>MDSZ01121883.1_pt1 | contig 13684 bp, 15 predicted proteins | sample 811201 | NCBI WGS metagenome assembly MDSZ01 (sample SAMN05326647, study PRJNA326480) | marine metagenome | isolation source: seawater | place: Indian Ocean: North | collected 2010
AAAATAGTCTAATTAATAGAAATGTCTTTTAATTGTAGGTTTGCGCCCTCTCCTACTGGGCCTCTTCATATTGGTGGAGTAAGAACAGCCTTGTTTAATTGGTTGCTTGCTAAAAAAAATAAAGGAAAATATTTTCTAAGAATTGAAGATACTGACAAAGAAAGATCTAAAGATGAATTTAAGAAACAGATAATAACATCTTTAGCTTGGCTTGGGATAGAGCATGACGGAAGCGAATATATTCAATCAAAAAATATTTCAAAACACATTTCTATAGCGGATGAGTTGTTAAAAAAGGGGTTTGCATACAAATGTTATTGCTCAGAAAAAGAGATAAACGAACAAAAAGAAAAATGTAAAAAACAAGGAATACCGTATGTCTATAATAGAATGTGGAGAGATGCTAAAGATCTGGAAATACCAAAAGATGTAAAACCAGTTATAAGATTTAAAAGTAAAATTTCTGGAAATACGATTATTAAGGATTTGGTACAAGGTGAAAGAAATATTTCAAATTCTACTATTGAAGACTTTATAATACTCAGAAGAGATCGATCCCCTACTTATCAATTATCAGCTACAGTTGATGACCATGAGATGAAAATTACTCATGTTATTAGAGGCGATGACCACATGATTAATTCTTTTAAACAAAAACAAATATATGATGCCATGGGGTGGGCTGTGCCATATTTTGCTCACATACCTTTAATTCATAGTGAACAAGGTAAAAAATTATCAAAAAGAGACAACGCCTCTACATTAGAGGACTTTGTGAAAATTGGTATTATTTCAGATGCCTTGAGAAATTATTTGTTGAGATTGGGTTGGTCATATAAAGATAAGGAAATCTTTACTAAACAAGAAAGTATTGACTTATTTGATTTAAATGGAGTAGGAAAATCTCCCTCAAAACTAGATATTTCCAGAATATACTCAATAAATGAAACTTATATAAAATCAATTGATGAAAAACAATTGTTTAGTTTTTTCAAAGAATATGTTTCAAATTACAAAAATCCAATTGATAAAAAAAAAGAAGCTATAATTTTAAAATCCTTAAATTTTTTAAAGAATAAAGCTAAAACTTTAGAGGATATTTGGAATAACTCACAATATATTATCAATGATAAAATTGAAATTAAATCTGATGATAAAAAACTTATCGATGATTTGTCTAAAAAAGTAATTAAAGATTTTCTTATTGAATATGAAAAACTTAATTCTTTATCAAGAGAAACTCTAGAACCTTTGATAAAATCATTAATAGAAAAATACAAGACGAACTTTAAAGGTGTTGGGCAGCCTTTAAGAATAGCTTTAGTAGGATCTAGATTTGGACCAGGTATATATGATGTAATTTTATCTTTAGATAAATCAGAGGTAATAAAAAGATTGAGTAAAATTTAATGAAAGATGTAACATCTTTTAGAACAAGAAAAAGTTCTATTTACGACAAAAAATCAAATTTACCATTTAAAATAAGCAGATCTAAATTTTTTAACTTCTTAAATTGTAAAAGATGTTTTTATTTAGATCGTGTTAAAGGTTTAAAAGAACCTTCAATGCCAGGATGGGCTTTAAACATTGCGGTCGATGAACTGCTTAAAAAAGAGTTTGATAAATACCGAAAAGAACAAAAGCCTCATCCAGTAATGATCAAGCATAAGTTAAACATTGTGCCTTACCAGCATAAAGATTTAGATGTTTGGAGGAATTCTTTGAAAGGTGGAATTTCGTATCTTGATGAAAAAACAAATTTGATTATTCATGGTGGAATAGATGACGTTTGGTTTGACCTAAATGAAAAAAAATTAATTGTTGTTGATTACAAAGCTCAATCATCAACTTATCCAATTACAGTTTCGTCTTATTTAAACGCTGAATGGCATTTAAGTTATAAACTTCAAATGGATATTTATGTTCATATTTTAAGAAAAATGAATTTCAAAGTTTCCGATTTGTCTTATTTTTATGTTTGTAACGGGATTAAAACAAACGATAAATTTGATAATAAGATAAATTTTAATACTACTTTAATACCTTACACGGTTAATACTTCTTGGATTGAAAATAAATTATCTGAAATGAAAGATGTACTAAATTCTGATAATGTTCCAGAAATAGAAAAAAATTGTGAAAAATGTGCTTACTTAAAAGGTGGAAAACAATTTTTTTAAACTAATTATTTATTATTATTCTCGTTATCACCGTTTGATGATTGATCAGTATTATCTGACTGACTTTCTTCTTGAGTGGTTTCAGGTGAGGTATTCTCTTGAGGACTTTGTTCATTTTGAGTGTCTTCCTGAATAGGTTCCTCGTATTGCGGTTCTGGATTAGGTTGGGCACTTGACTCTGCTCTGCCAATGTCAGCAGCAGTTTTCGGTTGAGGTTCTCGTCTCATAAAGAAATATAAAGCCGCACTAATTACTGCAATCGCACCAAAAATATAAAGTAAAATATTTAATATATTTATACCTTCATTTTTTTCTTCAGTTGTTGTTTCTTCCGTTACAGGTTGTATCTCTTCCTCTTCAGGTTTGGCATCCTGATTTTGTGTTGGTTCTGAACTTAATTCATCTTTTGGTTCTGAAGTTGTTTCTGTTTCAGGTTCAGGCTTTAAAGCTGGTTCCGGTTCTGGTTCTGGAGTTGGTTCCGGTTCTGGCTCTGGAGCTGGTTCCGGTTCTGGCTCTGGAGCTGGTTCTGGTTTAATTTCAGGAGGAGGTGTTATAACTTCTTCAGTTTTAACCACCTTTACTTCTTCAGATAATTCTTCATCATTAGGTTTAGGAGTGATTACACCTGTAGCTACTAAAATTGCACCTATGCCAAGAACAATAATAAAGTCCATGGAATCACTATATTTTATTAATATTAAATTTCTATTATATAATTTTATAAATATGCACGATTTGGGGTGTTGTGGATATTTAACTTTTTAATGCTAATAAATGGTGTTTAATGCTTTCAGATAAAGCAAGCAAATCGTAGCCTCCTTCTAAAAATGAAATAACTCTTCCTTTAGAATGCATGTTAGCTAAATCAACTATTTTTTTAGTGATTTTATAAAAATCCTCTGATTCTAAATTAATATTAGCTAGTGGATCCCTAAAATGTGCATCAAATCCAGCTGAAATTAGAACTACTTCTGGTCTAAATTTTTCTATAGGTTTAAGTATTTTTTTTTCAAAAATATTTAAAAACTCACTTCCTTCAATTCCAATTTTTAAAGGGGCATTGAATATGTTTCCAACTCCATTTTCATTTTCTGAACCAGTACCTGGAAATAAAGGAAATTCATGAGATGAACCATACGCTACAGTTTCGTCATTATAAAATATTTCTTGAGTTCCATTTCCGTGATGAACATCAAAATCAATAATTGCAACCTTATTTACTTTGTATTTTTGTTGAAGATATCTAGTAGCAACAGCAACATTATTTATAAAACAAAACCCCATTGCTTTACCTGTTTCTGCATGGTGTCCTGGGGGTCTTACAGCGCAAAAAACTCTTTCATTATTATTCATTAAATCGTCAACTGCGCCTATACCAGCTCCACATGATCTTAAAATGGCATTCTTGCTATTTGGACAAAGCATAGTATCTGCGTAAGGTTCTTTTTCAACTCCTACTAATCCATTTTTAGGAATATTATCAAAAATTCTCTCAATGTATTTTTTTGGATGAACTAAGGAAATTAATTCTAGATCTGCTATTGGAGCTTCTTTAAAAGTAATTTTAAAATCTTTAATCTGCTTTATTGACTCAATTATAGTTTCTAGTCTTTCTTTTCTTTCTGGATGATTAAATCCATTATCTTTTAAATTGCAATCGGAATGAGTATATACAAGCATTATAAAAACTTATTTAAAAATACACTAGCTAATTCAGTAGGGTTTCCGCTAACTTTTAATCTATCTAAAACTTCTTGTACTTTTTTAACTTGCTCACTCATATCACTGGGATTTTCAAGATAAGAGCTTACTTTTTTGAATATATTTTTAGCATTGCATTTTGACTGAAGTAATTCAGGAATAATTTCTTTGTCAGCAGCAAAGTTAATAATGTTTGCGTACTTTGTTTTTATTAAAGCCTTTATAATTAAAAAATTTATAAAACCCATTTTATAAAGAATAATAGATGGTATTTTTGCATTGCATATTTCTAATGAAACAGTTCCTGATTTGGCTACGGCAAAAATTGATTTTTGAAGAATATAAGACTTTATTTTATCGTCACTAATAATTTCGCAGTTGCTTAAGTTAGTTTGATTTATGAAAGATTGCATTAACTTAGAGTATTCTTTTGTTGAGTGGAATATAAAGGTCATATCAGTATATTTATCGTTCATTAACTTTATAAAATCTAACAGTATAGGCATTAAAACACTTATCTCTGATTTTCTGCTTCCAGCAAATACAGATATTAAAGCTTTATTTTTTCCAATTAATTGATTGATATCAATTTTAACACGATCATTCTTTTGTAAGAGCGGGTGACCTACAAATTCACAGCTCATATTTTCCTTTTCGAAATATACTTTTTCAAAACTAAATAATAATAAGATATGATCTATGAATTTTTTAATTTTTTTAATCCTTCCCTCTCTCCATACCCAAACTTGGGGCGCAACAAAATGTATAGTTTTAATATTAGGATTTAATTTTTTTACTTTTTCTGCGACACGTAAAGTGAAATCTGGACTATCTACTGTAAATAAAATATCTGGTTTATAATTAGAAATAGCTTTTACTGTTTCGTTTATTTTATTTCTAATTTTAAATATATTTAAGATAACATTGGTAAAACCTAAATACGTTATTTCTTTTAATTCATAAATACTTTTTATACCTAATGATTTAAGATGTTCACCTCCTACAGAAAGATATTCAATATTTTTATTAATTTTTTTTAAATCACTTATTACTTTAGATGCAAGTTTATCTCCTGATGCTTCACCTGTTAGTATGAAAATCTTTTTCATTTATACATTCTCCACAAACTTCCATTGTCTGAAATCATAAAAAGATCTCCAGTATTATTCTGTATTTTAATATCTCTTATTCTTCCTATTTTTCCTTTAAAAATAATTTCTTCACTTTTAAAATTATTATTCTTAAATTTTACTTTTCTCAAAGATTGATCTTTAAGTGAGGTAATCAAGGCATCTCCATTCCATTCTTTAAAAGTTTTGCCTTTATAAATAGTCATTGCACTTACAGCTATTGATGGAACCCAGTATTTAATTGCTTTTGTAAAACCTGGCTTCCACTTAGGGCCAATTTTGGTTCCAGAATAATTAGTACCGCCCCAACCTAATATTTTCCACCCATAGTTTTCTCCAAAATTTGCAGTACCAAACCAGTCTCCTCCTTTTGCACCATGGTTAGTCATATAGATTTTATTGTCGAATGGTGAAAGAGCTATACCTTGAGGATTTCTTAATCCAATTTGAAAAATTTCAGGCAACCAATTTTTTTTACCTTTAAATTTTGGATTATCTTTTGGAATAGATCCATCTAAATTAATTCTTATTATGCTCCCAGGATGTTTAGTAAAATCTTGAGCTATCATCCCCTGTCCACGTTCTCCTGCAGTTATATATAAATGATTATTTTTAGCGACTAATCTGGAGCCAAAATGATAACCTGATTCTATTGGTGGTTCAGCCCTAAAAATATTTTTGAATTTGATTTTATTTTTATTAAAATTACCTTTTGCTACAGATGTACTTGTTTCCCAATTGCCTCTGTTTTCAGAATAGGAAATATAAACTTGCTTATTTAGATAAAGAACATCTAATAATCCTCCCTGACCTAAACTAATAAGAGATAAATTATGTTTTATTTCATTTATGTTTTTATTTTTAATATTTAATGTAAGTAATTTACCTTTTTTCTCGGTAATTATGATATTTTCACTGTCTATAAAAGATAAACTCCAAGGTTTGTTTAGATTATCAAAAATCTTTTCGAGTTTAAACTCTGCAGAGTATACATTTGAAAAATTTAATAAGAATAAGAAAATAATAATTTTTTTCATCTCACTGTAATAAACATTTTATTTTTATTTGCAAAATTGATACATTTTTTTTTTCTCTAGAAAAATATTTCTTTTATCCTTCAATACAATTCCTTTAAGCCCAATCAATTTACATTGTTTAAAAGTTTTTAAACCTACAGTTGGTAAGTCAATTCTTAAATCTTGTCCTTTTTTTGGAAATTTTACTAAAATACCCTGATTAACAAATTTTTTATCTTTTAATTTATTTAGCATAGCTTGAGTTCCACCCTTACCCTCGATAGCAATAACTTTTTTATTTCTAACTATTGTCCCTTGGCTAAAGGAATATTTTCCTAATTTATTTAATGTTTGAGTTGCTTTTTTTATATCAATTTCGTCTTCTTTGTTTGGTTTGAATTTTGAATAGTTCCCTTTTTTTAAAGATAATTCAGGATTAAATGATGTAGAGCTTATAGTTTTAATCTTTTCTTTTTTAAGTATATTAATTATTTCTTTTAAAATAGCAGCATCACCAAGTTTGGAGCTTTTTATAATTCTTGGCATATAATAAACTGCTTTTATATCAAGGCGAAGTTTGGAAAATTTAGGTTTTTTCACCTTCCCGGCAAATAAAACTTTTCTACAATTATTTTCTTTTAAGATCTTAATGATTTTTCCAAATTGTCCTAAAGATACTGAATAAGAATGTTTGTCTTTTTTAAAAATTTTACTTTTAGACAAATCAATAATCAAATATTTTTTTTTATTCTTAATTTTTTGTAATATTTTTTTTGGAAAGTCTGTTTCTCCAAAGATTAGACCGATCATAATTATCTTAAATCTGAGGTAAACAAATAGGTCTTTTTTTATCTTTTTCTATAAAAGTTATCACTTCGTTTACTAACTCATTGCCTTTATGTTCACCGTTAATTTTACTTAAGTTTTCATGTAAATTTTTAGATGAAAAAATTTCTTTGTAAGCTTTGCTTAAACCCATAATTTTTTGATTATCATATTTTTTTCTTCTTAAACCTATAAGATTTAAACCTTGAAGATGATTTCTGTTACCTATAGACAAGCCAAAAGGGATAACATCCTTCAATACACCAGTCATACCTCCTATCATTGCTAGTCTACCTATTCTAGTAAATTGTTGAACTGCTGAATTGCCTCCGATCACTACTGAGTCCTCTATAGTTACATGTCCTCCCAGTGGTACATTATTAGCAATAATTACATTGTTTCCAATTTTACAATCGTGTGCAACATGAGAAGAAATCATAAATAGACAATTATTCCCGATTATTGTCTTTGAACCTCCGCCTTCAGTTCCAGGGTTAATTGTTACATATTCACGTATTAAATTATTCTCTCCAATTTCCAGACTATTTTTTTCATTTTTAAATTTTAAGTCTTGTGGTTGAGTACCTATACTAGCGAATGGAAAAACTCTAGTTCCCTTGCCAATCTTCGTGTTTCCTTCTATATGAACATTAGATGCAAGCTCCACATTTTCGCTTAAGATAACATTTGGTCCAACATAACAGAATGGACCAATCTTGACGTTTTTTGAAATTTGGGCCTTCGGGTCTATTACACTTGAATTATGTATCATTGCTTTCTATCTACTATAGTTGCTGACCATTCAGCATCTGCCATTCTTTTTCCGTCAACTTTAGCGGTGCCTTTGTATTTCCAAACTCTACCATGAGATCTAACTGCTTCTATTTCTAAGTGTAGTTCACAATCTGGTATAACAGGACTTCTAAATCTTGCTTTTTCTACACTCATCAAATAAACAAGTTTATTTGCGTACTCCTTAGGATCAATCCCATGAGCTGTAAGGGCAGCTGCTGCTTGACCAAAAGCTTCGACTATTAAAACCCCAGGCATGACAGGTTGTCCTGGAAAGTGTCCTTGAACGTAAAACCCGTCTTTTTTAACATTCATAATTGCTGTTGCAGATTTCAAAGGTACAATTTTTGTTAATTTATCAATTAACAACATAGGTTCTCTATGAGGTAATAAGCTTTCTATTTTTTTTTTATCAATCTCTTTTTCACTCATCTTTTTTTTTCCATTTTTTCAAAAATTCTTTAAAAGGTACAGCTGGATAACCCATTACGATTTGATTATCCTTTATATCTTTTACTACTCCACTACCACCACCAATTTTCACATTATTTCCAATATTTAAATGCCCAGAGACGCCAGCTTGCCCACCAATTGAAACATTGTTTCCAATGTTGGAGCTTCCAGCGAATCCAACTTGTCCGGCAATCATACAGTTGCTACCGATTTTCACATTATGTGCAATATGAACCTGGTTATCTAAATAAGTATTTTTCCCAATCATAGTATTATCGACTGATCCTCTATCTATTGTACAATTAGCTCCTATCTCAACATTATCTTCAATTATTACATTGCCTATATGTGGAAATTTTAAATTTTTTTCTTTTAATGGAATAAAACCAAAACCTTTTACACCAATTTTGCAACCATCTTGTATCACTATATTATTTCCAAAAACTGAATTCTTAATAATTACCCCTGATCCAATTACACAATTTTTTCCTAAAATGACATCATGTTCAATTATCGTGTTAGATCCAATAACTGAATTTTTACCAATTTTTACATTTTTACCAACTAAAACATTATTACCAAATTTTACGCCGTTATGCTTAGTCTTAATAGGTGTTTTCAGTGAAAGATCCGGATAGTCAATATCTGCATCTGGATACATCTTTTTTAACACTTTTGCCAATTCAAATAATACATTTTTAACAATTATTTTTTCTACACTATTTGGTAAATATTGCTCCAACTTTTTTGTCGTTAAACAATACGATGCTTTGGTTTTGAAAGCATCTGACTTATATCTAACAGAATCAAAAAAAGTAAGATCAAATGTAGAAGAATTTTTTAAAGTACTGATGTTGGATATTTTTAATTTTTTTTTAAATTTAATATTAGGAAAAATATTGTTTATCGTTAAAGAATTTTTTTTCTTAAAGAATAATCTTGTTTTCATTAAACTAGTTAGTTTAATTTAATTGATTTAAGTTTTTTATTAAGTCTTTTTACAATTTCATCGGTTATATTGAGGCTTTGATCAGCTAATAATAAACTTTTTTTATCTACAACCATTCTAATTTTTTTTTCTGCCATATACTCTTTAATAATTGGGTTTAAATTTTTTAAAAGCTCAGTTCTTGCTTTCGATCTTTGTTTTGCAATATTGTCGAGAAGATTGTTTCTCTCTTTTTGTAATGCAGCAACTTTGTTTCTTAGATTAGTGACTTTTTTTTTATATTCTTCTGCAGAAATAACCTTTTTCTGTTGGATAATCTTTTTTTCTTCCTCTTGTATAGCTTTTTCTCTACTTTGAAGATTTTTAATTCCATCATTTAATTTTTTCTTTAAATAAGTTTGCGCTTTTTTTCCAGCATCACTCTGGTTTAAGATATATTTAAAGTCGAGAAAATGAGGTGTGCCAGCATTTAAACTTGTATCAATTGATAAGAATATAATTGTAATTATAGTAATTTTTTTAATTAAGTTCATTTTTAAAACGTAGTTCCTAAGTTAAAATTAAAGCTTTCTGTTTTATCTGTAGATGCTTTTGAGAGATTTTGTGAAAATACAAATGTCATTGGGCCTATTGGTGAAGACCAGCTAGCCGCGACACCCGCTGAAGATCTTATTTTATTACTTTCATCTAAACTAGCATCATAATCCACTCCCCATACATTTCCAAAATCTAAAAAAACTCCTAAATCTGTTCTTGAGGACTCAGGGAAGAAATTAGGTAAACTTGCTTCTAAGTTAAGTGCTGCTGCATAATTTCCGCCAATGTGGTCATTTCCATTCACAGGCCCAATTTTACCTCTTTCAAAACCTCTAAGTCTTTTTGAGCTCAAATTTCTTCTCTTACTTATCCTTACATCGTCATCACCTAATCCATTAACAGCTGAAAAATAAAATTTACTTGCTCCAATTATATTCTCAGAGAATGAATTATAAGCGCTGTATGAGAATACATTTGAAACAAATGATTTATCTGCATAAATTGGTAAAGATTGTCTAAAGTTTATTATTGATCCATCTGTAGGTCTGAAAGATCTATCTCTTTGATCATAGCTAAAACCATATTCTCCAATTAATTCACTAAATTCTCCTTTTTGTTTTTTTAAAGAGTCTGATGCAGTTCCATCTGTTCTTAAATCATCATAGCTACCTGAAATACCTAAAGTAGTAAAAATATTTTTATATTGCTCAAAAGTTGTGTTTATACCAGCAGCTACAACGGTATTTTCATATCCTTGATCTGGTTTATCGCTACTAGTGCTACTTAAATAATAATTAAGTGAATTTCCCAAAAAATCATAGTTAGGATCAGTAAAATTTAAAACACCGCCTAAAGATTCTTGATCAATATCTAGTTCAAAGGATAAATTTTTTCCTTCTCCCAGCCAATTATTTTCTTTTACTTTAAGAACGAATTGTCCTCCATCTGTACCTATACCTGCTCCTGCACTGACTTCACCTGTTGGTTTTTCTTCAACTTTGATGTCTATAATTTTTAAATTTGGTGCGGTGCCATCAGTAGTTGTTGCTTCTACAGTCCTAAAAATGTTACGAGATCGTATTTTTGAAATAGATTTATCTAAACTTAATTTAGTATATGGATCGCCTTCATCCAAAAGAAGCTCTGATCTAATTACATTTTCATTTGTTACGCTATTGCCTAAAATATTAATTCTCTCAATCAAAACTTTTTCACTTTCAAATATGTTAAACTTAATTGTAATTGCATCGTTTTCTATAATTTCCTCCACATTATGCTCTACGAACTGCAAATTATTATCTTCGATCAATTCATCTATAGCTTCGAGTAGATTTTTTACTTTAAAAGGCGAATAATACTCACCAACAACTTTTTCATATTTTTCATTTAATGAATAAAATATATTTTTATCAAAGACTGGGTCTGCATTTGTTTCTATTTTGTTTATAATATATCTCTTCCCAGCATTAATTGAGTAAACTAATTCAATCTGCCCACTTTTTTTTATTTCAGCAGAATTTGAATTGATTTGAACATCGTAATAACCCATAGATCTATAATAGTTATTTAATAATCTAATATCTAAATTTACAAGACGCTCACTAAATTTTGTATTACCTGTGATAATTTTCCAAAATTTATCTTCTTCACTGGCAATAACGCTTCTCAATCTTTTCTCTCTTATCTTTTTATCTCCTGTAAAACTAATCTTAGATATTTTTGTTACTTGTCCTTTTTTAATGTTTAAAACTAAATCTAAATTGCTGTCGTCTATTTCTTTTACTTTAGTTTCGACTTTTACAAAATTAAAACCTATAGATGAATAAAGTTGTTTAATTTTATCTACATCCTGAGATAAGAAACTTTCTACGAAAGAGTCTTTCTCTTTAAGACTCATAACTTTTTTTATTTCTTTTGCAATTTTTTTACTTGGTTCACCAACAACGATTAGTTGATTGATAACTGGAAATTCCTTTACAACTATTTTTAATACTCCGCTATCTATTTGAATTTTGATATCCTCAAAAAAATTTGTTGAGTAAAGACTATTTAATATTTCGTTAAGTTTTTTCTCTGTGTAATCTTGATTTAAATTAATATTACCATAAATCTTTATAGTTTCATTACTTACTCTTTTATTACCCGTAATATCAACTTGTTTAACAATTTCTGCGTTAGCAAAACTTGAAAGCAATATTATAAACAACAGTGTTTTAAATAATTTGAACATTTTTTAATAATTTATAAGTCGTATCTCTGGACCATTTATCAATAAGTAAAATTTGATTAATATTTTTAGGTTCTTTTATAGCATATTTTTTATAATTTCTATCACGTAGTACGCTTAATATGAGTTTGTATATTGACATAAATGGTATCTTTTTCTTTAGATATTGATCAACTAATATTTCATTAGCAGCATTAATGATTATGGGCGTTGAAATGTGTTCAATTAATCTATTCTTAAGATTGATTATAGGGAATCTTTCTTTTTCTACTTTTAAAAAAACAAGTTTGTTAAACACTATATCCTTTTTATCGTTATCTCCAATGATCTCTTTAATATCTAATTTTCCATCAAATATAGCGTTTGCTAATGGTATTATCATTGATGTGTCGTGATAAATTAATTTATGTAAACCATTTTTGAATTGAATAATAGCATGTACTAGAGACTCAGGATGAACTACTACTTCAATTTTTTCCTGTGGAATAGAAAATAATTTGTGGGCTTCGATTACTTCAAACATTTTGTTCATTAAAGTTGCCGAGTCAATAGAAATTTTTTTTCCCATTTTCCACTTAGGATGTTTAATTGCTTCACTTGGCTTTACTTTTTTTAATTTTGAAATAGTGTGTTTTAGAAATGGACCTCCAGAAGCGGTAAGGTAAATTTTACTTATTTCTTTTTTATTTTCATTTTCTAATAATTTCATTATTGAAAAATGTTCTGAGTCTATTGGAATAACTTTTGTTTTGTTTTGAAGTGAGACATTTTTAATCAGGTTCCAACCGCATATGATAGACTCTTTATTAGCTAATAATATTTTTTTACTTTTTTTTATCATTTTTAAAGTTGGGATGAGACCCGCTATTCCAGGTATAGCAGCTATTGTAATATCTGAATTATTAAAGTTTTTAATTTTACTATCTAGATTTCTATAGATTTTTACTCTTTTATTTTTATATTTTTTTTTTACTTTATTGAAAACTTTTTCATCATTTATAATAAATATGTTTGGTTTATATACATCTATTTGATTGCAAATTTTTTTGTAATTTTTATTTGCAACTAGAATATTTATCTTAAAAAGATTTTTTTTTTTATTAATAATTTTAATTGAATTAAGTCCTATAGAGCCTGTTGAACCTAAAATAGAAATCTTTTTTTTCATACTAATAAATCATTACTAAAGTTAAGAAACCAATTGGCAAACCAAACAAAATTCCATCAATCCTATCTAAAATTCCACCATGACCAGGGAGAAAGTTGCCTGTATCATCTAATCTAGATCTTCGTTTAAAATATGAAAAAAATAAATCTCCAATTTGACTACTAATTGAAGTTATTATTCCAATTATTAATATTAATACATCAAATTCTTTTGTAAGAAAAATTGTTACTGTTAAAATCACAATACATGAAAGGACAATAGATCCAATTGCTCCCGAAATAGTTTTGTTAGGGCTTAATCTTGTTAATCTAACACCCTTAAATATTTTACCAAATATATAGCCTCCGATATCTGATGCTATACAAGTCAACAGTATAAGAAAAATTAAAATTTTTAAGTGCGCGAACGATGAAAAAGAAAAAAAAAAGAACACAAAAACTGAAAATATATATTGTAAACAATGAGTTTATAATTAGTTGGTATATTTTTTTTCTTTTAAATATAATAATTGTCATTTTAAAAAATTCTAAAACCGCAATTATTCCTGATACTAATAAAATAAAACTTAATAAATAATTATTCAAAAAAATAATTACTAAAGTTAAAAGCAATACACATGAAGTAAGAGCTCTTTTTCTAAAATTTTTTGACATAAGTTTCTTAAATTGAACCAAAATTTCTTTTTATATTTTTAAAGTTTTTAACT
>MDSZ01161952.1_pt1 | contig 13684 bp, 13 predicted proteins | sample 811201 | NCBI WGS metagenome assembly MDSZ01 (sample SAMN05326647, study PRJNA326480) | marine metagenome | isolation source: seawater | place: Indian Ocean: North | collected 2010
ATTTTTTAATAATTTCTCATGAACAGATAAAATTGGTTCAAAACTTAACATTTTTCCCTCAAAACCATAGTATCTTAATTCTTTAGTGAATTGACCCTCATTAGCACCTACATCGAACACACAATCAATATTTTTTTCCTTTAAGGCTAATACCAGTCGATAAGAGTTGCTAAATTGATCAACAACTTTAATTAACTTTAAATTAAATATTTTTAAAAAATAATTTGTAAATTTTTTTATAAATTCCATTATCTTTATATTTTCATAACCTAAAGGGTCTTAATTTTTTTTTTAAAATATGCAAAAGAATTACTTGATTTATCTCTTTTTGAGATAATTGGTTTTTTTGTAACCCATTTAATATTTAATTCTTTATCATTAAATAAAATTCCATTTTCTCCTCTAATGTTTCTATAATTATCCAAATGATATAAAATTGTACAAAATTTTGAAAGACACTCATATCCATGAGCATAGTTATTTGGTACTATTAAAATATCTCCCTTATTTAAAGTAAACTTATATATCTTTCCAAATTGTTTAGATTTTCTACTTAAGTTTACTACAACATCCAGGATCCTACCTTCAACAACATAAATAAATTTTGTTTGTTTATTAAGTGTTTGAAAATGCAATCCTCTAATAACATTTTTTTTAGAATGAGCTATAGCTGAAAAAATTACATTAAAATTTAATTCCCTAGATAAAAAAATTTCTTGAAAAAAACCTCTGCTGTCAGAATATTTTTTTTTTTTTATTAATATTGGTTTTTTCAGCATTTTATTTCTCTCTCAAAATTTTTTTAAATCTGTCTATATTTAATGAACTATCAATTGGAAAATTGTTTTTTTTAGATACTTTTATACCTTTAATATTTGGATTATCTTTTTTTGCAAATTTATAAATAGATTTTCTTTTACCACCTATATTGATTATTCCTCTTTCGTTTAATAAATTTGGAAAGATCTTTGCAAAATCTTTATTGTATAAAAATGATGAATACGCATTGCTTATCGCTTTTTTGTATGAAAATGGGTAATCAGTTATTGAAAGCCGCAAAATTAAAGAATCTTTTAGCATTTGAACAGCACACTCACCTCCTAACTTTGACCATGCGTAATTATTAATAGGAAGCAATGTATCTGTCTCTTTATAATTCCCTTTTTTGCATGGGTAGACATAATTTGTTGAAAAATAAATTAATTTTATATTGAGTTTTTTACATGCTATTGCAATATTACAAGTGCCTATAATATTTGTTCGAATACTTAAATCAATTTTTTTTTCATGAATTGACATCGGTCGTGATAATGCTGCAATATGAATAAAAACTTTAATTCTATTTTTTCTTAAAACTTTAAGTAAATTATTATAGTTAGTAATATCTAATTTTTTTTTATTAAAATAATGAATATTTGGCCCATTTAGATATTTTTTTAAAAAAAAACAAAATCTACTATCTCCTCCACTTACTAAGATATTTTTTTTTATCATTTGTTTTTTTTTTTACTTTGATAATAATATATAGATTAATATAAATTACTCAAAAGTTAACATAATTATTGAACGTTTAGTAAGATCATTTATAAAATAAGTACTCTGATGATGAGCATTTCCAGCGAATACAATAAAAACAAAAAAGAATTTTTCATATCAATATTCCTTTTATTTATTCCAATAATACTTCTGTCAGGCTCCATGATAATAAACGTATCAGTTATTTTAATTGATTTATTTTTTTTATATTCCCTTTTTATGAACAAAAATTTTAAATTTCTTAATAATAAGTTTTTTTATTCATTGTTTATTTTCTGGTGCTACTTAATTTTTAATCTCGCTTATAGCATTAATATTTATGAATCAATACCTAGATCTATTGGTTTTATTAGATTTGTAATATTTGCTTTTGCGATTAACTATTTTTTTAATAAAAAAGATATTGTTATAAAAAAATCTATATTAAATTTTTGGGCAACAGTATTTTTATTAATATCAGGAGATTTAATTTTTGAATTCATTTTTGGTTTCAATATTTTTGGATTTGAATCTCCATTTGATGGCCGGCTTGGTGGTGTTTTGGGTCAAGAATTAAAAATTGGTCATTATTACTCAGCATTTGTACTTTTTGCCTTGTTTAGTTTTTATGAAATTTTAAAAAAAAAGAGTAATAAGAATGTGCTTTTTTATTTGATAATTATTTTATTTTTATTCGTGTCATTGATTATTGGCGAAAGATCAAATTTTGTTAAGACTTTTTTAATTTTATCTTTATTTATTTTTTTAATTGACAAAGAAAATTTAAAAAAAAAAATTTTTTCTATTATTATTTTTTTAGTCGCATTGTCCATTTTAACATATAATAACCCAAAATTTAACGATAGATTATGGGGAAAATTTTTATCACCCTTGTTTACAAACCCTGTCGAATTAGTTTCTGAGTCAAAATATGGCTCTCATTATAAAGTTGCTATACAAGTATTTAATAACAATAAACTTTTTGGTGTTGGACTTAAAAATTATAGAAATGAAGTTAAGGATGAAAAATATGACAAAGATGCTTCAATCCACCCTCATCAAATACACTTTGAGATGCTATCCGAGCTAGGAATAGTAGGCTATATTTTTTTTCTATCTATTTTCATTTTCAATATTATTTTTGCTGTAAAATTGTTTTTAATTGAAAAGGAGCTGTTAAGACTTTGTGGATTATTATTTATAATTGCTTCTTTAATTCCACTTTTACCTTCGGGAAGTTTTTTTACTACTTTTGGGGCAGCACTATTTTGGTTAAACTTTAGTTTTATATTACCTACAAATAATAAAAAATTAGACCTCAATAAATTTTAAATTTTTAATTTTTTTAAATTGTTGCTTAGCATTAAGTTTAGATAATTTTTTTCTTACTCTATTTTCCTCTTTAACTTTTTGTGAAAAGATCTTTTTTAATTTTGCTTTTTTAAGAATTTCTTTATTGACAAAGAAAGCGTTAACACCTGCTATTGTCTTGACTAATGTATAATTATAAGGTTTTAATAATTTATCAAAAGCTACAATCGAGGCACCATGGTACCATCCACTTTTATGCATTTTAAATCGCTCGAAATTTTTATTGTAGGGAACAGTATAGGGTTTATTTAAAAATGTTGAATTAAATTCAACAACTATAATTTCAGGAAAAATTTTTTTATTTAGTATTTCTTTTAATATCCAATAGTCATTTCCATCAATATCAATTGAAAAAATCCCAATTTTTTCAAAAAGAAGAATTTCACTTATGTTTCCTTTATCAATAAACTTATGCACAACCCTTAATTTTTTTCTTAGAAATAAATTTATAAATCTCATCAACAATACGTTAAGTATTGGGCCTCCATCTATTAAAACAATATTATAATTTTTTTTATATATGCCAACTAAGTTGAATTGATTATAATGAAACCCTAATTCAATTCCATTTTTGTGTCTTAAGAAATTACTCAAATAATTGATGAATAAACTTTCTTTATTTTGATTTTGACTTTTTACATTGGTAAAATAAAAGTTTTTAATTAATATTGATCTAATTATAAATAAAATTACTCTTATAATTTTAATCATTAATAAATTTATTTAATTCCAATTTTTTCTTTTAACTTCAAAATTTTGAAAAATTTTATAGAATGTTTTTTCGTTGTTTAAAATTTTATTTTTCAAATTTTTATATTTATCATAACCTTTTTTGATCATATTTTCTCTAAGTTCATTATTTTCTAACATTTCATTAATTTTATAAGCAAGATCTTTTGGATTATTTAAGTCTATTTCTACTACAGCTCCACTAACCTGTTCATTGTGACTGTGTATATTCGAATAAAAAACTGGAATTCCAAGACAGAAAGCTTCTACTGGCAAGTGGTTTGTTGGTCCAAAATATGTAGGAACAACAATTGCAAATGAGTTTTTATATAATTGATACAGAGTCTGATCATCAACAAATTTTATCAATTTTAAATTTTCTTTAAGTTTTAATTCTTCAACTTTTTTTTCTATATTACCCAGATTATTAAATCGATTATTTCCAACAAATACAATATCTAAATTTTTTTTGTGATCTGTTTTTAATAAATTAATTGCCTCTAAAATATAAACATGATTTTTATGCGGCCATAGCTGAGCAGGATAAAATAAATAATTTTTTTTTGATATTTCATACTTGTTAAGTAATTCAGTGGAGGACTCATTATTATTTTTGTCAATATTTAATAATATACCTTGGGATGGTTCTGAATAAATTTTGAAAATTTTATCTTTATTTACCCTATAGTATCTGTCTATATTTTCTAAATTTTCTTCACAATCTGTAATTATATAACTGCTTTTTTTTAAGATTAAATTATATAAAGTTTCTCTATTTTCTAAATCCAAGTAATTTTCTTTACTTTCAGGAAATTCAGGATGTTCTATATGTCCACAATCCCAGAACGTAACACCAAAATTAATTTTATTAAGCAAAATAGCTAATGAAGACATGCCATTAAAATGCACAATATCTATTTTATCATCTAATAATTTTCTTTCTAAAAAGTCGAATTGAAATATTAAATTTAATAAGGTCTTTACAATTTTGTTTCTAACAGATTTATAAAGTCCCATTAAAAATAGATTGGGTTGAGATAATTTGATAAATTTAGCTTTGATATCATAATATCTAAGTGATTCTAAATTTTTTTTGTTTGATGAGTAAAAATAAATTTCTAAATTATCTTTTTTTAAATTTAACAATCTCTTCGCAGTAGAAATCTCCGTCACAAAATTCCCACCCTGATTTTTGTTATTTTCAAATATATAGGCGATTTTAATTTTTTTTAACATAACTTCAGTCTATAATTTCTTTAATTGACTTAATAACATACTTCTGTTGATTACTTGAAAGAGCTAAACCACTTGGTATATAAAAGCCGTTATTAGACAGATATTCAGCGACATCTAATTTAAATTTTCTAAAATATTTATATTTTTTTAAAACTGGCTGTTTATTCATTGGCCAAAAGAAATTTCTTGTATCAACACCTTTTTCAAATAGTTTTTTTCTTAATGGCTCTAATTTGATTTTTGAATTTTCTTTTAAAAGTAAACCATAAACCCAAAAAATATTTTCTGCGTAATTTGTTTTTATTAATGGATTTTGTAAGTATTTAAGATTGCTTAAAGAGTTATAGTAAGCATTTCCTATTTTTCTTTTTAAAAAAACAAATTTCTTCAATTTTTTTAATTGAGCCAAACCTACAGCGCATTGTAAATTGGTTATTCTACTATTCCAGCCTAGTTCATAATGCTTAAACCTTCTAACACTATTAAAACATAGATTTCTAAGAGATAAACATTTTTGATATAATTTATAATTATCAGTAACTATCATCCCTCCCTCACCCGTGGTAATATGTTTATTAGCAAAAAAACTAAATGTTGAAATATCACCAAAGCTACCACATGGTTTATTTTTGTACTCTAAACCTAAAACTTCAGCGGCATCTTCAATTAAAATAATATTTTTTTTTTTGCAAATTTTTAAGATAGGATCTAAATCAACTGGCAAACCATAGGTGTGGGGTAAAATTATTGCTTTTGTATTATTATTAATTGACCTCAAAAGTTTTTCAACATCAACATTCCAGGTATTTATATCGCTATCAACTAATATTGGTTTCGCCTCACTTCTTACCACAGGAAGTATACAAGAAATGATTGTAAATGCAGGAACTATAACTTCGTCATTTTTCTTGAATTTAAAACAGTCATATGCAATTTGCAATGCTGAAGTTCCATTTGAAACTGCAACCGCGTATTTACGGTTACAGGTCTTTGCGAACTTCCTCTCAAACTCTTTAACAAATGAACCAGAAGATGATATTTGATTATCATTAATACATTGAATCAAATACTTTTTTTCTTCATCATCTAACAACGGTTCATTTACAGGTATAAATTTTTTATTCATATTTTTTTATAGAGCAAAACAGCTCCCCAATTTTTTTTATTAGGTTTGGTTTTTTTTAAAAATGCATAATTGTTAACTTTTTTCAAATTAAACCTTTTTGACGCTTTATCTAGCTCTTTTATATCAAACGCTCTTATTTTGTGTATCTCAGAAAATTTAGAATTTTTAAAATTTATTTGATTTTGTATGTTGACAAAATATTTAATTTTAAAAATCTTTTTAGTCAATTGCTGTGGAACAGCTTTCCTAGTTATTTGGAAATCTTTATATTTAAATGTTTTTTTAGCAATTTTAGGTTTACTGTATTTAACTGCTGGGTAAAACCATGTATCAAAAATCAAAAGACCACCTGGTTTTAAATGCATTGAAGCAATTTTAAAAAAAATTTTCAAATCTTTATTAGTGATCATATAATTTATCACATGAAACATCGAAATTACGATTTCAAATTTTTTTTTTAATTTTATTTTTTTTAGGTCACTGTTGATTATTTTAATTCTTTTTGAATTAGTCTTAAAATTTTTAATCATCTCTTTACTCTTTTCAACGCATGTAATATGGAAACCTTTTTTTGCAAGGAAGGCTGCATGTGCACCTGTACCAGATCCCAGCTCAAGTATATTTTCTATATTCTTATTTTTAATATTCAAAATATCTAATATATAATTTACTTCTGCCTTATAATTCTTCTTTTTATAAACTAAGTTATAAAACTTTGAATAGTCTTTTTTAAAATTCATATTAAATCAAATAAATAATCTTTTAAGTTTTTTAAAAAAAGAATTCTCAACTTCTGTTCTTTTAAAAAAATTTTTCATTTCTCTAAAATGATATTCACTCTCTTGTAGTGGTATCAATTTAGGTTTTTCATATTTTTTAATCAATTTTGACTTGTAATCATTCGTACTAGCACTGTGAACTCCAGAGCTATCCATGCCAATGTTTTCTATAAAGCTCTTTGGAGGAAATAGCGTAAGTTTATTTTTTAAAAACATTGAGCCATACCATCTTATTGACCATGAGTTATTTTTTTTTGAACAAAAATTTTTAAGTATTCTAAAGAAGTCAAAAGTATTATCAAAATTAAAATCAACTTTTTTTTTCTTTATATTTATTTTTTTCAATATTCTATTTCCATTTTTTTCATATAAATCCCATGATCGCTTCCAAGTTGCCCAACCCCAAGAATCTGCAAGCCTAAGAAAATAATAGCCTTTTTTTCTGTTTTTGATCGGGTATGAGTATCCACTTATTGAGGCAACATCTTGTTTATCAGAAAATAACTCAAGAGCGTCATTCATATATTTTAAAAAAAAAGGACTTGTCAGATTATCATCCTCTAAAACAATTATTCTTCCATGTTTGTTACAAACGTAACTTATTCCATTTATGAAATTTTTTGCTAATCCAAAATTTTTTTTTCTTAATATAACCTTTTTTTTTTTAAATCCTTTTACATTCTTTATTATTCTTCTTACTTTTTTTACTTCTTTTTCAAAGAGCTTGTCTTTTACTGCATCTGAAAAAATATAAATATTAGATTTTTTTGCTAGTTTATTTTTTTTTAAAAAATTTAGAGTTTTTTTTGTATGTTCTGGTCGATTATATACAAAAAAAGCTATTGGGGCTAACTTCATCTATTTATTTCTAAATTATATTTTTTTTCTTTCAACAACATATACATAGGGAAATTTGTAAAAGTCTTTTTAGTTTGAGTAGCATTTAATACTAATTTTATGATAAAAAAATGTGTAGTATTATTTTATATTCAATATCACAAAAAACAATGAAAAATGACTAAAATTCAGTTAAAATAAAAAAATGTTTTCACAAGAATAATAAGTTTTATAAAAGAAAGTAATATAAAACATAATTTGAAAAAAAATATTTCTAAATAGATGCAATACTTAAATTATATTAATTTTTTAAGATCAATACTCACAACAAGTCAAAAAAAAAATCTAATATTTTTAATTTTTTTGATGATTATTTTAGTATTATTTGAAAGTTTGAGTTTTGGACTAATAGTGCCTATTGTTGAGAATTTATTATCGACTGATAATAAGTTTAATATTTTTGACAAATTCAATTTTTTTAATATTGAAAACAAATTTTTATTTTACTCCTCATTTTTTTTTACTGCTTACATATTAAAAATACTTTTTAATATTTTTTTTGCGTGGTATGAGACTAACTTTTATAGTAATGTTCTTGGATACTTATCTGATAAATTATATAAAAAATATATAAATCAAAATATCATATTTCATAAGAACTCTGATATCTCTATTTTGTTGAGAAATTTAAGTACAGAATTGAATGTTTTTATAAGAGATGGTATTTCTTCTATAATATCAATTGTTTCAGACCTGCTTATCATATTTTCTTTAGCAGTTATAATTTTAATTTATGAGCCTAAAATAACATCAATTTTGATTTTATTTTTATTGGCTTTTTCTTTTATTTTCATAAAGGTTAATAGATTTTATTTAAAAAAATGGAGTCATGTAAGACAAGATTCTGAGGGTTTGAGAATAAAGTTTTTAAATCAAGGTCTATTTAGTATTAAGGAAATTAAAATTTATAATAAAGAAAATTGGATTACCGAAAATTTTTATAAGTTTAGTAACGCCACGTTTCAAGCTTTAAGAAACTATAGTTTTCTTCAAATTTTACCCAGAATGTTTTTAGAACTAGTTATAATTATAAGTATTATTTTATGTATATTTTTTTTTTATAAATCAAATCAACTTAATGCAGGTATAAGTTATTTAGGAATAATTGTTTTCGCGAGTTTTAGAATTCTTCCTATTTTATCCAAGTTACTAAGATCAATTCAAAGTTTAACTTATTCAAAACCAGCTTACGAACTTTTAAAAAAAGAATTTTCTTTAAATTATTCTAGAAATAAAGAATTAATCAAAACTAAGTTCTTATTTAAAAATAATATTTTAATTAAAAATATATACTTTAAATATGATGGATCAAAAAAAAATCAAATAGAAAATATAAATTTAGAAATAAATAAAAATGATTGTATAGGTTTAGTTGGAGAAAGTGGGCAGGGAAAAAGTACTTTTCTAGATATAATTATGGGATTATTAAATCCTATATCTGGTGAGATATTAGTAGATAACAAAAATATAAATACTAATTTTCGATCATGGCAAAATTTGATTGGTTATGTACCTCAAAACGTTTATCTGAGTGATAATAGTATAAAAAATAATATTGCATTTGGTGAAAATAAAGAAGATATCGATCTCAAAAAAATTCATAAAGCAATAGATGATGCTAAATTGAACAAATTAATTGATAATTTACCGAACGGTATAAACGAACATGTTGGCAATCAAGGTGGTAAGTTATCAGGGGGAGAAAAACAAAGAATAGCCCTTGCAAGAGCATTATATTTCGAGCCTGAGTTTCTAATTTTAGATGAGTCAACCTCCTCGTTAGACGTTGAAACTGAGCGAAATATTATGGATTCATTAAAAGACTTATTTAAATATAAAACTAGTATAATTGTTGCTCATCGTGAAACAGCTTTGATAAATTGTAATAAAATTTTTAAAATTACTAATGGCAAAATTACTAAAATTAATTAAGTGTAAAGTAACTTTTAAAATTATAAAATCCCTTTATGATCTTTAATATATTTTATTTTTAAATATTGTGAAATTATATGCATTATTGATTGAAATATATCTTCAGAAATACCGTAATTTTTAATATTTAAATCTACATGTATATCTACATTTTTAATTTTTTTTCTATGAAAGCCAGTGAATGCAATAGTTTTACATTTTTGACTTTTTGCATATTTTAGTGCATTTAAAATATTTTTTGAGTTTCCAGAGCAACTAAAGACACAAAGCAGATCTCCAGTTTCCATATAATTTTCTAATTGATTTTCAAAAATATTATCAAAACTATTATCATTAGAAATTGCAGTTATATTTTCAATCGAGTTAGTTAGTGAAATTACTTTAGGTATAAATTTTTTTTTACTAAACAATTTGATGCCTTTGTTAAAATCACATAAAAAATGATTACTCACTGATGCTGAGCCACCATTGCCACATGTAAAAATTTTCTTTTTATTTTTTATATTTAATTCAATCAGCTGAATAATTTTTTGAAGTTTAAAGTTATCTAATTTAAAAAGAGTTTCTGATAATTTTAACTTATAATCTTCTACAAATCTTTTCAAATTTAAATCGCTCATTTATAGTTTTAATATTTATTTAATTTTTTTATAATACCTAATAAATCTTTTTTATTATACCCTGGTCCTGAGGGTAATCTAACTAATTTATCATCCATTTCTTTAGCATATTTAAAACTCTGTGGTAGTTTTAAATGTGGTGATTTGGAGAGACTTCTTGTAGAATATGAGTAACCAATATTTTTTTTTTTCAGATACTTAAAAAAGTTATTTCTATTATTAATTGTGGCTTCTATATATATAGGGAATTCATTATCTAAATTTTTATAAGTGATCAGATTTATTTTGTCGTTTTTTAAGTTATTTTTATAAAGATTATAAATCTCAATTAATTTTTTTTTATTTTTGTATCCATTTTGAACAGAATTTAAACCTATACATGCATTAACATCATTTGGTTTAAAGTTTCCACCAATGTTTTTAGCTATTTGTTGTGAATTATCAACTCCATTATTTCTTACTATTTTTAAAAGAGCGGCTAATTTATTATTATTGGTTACACAAAATCCGCCATAAATCATATTACACATTTTTGTATAACCCAACGAAAAACAACCTATATCAAATTGGGTTCCTAGAAACTTATTTCTATAATCTTTTGCTAGAAAAGACTGAGCAGCATCTTCTATAACAAAAACTTTTTTTCTTTTTATCATTTTGAAAGTTTTGCTGTCATAAGCACTTTTTCCATTAAGATGTGTTATAAACAGTATATCTCTTTGTTTGACTTTTTTTGAAAGAGAAAAATAATTTGCATTGATAGAATTTTTAAGATTATCAATAAATGTAACATCTTTGTTAGCATATAATGCTCCATTAATTGTTCCTGACCAAGTCATTATCGGACAGAAAACCCTCCCTTTTTGTTTTAAAGATGCTACCATGGTCGCCATAAATAAAGCAGAGGTGCCAGAGTTGGTTAGAATTACATGTTTCACTCCTAAAATTTTTTTTAAATATCTTTCAATTTGTAAACAATTTTTGCTAAACGTAATATGATTATTATTTACAGTTTTTTTGAGACTTTTAATTATAATTTTTTTATTAAGATGTGCTTTCCACCAAGGTTTTTGCTCATTTAATTTTGCAATCATTTATTTACTTTATTGACTTAACAAACAAATTAAAAGTTCGTATTATTTGGCTAATTTTAGGAAAATCCTGGTTCCCAGGAATTTTTACTGCTAATGCACCAGATATTTGAGCAAGTAAAAGAGATAAAAAAACATTTTTTTGACTAACAGACATTAATGAGCTCATTGCATGAAAAATATCACCGGCTCCCATGGTATCAACTACTTCTGTTCCTAAAGTCCGTATCTTAAAAATTTCATTTCTATATTTTCCAAGTGAAAATTCGTTACCGCATGTCAAGTAAGTAAATTTAGATTTAAGTTCGATTGATAATTTTTTTAGGTATTTCTCGTATAAAATATTTTTATAACCACTATAAAGCTCTAGTTCTCTTTTATCCAAAGTTAATAAATCAACTTTTTTAAATTTTTTATTTATTAAGTTAAATCCATAATTTAAGCTATTTGTTTGGGCATTTATAGATAAAAACTTTGATTTTTTTTGAATTATCTTAGCTAATTTTTCTGTTATTAATCCATGCCCAAAATCTTGAACTATTACCAGATCAAATTTTCTTAAGTTTTTGTTTAAAAAAGAATCAATTTTCAATTCTAATTTTTTATTTAATTTTATGTGTTCAAAATGATTTATTGTTAATATCTTTTTTATGTTACTAATCTTATCATACTCTACTATTCTCTCTTTAATTAGTTTTTCTGAGATATTTAAAAACTGAAGATCTTTTTTTGTTTCTTTTGAAAATATTTTTTTATTAGAATTAATTAAATTTGAGTCTAATGCTGACAATAATTTTATATTTTTAGTAAACTGTTTAAGAAATCTATATGTTGCCAATGTACCCCCGGGCATCATTTCACTGTAATCAATTGTGCTTGATAAAGTGCTTGATTTTGGTGAAGTACCTCTAGTAGTTACGTAAGTATATTTGTCAAATATAATCTCACCAATAATTAAAACTTTAAGATTTTGTAATTTCTTAATACTTTTATTTAAATCAACTTTTTTATCTATAATATTTTTTTTTATGATTTTATTTAAATTTTTATCATAACTTTCAAAAAATTTTTCAGAAATTAAATTATTAGAACTGAACATTACTTTTCCAACAAAAATGAAATTGATTTTATTTTTCTTACAAAAATTTTTTTCTTCTTTAAGATTCCCTATTTCATCAGATTTTTTGTATTCTTCTCCTTTGCAATAAAAATCTGGCTTCAAACTTCTTAAAGTGGGAATTGCACTGGGGCCGTCTGTTACACAAACATAATCTATCAAGCTAATATTCGACAAAAATTTTATTCTCTCCTCCTCTTTATAAAAAGGAGAATTTATACCCTTTTTTATATGTTTATCTTTAGTAACACTTACTACTAAAATATCCCCATTTTTTTTGGCTTGTTCTAAATGAGCTAGATGACCCGGATGAAATAAATCAAAAGCGCCATGACATAAAACTATCTTTTTTTTCTTTTTTTTTTGTGTAGCAAGTTTGTTTTTTAAATTGGAAATATTGAAAATTTTGGTCATAGTATAACGAAAAAATTTTAAAATTTTATTAATTTTTTCACTAAATAATCCTTTTTTTAATTAAATTGTTTTTTAACAGTAATCAATAATTTTATTTAAAATTGTCTAATAAGTCAGATCTATTTGGACAATATTTCAAAGTTTTATTTATATTAATGTAATCATTTATTTTGTCTAAGTCTGAGACAGATTTAACATATATCTTTTCATTACACATTATTAATTCCTTATTCTTTTTAAAAACATTCTTTAATAATTTATTTCTTTGAATTTTATTATCTGGCAGCTGAAATACACTGTAAAGAGCTATACCATCAATTTTTTTAAAACTACCTTCAACTAAATCTTGAAACATAGTGTGCCAATTGTCAAAAATAAGCTCAGTAGCGTGAAAGACAAATTTAACATTAAACCTCTCACAAGTATTCCTTATTGTTATGCTTTGTAATTTCTGTGGAACATAGCTTCCGTCTGTTAATCTTCTGCTAGATATATAACCTTTAAAAGTTTTCATCAGTTTTGTTTGGATACTTATAATTCATCGCTGATAATGAGGCTGGTTTAATATTTACTGGTTTAAATACTTCCCCAAATTTTTTAAAATTATATGGTGAGAATAAGCTTTTAAATCTACAATTCATCGACCATCTGGTCTCTTTGGTCTTATTAACAATATTACCATGGGGTATAGTCAAATTAAATATTAAAGCCTGTCCAAATTTTATATTCAAAAATTTAAAATCATTTTTAAACTTATTAAAAGCAGAAATTGTACTAGTTTTGTTTTTTGAAAAATAATTATTAAATTTTTTTAATTTATCATTTTTTAAGATATACATTGATTTTGTTGAATAGAC
>MDSZ01097968.1_pt1 | contig 13683 bp, 11 predicted proteins | sample 811201 | NCBI WGS metagenome assembly MDSZ01 (sample SAMN05326647, study PRJNA326480) | marine metagenome | isolation source: seawater | place: Indian Ocean: North | collected 2010
GTCTACATCGGTAACGATTCATCATACATATATAATGATTTTAACTCGAATGCCACTTGGACACATTCTTCTGATGAAAGACAAAAGAAAGAAATAAAAGATGATATATTAGGTCTTGATTTTATAAACGATATAAGACCGGTAACCTTTAAACATAAATCACCAAGCGAGTTTCCAAAAGAATGGAATTCTTATGATGCTGATGATAAAGAACCGATGGGTGGTGATAAAACAATACATGGTTTGATTGCTCAAGAAGTCAAACAAGCGTTGGACAATCAAGGTATAGATACATTTGGTGGATGGGGTGAAGAAGATGACGGAAGACAACATATATCCTTTGAAGCATTTGTTCTACCACTTATAAACTCAGTTAAAGAACTAACAGAAATCGTAAAATCTCAGCAAAAAGAGATAGAGGAATTGAAAAAGAAATAAAAAATTGTATTTATACTATTTATGTTATATTTATATAAACTTAAACTAATATAGGAGAATAAGTTATGGCTGAAGAAGCAAAAGTTGTTGAAGCTTCTGATGAAATTAAGTTTTCAGAGGAAGAATTGAAAGAACTCGGTGAGTTACAACAATCATATCAAGAAAAACAAGCACAATTAGGACAGATAGCGGTTCAAAAGATTCTATTGGGTCAGCAGGTTGAAGCTATCGATAACCGTCAGGTCGAACTTGAGGGTGAGTATGAGGCTGTTCAACAAAAAGAACGTGAAATCGTTGAAAAGTTGAACGAAAAGTACGGACCTGGTCAGTTAGACCCACAAACAGGCGTGTTTACACCGATTCCTCAGCAAGAGGAACAGCCTTCTGAAGGTTAATACGAAAAAAAACCTCTAAATCTAACATTTTGGGGATTTATGGTTATATTTATACTAGAATAATTTTTTTATTCTAAGATTTAATATAATGAATTAACTAGGAGAAATTCAATGGCAGAAAGAATAGTTTCACCTGGTGTATTTACTCGTGAGAGAGACTTATCATTCTTACCACAAGCAATCGGAGCGATTGGTGCGGCTATCATAGGGCCTACACAGAAAGGCCCGGCCTTTGTGCCTACACAAGTAACATCATTTCAAGATTTCGAAGAAATCTTTGGTGGTCAAGATGAAAGATTCTATACACCTTATACGGTAGAACAATATTTAAGAAGTGCAGGGGTCGTCACGATAGTGAGAGTCCTTGGCTTAGGTGGATACAAAGCAGACGCGATAAGACTGAATGTCAGTAAAGAGGGTGGTTCACCTGTTACTGAATCGTTGGCGATTTTAGCACCATCGAGAGGTTCAGATGGGACAGGCGATTTATCAGCTAGTTCTATAGCCTCTGGTGGTAGTTGGAATGGTTTTGTATTAACAGTTAGTGGTAGTGATGTATCGGCCGAGACATATAACTTGTCTTTCGATACAGGTAGTGCGAACTACATCACAAAGGTTTTGAGTTCAGACCCACAGTCAACCAAAAGTGGTAACTCTGATTCATCCGTCTATGTATACAAGGTATTTAGTAGAAAAGCGAACTCAACTGGTTCATACACACAGGCTCCGTATCCATCGGCATCGGTCGATGTTGACGCGGATGGTCTTGACTTCTTTAGTGGAACGAATACTGTCGACAACGATGGTAACGAATCTACTGATTGGACTGGAAACAAAGAGTATCAGACCGGTAGAACGCCTTTCTTAGAATCACAACTGATAAACGGACAAAGATATAAACTGTTCAGAGTATACACTCGTTCCCATGGTTCGAATATAAACTCTGAGATGAAAATCGCGATAAGGGATGTCAAACCAGCCGCGGATATAGCAGGTTCGGATTACGGTACATTTTCTCTACAGGTTAGGGTGAATAATCCAAACGGTATCGATGATGATAACATCATGGAACAGTTCGATAACTTGACATTCGATCCTGAATCACCGAACTACTTCGCAAAGAGAATCGGTGACAGACATGTTGTGATTGATTCGAACGGTAAGCTTACAAACTTCGGAACTTTACCGAATCTAAGTAAACACATCAGAATCGGAGATTACAACTCAAGCACCGCTGGTGAGAATAATCTTTCTCAACATCCAAAAGAGGTAGTACCAATGGGACACCAAGCTGTGTATAACACCGTACCTGGTGGAACAGAGATTCCAGCCGTTGTTTTTAAATCAGACCAAAATAACGAAATCGGAACCTATGACGCAAATGTGTTCTATGGATTTGATTACCTATCGAAGTTCGTAAAAGATGATAACAATCAATACTTGGCACCAATACCGGCTACGGCTAATTTCGGTAACAACGTATCGATGAGTCTCGAAGATTTCTTCGGTAGTGCGGATGCCAATCCAAACGGAGAATCAACTTTTGCTGATGCAAGTGAAAAAATAAGTTTGACCAACTCAACATTGGCACAAAGGAAGTTTGTTGTACCGATTCAATGGGGATTCGATGGACGGAATCCTGCGACTCCATATAACGTCGGAACTGCAATAACCTCAGATAACACCCAAGGTTTTGACCTTTCGAGTTCAACATCTAGTGGTAGTTTGGCTTATAAGAGGGCAATCAACGCAATCAGTAATCCTGATGAGTTTGATATCAATCTGTTGGTAACACCGGGTGTGATTCATAGATTACATTCTAATATTACCAACCATGCGATATCAAAGGTCGAATCACGAGCTGACGCTCTCTATATTATGGATTCAGCAGCTGTAACGGACACCGTGGAGACAGTCTTAGATACCGTGAAGAATCTTGATACCAACTATGTTGCAACCTATTATCCATGGGTGTTGATACCCAACCGTGATAGTGCAATACCTATTTTTGTCCCACCATCTGTGGTTCTACCAGGTGTGATATCATTCAACGACCAAGTCGCTCATGAATGGTTCGCTCCAGCTGGACTGAACAGAGGTGGATTGACATCAGTATTGGAAGCTAAAACAAGATTAACACACGCAGAAAGGGATGACCTCTATGAAGGTAGGGTCAATCCAATCGCTTCTTTTCCTGGTCAAGGTGTGGTGGTGTTCGGTCAGAAGACCTTACAATCCAAACCATCGGCACTCGATAGGGTTAACGTAAGAAGACTGTTGATTGCATTGAGGAAGTTCATCGCAAGTGCTTCAAGATTCCTAGTCTTTGAACAGAACACTCAGGCTTTGAGGAATCGTTTCTTAAATATTGTTAATCCATATTTAGAACAAGTACAATCCAATAGTGGTTTAAGTGCCTTTAGGGTCGTTATGGACGACACCAATAACACACCAGAGGTCGTTGATAGGAATCAGTTGGTGGGTCAGATATTCATCCAACCTACGAGAACAGCTGAGTTTATCGTACTAGACTTCGTTGTTGAACCAACAGGTGCTACTTTTCCTGAATAGGTAAAAGTCACATAAGAATCAAAAGGCCCCTCTCACGAGGGGTTTTTTGTTTTAACTAAAAATTTCATTATTTGATATTTATTTATGAATAGAAATAAACGGACTTTTAGGGAGATTAGAATGGCTACATTAGACCCTTCAGAAATTATGTTTACACCGTTTGAACCGAAAACTAAAAATCGGTTCATCATGTACATCGAGGGAATACCTGCATATCTTGTCAAATCTGCAAATAGACCAACTATACAGTTTGAAGAGATTGTTCTAGACCACATAAATGTAAAAAGATATATCAAAGGTAAAGGTGCTTGGCAACCAATCGACATCATGTTGTACGATCCTGTGGTTCCAAGTGGAGCTCAAGCGGTCATGGAGTGGGTTCGTTTATCACATGAGTCAGTCACAGGCCGTGATGGTTACTCAGATTTCTATAAAAAAGACGTAACTTTTAATCTGTTAGGGCCAGTCGGTGATGTTGTCGAAGAGTGGGTGCTCAAGGGTGCTTATATCGAACAGGCGAACTTCGGTGAGTTGGATTATGCTACATCAGACCCAGCTGAGATAACACTAACGCTTAAATACGATTACGCAATCTTACAATTCTAAGGAGTAAAAATGAGTTTCATAAAAGAAATGTTATCTAGTGATGCTAAGATATCATCAAAGAGAACAGTTGGTTTTGCTGCATTCTTCATGTTGATTTGTAGTTGGGGTGCCGATACCTTTACTGCGTTTGAAGTCAAGGATAAAATATTGGAATGCTTTATGTACATTTCGGTCGTTGGACTTGGTGTCACAGCAGCTGAGAAGTTCGGTAAAAAATAAAATAGTTTTAGAACAAAATTAGTTATATATATTATTACAAAACAAAGGAGTCATAAATGGCTAAATTCGAATTCCCCACAGAGGTGGTAGATCTACCATCCAAGGGATATTTCTATGTCGATGGTCATCCCCTATCTAGTGGTAAAGTAGAAGTAAAATACATGACCGCAAAGGAAGAGGATATATTGACATCTCAGAATCTCATACAACAAGGTGTTGTGATAGAAACTTTATTACAATCTTTGATAGTCGATAAGACAATCAATGTTCATGATTTATTAATTGGTGATAAAAACGCAATAATGGTTGCTGCTAGGATACTTGGTTACGGTAAGGATTACAAGTTCGAATATGAAGGTGAAGAACAAGAGGTTGATTTATCACAATTAAATCCAATTCCAATTGATTTTAAAAAATTACAAAAAGGAGTGAACGAATTCTCTTTCAAATTACCTTATAGTAAAAGGACAATAACTTTCAAATTGCTTAATGGTCATGATGAAAGAAAAATAAACGCAGAAGTAAAAGCAAAACAAAAGATTTCTAAAGTGACTAGCTCTGAATTGACGACTAGATTTAAGCATATGATAAAATCAATCGATGGGAATTCAGAAATTTCTGTCATCAATAATTTTGTTGATAATGAGTTTCTTTCTAGAGATTCATTAGCGTTCAGACAATACCTTACAGAGATAACACCTGATATCGATATGTCAACAGACGTGATTGATAAAACAGGAAAGGAGATTGAGGTGACAATTCCAGTCACCGTACGATTTTTTTGGCCTACCACCTGAATACAAACTTAGAATACACGAAGAGATATTTCAATTAATTCTTCATTCCAAAGGTGGTATTACTTTCACAGAAGCCTATAATCTACCTATTTACCTCAGAACTTTTTATCTCAAAAGGTTATCGACCTTTTATAAAAAAGAAGCTGATGAATTCAAAAAAGAGATGAATAAATACAAAAAGTGATATTTATTATTGAGTTATACTAACTACTTTGGAGATTTAAATGGCTAAATATAAAAAAATAAATGAGATTATCGTGGAGGATTTTGTCGGTGCATTATTTAGAGCCATCGGTTCTGGTTTGAGGAAACCAATTCTCAAAACATTATCTCAAAAAGACCCAAAACTTGGGGATTTAGTTAAGGATTTGGAAAAATCTCGCGAAAAAGTTGATTCTTACGTTAAACAAAAAACAAAAGCTACGTCACTATCAAGAGCAGAAAAAAAGAAATTAAATTAGGGTGAGTGGCCTTTCTAATAACTTGGAAATAAAATGTCATTGGAAGAATTTAGAAAATCTGGTGTGGCATTCAAAGGTGTTACCAAAGAGGTTTTCGACAGAGCACAAAAATTAAACGAAATAGGTAAAGAGCTATCAGAGAACTATAAACAACAAGGTGCTTTCTTGGGTGCTCTCTCTGGTACGTTCGGTGGTCTTAATGATGCGGCTGAACAATATAAGGCCGCTATGGAAGGTAATCTCGACCTAACTGAGGAACAAGTGGAAGCTCTGAGAGAGCAAGCCGAGAGAAGTGAAGAGATTGCAGGAGCGATTAGTGATTTGGCACCAGGCATGGTGAGTTTCGCCCAAGGTGCTGAGAATACGGCTAGAAGCTTTGCCACCATGTTGGGACCAGTCGGTATAATAATAGGTCTATTGGCTGTTGCGGTAAAGTTAGCTTTGGGATTCGCAAAAGCCGTTGCCGATACAAGAAAAGACTTAGGTGTATCAGCGGCAACTGCCGCTAAGATAGTCGCCGCTAATAAAGCCCTTGGGGTATCTGCCAAAGCTTTTGGATTAGAAATAGAAGACGTAAAAGATGCTCAATCGGTTATTTTAAATGATTTAGGTGGTAGTGTTCAAGAGGCGATTGGTTTGAGTCTTAGTTTCGCCAGAACAGCCGCGGCTACCGGTCAATCCTCGGAAAACTTAGCAAAAACACTTTCTGTAATGGAGTCAATATCTGGTGCGAGTAGAGATGTTCTTTTGAATCAGATACGTGCTAATGCAGCGATGATAGAAGCTGCTGGAGTCGCACCATCTAAGGTCATGAGCGACATAGCAGAAAACGCTGAGTTTTTTGCAACTTTCGCCAGAGATGGTGGTGACAACCTTTTTGCAGCCGCGACACAGGCTTTGAAACTCGGAACCAGTTTATCTACGGTTGCCAACACTGCCAAAGGACTTTTAGATTTCGAAACATCAATCGAGAAACAACTTGAAGCTAGTGTGTTACTCGGTAGACAATTGAATTTGGATAGAGCCAGACAATTAGCTTTCACCGGTGACATTGAAGGATTACAGAAAGAAATATTACGACAGGTAGGAAGCGAGGTTGAGTTCAATAAGATGAACTTTGCTCAGAGAGAAGCCTTAGCCGGAGCTTTAAGTATGAGTGTTGAGGAATTAGCCCGAACTGTCAGAAGTGGTCAGGCGAGAGAATCCGTTCAAGCCACAGCCAGTATGATGAGTGAGTTCGAGAAAACACAAAAAGCACAACAAGAAACGGCTAATGGATTTTTAAATAAAATAGAAAAAAACACCAGCGGTGTCCTTGGTGAATTGTTTAATTAGGATATAGATGCCATTACTAGAAGAAACAGCGGATTTATCGAATCTATCCACGGGTGGAAGGACAAATATGCAGAATCCTGCGGGTTCGGTCACGACCACAAATAACGCGCCTCCGACATCAACGAATCCTCAGAATCAAGCCGGTAGTGTTACGACACCAACCTCGGTGCCAGGCACCACTACGACTCCACCTAGTACGGTCGATGCGATTACTGAGGCACAGAACGCCGGAATCATTGGAACTCCACAGAGGAGAGGAACACCTGGTGAAAAGGAGATACCAGACGGTGCGGGACGAAACAGACTACCGAGAACACCAATCAAACCAACACCAGAAGTCGGTCAAGGTGTTGATTTTTTCAGTAATGAGAATGCCAAAGGTTTTGTTACAAATACTTTTTTTCAACGAACAGACCATGTCGACCCTCTGAGGGAGAATACTATCAGTAGAGACTCCAAAGGTGACCCAACAAGATTTCAAAATAATGCGAATCGTAAATTCACAGGTCAATCATCTCGTTTGATAGATTTCAACACACCACCGTTTGATTTTCAAGGTATCGAGCGTAGTGGATTTGTTTCTTTATTCGACCAAAATAATTTATTTACAGCTAAGTTTCCACAGTCAAGGTTGGAGGAAATCGGTGAGGCTGACTTTTTCGACGCTTACTACGGACAATTGTTCCAAAACGATGGGTTGGGTATTAGAAACGATAATCAAGACCAATCTAGAAACTTAGGGTTCAGCGGATACCTCAACCCAATACTCAGAAGGTCTAACGCTGGTGCTAACATATTTATATCAGCTATAAGTGGTAAAAATAGAACGGCAAACGCTTTACCTAGTTTCGAAACTCCACCCGATAGAGAGGAGCCATTTATCATCCGAGGTATTGGTGAACGTTGGGGTATCGATAGGGTGGAGAAACCAAACCTCAGCGGTCAAATCGGTGGGTTGGTTCAAATCGATAAACCTGCTTTTAAGGGTAAGGATGTTGTTGACTCGTTCTTTAACGTGATAGATGAAGTTGGTTCAAGGTTAATCGGTAGACAACCAAGTGTCTTTCTAGATAGATATTTTGCTGATGTTCAGAGAATCAACGGAGCAACCAATGCTTTAGATTTTTTCGCACGAGGTTCGAGATTCATTCAAGCTCAATCCGATTTACAACGTAGGAATGCTTTCGACACCGTATCTACTTTGAAATACGCCATATCCGAAGAAGGTCGTGCTAAAATAGTCTATGATGATTTAATATCCGACAAATACAGTCAATATATAAAATCAGGATTAGATACCGTGGCTTTCTCAACGGATTTGAATCCAAGAGCATATAATCCTTTATCTCTTTTTAGTGTACCAGGTGTGATGAATATAAATAGAAATTCATTTCTTGACCTATCGAGTATAGTGGCATCAGGTACGATTTTTGACTTTATCAGTAAAAAGGTATGGGAGGGTGTCAAGGACAAAGCGATTAATTTCATAAACGATGCTGGTCAGAAACTAGCTAATAGATTCGCTAAACAAAAAGCTAAAGACCTGATAGATAATTCATCTTGGGATTCTGGTGAAAAGGTAAAAAAGGCCGAGGAACTATTAACCAAAGCACGTGAAAAAGGGGAAAAATTACGAAAGGCAGCCGCCGCTTTTGACTTAATACCAGCTAATCCAACCAGTACACCCTCGAAAGGAACTTTAAGTCAAGTATCAAATAACGCGTTTGACGATAAGGGTGTCGATAGGGTAAACCTAATACCTTACGGTAAAGATAGTTATGAAATTGGTGGTCAAGAGGTTCCGTTGGATGAGTTGGATTGGATACCTTTTAAGTTCAAGGACGTACGAGAAAATAAAAGCATTGTGTTCAGAGCTATCTTAAGTGGTATCACGGATACTTTCTCACCAGAGTACGCGTCGGAAAGGTACATCGGTAGACCAGATCCTGTTTACGTATATCAAGGAACCACTAGGGAGATAGCTTTCACATTCGATGTATATCCCAAGTCAGACCAAGAATTGATTTTTCTTTGGGAAAAGTTGAACTATCTAGCTGGTTTGACCTATCCTCATTTTACAGCACCAGATTCAAGTGGTGGAAGAGCAATGTTAGCTCCATTTACTGAATTAACGATAGGTCAGATGTACACCGATGCACCAGGCTATATAAACAGTTTGACCTACAATGTTATGGATAACGGAACATACGAAACGGTATTTGCAAAACTACCTAAGTATATACAGGTAAACTGTGGCTACACCTACATAGGGAAGAGATTACCATCGGCAACACAAAAACACTTCGATATCCCTTGGGTCGCCGAAAATCAGTTCGTCAAGGGTGCGACAGGTGAGTTCCTCGACGCCTTAACAAATCCAGAGTTGTTTGGTGGCGTTGCTGATTTATTGAAATTAAATCCAGCTGATAGAAAACAAGCTAGATTAGACTTTGCATCACTTGAAACAAAACGAGTTGTTGATGAAAATGAAAAATATTTTGATAATCTTTTAGCAGAAAGCGATCCTGGTGAGGTAGCTACATTCGATGAAGAGGGCAACTTATAATGAAAAGATATCAGAACAATAAAATCAAAATAGATAAAGATGGTAAACGAGTTTACACCACAACGTATTATCCACCAATACCCTTGGAAAATTCAGACCAATTCATTCAAACCAAGGACGGTACTAGATTGGACCAGTTAGCTCAAACTTTCTATGGTGATTCGACCCTATGGTGGGTTATCGCCAAAGCCAACGGAATCAAAGGTTTTACCGCTTTGAAATCAGGAGTCAAACTCAGAATACCAAGTGATTTGACAAGTATTTTGGATAAATTTAATTCATTAAATAGATAAAATGATTAACCTAACTCCAATCCCAAAGGAAATTCAAAAAAGGATGCGTGAGAAGATGAACGCCGTCGCCAGAGATACTCCGTATTATCCCAACGCATCGACCGATGAATTGACCCAAGAAAAGATGTTGACACGAACAACTTTTATGAAAATGGTATCAGGTCAAAACAATCCTGTAATCCTAATGGGTGGTGAGTTGGTTTCTGGTGGTAGGGTTACCGATAGTGATGGTAATCCTATATTAAGTAGCGGTAGGTTGGGTGACCATATTGCCGAGGGATATGATGAGGTGTATGGTTCAAGAACATTCACGGCCGATTACGCGTTCGATACCTTGGGGGAGAACACAGCTAAAAGACCTATGCCTGGTGTAAAATCACTTACTGCTACATTCCAAGGTGGTATCAAAGCTAGAAGAGAAGCCACGATAAGCTGGGTATGTTGGAGTTTTGATGATTTAAATCGTTTGATGCCTCATTTCCTCGCACACGGTAAGACGGTCATGATTCAATGGGGTTGGATATATGATAAAAATTCTTTAAGAAGCTATGATACCTTTATGTCGGGTAAAAAAATAAAACGAGATGCATATAACAGTAACCATCTGATAAAAGTTATCGACCAAAAGGGTGATTACGATATGATGACCGGTGTGATAAAAAACTTTTCATTCACCGCAAGACAAGATGGTGGGTTTGATTGCGAAACTATAATTACAAGTGTCGGTGTTAACTTATTGACAAATACTGAAGGCACGATATCATCAATCGACCCAATAACCACCTACGAAATTAATAAAAAATCAGCTAGTTCAAAAAGTTTTAAAATCAAAGAGGCATCCACCGATAGTTCTGAATTGGCTGAAAAAAATATCGTTAGACTAAACAGTACGATGTCGTTGAAAATATTTCTATCAAATATCAATACATATATCAGAAATACAATGAATAATAAGCAGGTTGAGAAAAAAACTTTCACCGAAAGAAAGGTTGGTGTCAAAGGAAATGCACAATTTGAAATACAATTTGAACCGAAAAAATACATACGGCTTAAACCTCTATACTCTGCTAATGATAGATATGATTTTGTTGAGCCATACAAAGTCGAGGAAAAAACTTGGGTTCGTTGGGGTTGGTTTGAGGATAATATACTATCAAAGTTTATGTCGGTAACAAACGAAAAAGGGGAGCCCATATCTGAGTTTCGTTCCGTTGAAAGAGTTCTTGACGCCGGAACTATCAAACCAACACTTGATGAAAATGGAAAACCCACGTTTGTTAGCACAAAGATAAAGAGTCATCCGGAAATGCAAACCCTCAGTATCAATGAATATATTTTACCTGGTAAATTTTATCCGCAAGAAAGAAAAATTGTTGAGGTAATAGAGGGTAAATCTGTAACATTTCCTGGTGACAAGGATGATATTATTCAATTAGCAAAAATTATAAATGATGAGAAAAATTTTCCAAGATTCGATATCTATAATAATCAACCACCGAAGGAAGGCCCACAAGGACAGACAATCAAAAAAAACAGTAAGGGTCAGTTTTTTTATTACATAGATGAAAACGATAAATCAAAGGGTGTAAAAGTTATAAAATTAGAGGAATCGCCAGCTAACTATGGATATTTGAGAAACATGTTGATTAACACAGATTTAATCAAACAAGCCTTCGGCGTAGGTGGAGGCGGTATCGGTGTAGAGAGTATCAATATATTGGAATCAATAGAGTCAATGTTTGATTTACTTAATTCTAGAATTGCTTATTGGAATTTTCAATTAGTAAGTGATGAGGTCGATTCCTACAGGTTAAAAATAATAGATGGAAGCACGACATGGATTGATTTTCAAAGACCACCGAGTTCATATAGAACACGTTTTATTGGTAATGAGGTCGTAGGTAAACCAGGTGTGTTCCACTTTCCAGTGTGGAAACATAACAGCATTGTCAAGAATCAGGATTTACAGGCCAAGATTCCAAACTCGATGCAATTAGCAGCTATGTATGGTTCGAACGTGGACTCAGTTAAGGCTTTTTCGAAATCATCTTTTCAAGAGGTGGTCGGAGCAGCCGCAGGTGGATTGTTTAATGACTCCGAAGACCAAAAAAACAAAGGTTTGGACTTAGCTTATTTGAACAGACAGAGTGAAAATATCGGTACGCAGAGTGGATTCGCCGATGAGGAATTATCTAACAAAGGCGATGATATAAAATCTTTTATACAGACGGTACCCGTTCAACTAGATGGGAGATTTGAAGACGATTTGAATGATGTCGCCGAAAAATTGTCAGCTGCCGGTGGGGGAAACGAAAAATTTTTTGACCCATCTAAGCCACCACCTTTCTTCGACCAGTTAAGTCAGAAGGAAAGAAATGAATTACTTAGTTATACCGGTGAATCCAATGATGATGAAACTGTACAGTTAAGCGAACAATATAAACAACTTTTTTCAAGTAAATACGATTTTAGTGGAGATATGAGAAATGAATATGTTGGAACAATAACTGCTATGATTACGTTTTGGGATGAAGATAACAGTAACGACACTAGACCGCTTGAGATGTTATTTGATTTATCGCTCGAGATCGATGGTATCGGTGGTATACAACCCGGTAACTCATTTCAGTCCGCTTACTTACCACAAAAGTATTTAGAGTCTTGCGTATTTCAAGCCACCAACGTTGAGCATACTGTTGATAGTTCGACATGGACTTCAAATGTTACAGGTATCATGAGGTCTACTATTGGTTACGTTTTCGATACAAGAACCACCGATGAACGCACGGATGAATTGTTAGAAAACCTAAAGGGTGAGGTTCTGAAAGCAAAGAAAAAAGAAAAAAATCCTGAAGAGGTTACTAAAAATAAATATATTAGTTCAGGTGACAAAGCTATAACTGAAGATAAATATAACATACTTAATTAGGTAATTTATGTCAAAATTAAAACAAGAGATGGAAGTAATACACGACAAAACCGATTTCAAAACTGATTTTGCCGGTACGACAAAATTAGGAGAGTTCAAGTATACCCATGGTGGTTCAGTTCAACCTGGTTTAGAATACCACATACATTACACGGATGACAAACAGGAGGTCTTTATGACCGGTGGTGTTCATAATTCCACATCAAAACTAATAGAAAAGGTGATACCATCCGATAGCTTATTCGCACAATACAGTAGAAGGATTCAAAATCCAAAAGCCCCATATCCTAATAAATACACTCCTATCCCCACCGACGGAGACTACGGCATCGGTAACCTAGATAGATATTTTGTCCAAAAAGCAAACAACCTTGACGGTGAGATATTCGAAATCACTAAGGACGATTTTATAACCCCAAATAATCTTTATCGATACATCGAGTTGAATTGGACTATATCGGGTAAGAAGGTTGATGTCATCAGAATCAACACGGAGACGATAGAATCCGTCAGTAGGGTCAGAGGTAACGAGCAGTTCAGAAAGATACTGTTTCCATTGCAACTTTGGAATCCACCCAAGGGTTCGTCGGATGATATTCAGAGTAAACTCGATAGGAGAAAAATAATTTAATTTATCGAATCAACTCGATATGTATTGTAAATGGTTATAGTAGAAAACAACGAACAGCTCAGTTCGTTTCTCAAAGTATATAGTGAACACGATAGTATTGTTCTGCCCGTACAATCCGATGAACAGAAGCATCCAACCGATGACGACATCTGTTTGGTCTACGTTCGGATAATCGAAGGCGAGGAGTACGTCCTATGCTATAACCACAGCGAGTCTTTGAACCTAGATGAACCACCGAGTCTGAAATCCGATACGACCAAGTATACGTTGGATAGGAAGAGACTTGAACATTTGGTTGATATCGATAACGTGGTGGATGTTAATCTTTTGAACTATATAGATACCAACGAACCGTTGGAGACCGATAACCCAGATACCAACGCACATCACTTTTTCAACATCAGACACTATAGGAAGAAAAACCTCAACCGAGTGATTCCGA
>MDSZ01087053.1_pt1 | contig 13681 bp, 12 predicted proteins | sample 811201 | NCBI WGS metagenome assembly MDSZ01 (sample SAMN05326647, study PRJNA326480) | marine metagenome | isolation source: seawater | place: Indian Ocean: North | collected 2010
CCAGCACCTGAAGCAGAACCAGAACCAGCACCAGCGCCTGAACCAGCACCAGCGTCTGAACCAGTAGCACCAGCAGCACCAGTAGCACCAGTAGCACCAGCACCAGCTGCACCTGCCGAAGAAAATCTAGGAAATTCATATGCTGGTGGTGCCAAAAGAAAGAAAAATAAAAATAATAAGAAATTTTCAAAAAAAAATAAAAAGAAAAAGAAAACTAGAAACAGAAAAAATACTAAAAGGGTAAGAGGGTCTAGACGGAATTAATTACATCATTCCTCCATTTTTCGTTCACTTCCTTAAAGTAATAGTAAGACGCTAAAGTTTTTTTGTCAACTTCAGAACTTGGAATTTCAATATTGTCAAAAATTGAGTATTTACATACGTATCCCATTTGAGGATGTTTTGTTGCAGTTTTTTTTATAAATTTAACTATTTCTTTTGTATCAAAATAAATATGCCAGAGATGAAACGGTACAAGAAAAGTATAAATAATATTCTTTATAATATTAACTACCTTAAACTGGTAAAATCGTGAAAATTTATTTTTAATACTACTACAATTCGCTCTTTGTACCCATTCATCAGGTATATATTCAATAATTTCCTTTATCTCACCCATTTTTTCTTTTGGATAGTAAGTTATTTTATCATTTAATGTACTTCTTAAAACAGCAGCAACTGATCCTAAAACGGTAATATACCAAATAATACTTTTATTCAATATAAGAGTATTAACTAGTATACTTTCATTTACTAGTGATAAAATCACTAAAACTGAAAAAAGGGATGACATAACAAATACCAATAATTTTGTAAATGTTTGTAATATTCTATTAGGAAATTGATTCATATATTCACTTGAAGGTTTTTTAGCGTTTTCCAATCTTTGCCTAAAATTATGATATAATTCATTATAGTACCTCAACTTCCAATTTGAAAGTTTAGTCCAATTATAATCGATTAATGATCCTGGTTTTGAATAAAAATTTTCACAATATGTAAAAAAATTTACAAAAAATAGGAATACCAAAATAAATGGCATCATTAAAAAATTAATCAAGGACACATAAAAGAGTCTGGTTTTAACTGATTTTATATATTTTTCCTGATTCCTAAAAAAATCTGGATGTATTTTCTGTTCGTCATTAAATATACTGTGTATTATGCAGTATGTTAAATTCCATTCCATCAAATCGGTCACACAATTCATCTTAATTAAATCCTTATCGAAAAGTGAAATAAGGAAATTATCTTCCGCTGTAATTCGACCGGCAACATGATACGCGTTAAAATTAATATGGTTGTATTTATTGAAAATCTTCTGAACTATTTCTTCCCAAGTTATAGTTTTCAAGTCATTTTTATTAATATTTAGGTCGTCAATATAAAAATCCTTAACCTTTTTATATATTCTGACTTTATCAATAATACCCAATATTTTAAAGGTTAAAAATGCCAAAAAACTTACTAGAGTAACCCAAAACATCCAGTGTAAATCAAAGAAGTTTTGAATATGGATAAAGTCAACTAGATTAACACTAGGACTATCATTACTTATCTCTATTATTCCGCTGTAATCAATACAATTTACCATAAAAATTATAAGGAAAAGAGTAAATGACGAAATCAAAATACTAACAGTTTCGTTCAATACTATATTCGTCAAACCACGATTAATAAAATAGTAATAAATTTTGTTTATAAAGTCATTTTTAAGGTAAAAATCACCCCTGTTAACAAAACTACCTGAAAATAAAATAGAACTACCCCTAAGCATTATTAGATAGAAGTATTTGGTAAAATCTTAAATAATATTAATTAACTATTTTTGTGTTTTTTGAAAGTACATAGATTGTATTTTCTGTGACAACAAGATATTCATTTCCTACTGCGTAAGTATTTTTAATTGGCGATGTGTGTTCGTCGTTATTTTTGTAAACAATTTTATCACCATCACTAGTTACAATAGAACAGTTGTTTCTACATGAATCGATGTAAAAGTAAAAGCAGATTGGTTTTGATACTTTGATTGACAGTTTAGCCGCCTGTGAAAGGGTTTTTGAATCTGGTAAAGCTAATTTATTTCCACTTCCTTGCTGATTTTCCTGAGACATTTTGTAATATTTTTTATAAATTTTTTAATTTTCAAATTTAACCTTACTAATTAATTAATTAATGAAATTAATTTAATTAAACCATGTATGGCATAATACCGTTTGAGCGTCCATTCTATTTTCAATATCATAAACAAAAATTTTGTTAAAAAGATCTGTAACAATTTCACGTTGATTATTGTCTAATAAAGTATTACTCTCATCTAACAATTTTTTTATTGATGTTTTATTAAACCTTTCCGCTGAAACATCTGATATATCATTAGAATCACCTATAAAAAGGTCGTCTTTATACATAGATCTAGAAACGTCCTTTGTTGAAAATTTTCCCAAAACATTATACATTTGGACCAAGAGTTCTTTATCTCTATCTAATGAATCGTGATACCTTTCGTGATCTATTTCAAATAAGTAATCACCAGTTAATGTTTCAAACAAAATACATCCCATAGTCCAAATATCGGCTTTTGTATTGTAAAAATCATGTAAAACATTTTCAGGCGGTCTATAACATCGCAGTTGAATTACATCTGGTTCAAAGTCTTCTGTTAAATCAGCATTTCCAAGGTCAATAATTTTTGCTATAATTTTATCTGCATGAGGTAAAGTAAATTGTTCGCCATAATCCACATCCTCTAATTCTAAATCACTTACGTCATCTATTTCTATAATATTTGAGGCAGTATCCAAAATTTTATGATAAATCTGCTTATGGTAATTTAAAACTATGTTTTCTAAATCTCGCTTGATTATACTGAGCGCTTTAATCCTTGCCTTTTTTCTGATAATTTTCTTTTTTGGACTGTCCAGTTTATTAAAGTTACTCGGCAATAGATCGTTTAATTTACTTAAATACATTTCCTTTATTTGTGACCTATTATTAAACCATTCCATTATCTCAAGCAATTTGTTTGGATAGACATTAATCATAATATTTTCAGGTTTAAGGTCTTTATGAACTATATTTTTTCTATGTAATTCATGAAGTCCACAGAATAAATCTTTAAAAATTTTTTTTACTATATCTATCGGTATTAAATCGATACCGGTTCGACCATCTTCGTAACTATACTTATTTTTATTTTCTGTTTTATCTTGATAATATTTAAACAAGTCAATAAGACAAATACCCATCAATTCCATAACTAAACAGATTTGTGAATCAATCATAAATGAATCTATAAACCGTGTAACATTATGATACTTATTTCCCAATTCCCGATACATCTCTATTTCATGTTCGGCGTCTTCGCTATATTTACTATAAACTACTTTCATAGCGTAAAATGATTCCGATGTTAAATCGTAGACTAACCAGACTCTTGAAAATGTACCTTTTCCTAAATATTTTAAACAAATGTATTTGTTGCTAAATATTTCTCCGATCATGCCTTGTGACACTTCTCTTTCATCATCTTCACTTAAACTTTCGTCGCTATCAAATTGACTGGTATCGGAATTACTATTACTATCTGTGTCGCTGTAATTAGTGCTATTTCTACGACTTCCCCTACTATTTTTATTTGAGGAGTCGCAATCTAATTTCCGTGATATTTTTCTTGAATACATAAAAATAATAAAAATATTAATCCTTAAGTAAAAAAATAATTAGATGAATGAAAATTTTGAATTTAAATTGCTAGGTGGAGTGTCTACAGTCTCAGGACATCTTGATCTGGAAGGATCTTGAAAATCTGTAGTATTTCTTAGTGTTCTTAAATAATTATTATATGCTGATATTTGTCGATTACTACTTTCTATATTATTTATCATTAATTCGTTGTAGTATTCACAGTCTATTCCCGCATTACATAAATTATTTAAATATTCACACTTGTCGTACATTCCTATATATCTATTGTCTTTTGTAGGAATATCAATTTCAATTCCCATATAATTATAAAGACTACCCTTAATTTTTTCCATGCTTTCTTTGTTGTCATGCCATCTAGGGTAAGAATTGAAAAATTTGCTATTATCTTTTGGTGTGTATAATCCTATAAAGAAAATTTCTTTATCAAGGTAATACACTTTTATTACATTTGCGTCCTTTAATACAAAAGGTAAAAATACAAAATGTAATATGTCACTCGAGTCTCTTTCCAATTTATAATTATCTATAGTGTTCATCAAGACAAATTTTAAAACATTTTTAGTTTTATTATTATTCAAATCATATTTTGAAATTCTACTTAAGATTAATGCAGTAGAGTTTATTTCATTTTCAACACCGCTTTCTACATTAAATTTTTCCTGCTGATTCTTAAAATAATTACTTAAATTTCTGTAAATGCTTTCTTTTCTAATTTCTGGATCGAATCTTGATGAAGATATTCCACAACTATTAACACTTTCTATATCTTGAAGGTCACTATCGGCCAAAGATCTATTAAATTCGTTTAAAATTTGTCTATCTGGTAAATAATTAACAAATTTATGTTCCTTTAATTCCGGTTTAAAATCTTTAAAAACATGATATATAACACGAGTCTTTTCATGATCGATGAATTTTTCTCTTTCTCTGCCTATTCCATTAATAGAAATCAAAATTAACACAAGTAAAATTATAAAAATAACTACCCCTTTAATGTTATTCATTCTAATATAAGGTGGGATAAAAAAAACAATTTACTCTATATTAAGCATAGTTTTGAAGCATGCTGGAGTGTATTTTATAGATTTCAAGGCTTTACCTGTTGTGAAATTTCTAACAATATATCTGCCATCATCAAGTTTATACATAACTGGGGAATCATATCTATCATCATTTTTTTTATAATTTTCAACAGTCAAAATAGCGGTGTCCTCATCTTCACACACTTTAGACATATTTGATCTATGTACTATATCAAAACTGGTGTCTAGATTTATTTTTAAAAGAACACCTAAACTATAAACTTTGTAGTTTATTTTATTTAATGTTTCCTCTAATTTTTCAGTTTGATTAAACTCAATTAAAATTTTATAAAGCAATTCTAAATCTCTATCTAGTGTTTTTGTAAAAACCATAATACTATTGATTTCTGATTCACGACCCTCATTAAAAATATTTTTTTTTATGTCTTCTTTTCTAAGACTGTAAGACCCTAATGTATTTTCAAAGTGTGTTTTTGTACTATCGAAATCTTTTTTTAATAATTTCTTTATCAAAAGGGGAAATGATTTATCTAAATCAATTCCTAGTGACACCCCAGCACCATATGTTACGTAAAGTATATCAGTCAAAGCGTCAATCACTTCAATAAAATTTTTTTGAGAGAATGCGTCTAAAAGTTCGTTATACTCTTCGTGTATTAAATCGTATCTCAATTTACTAGTTTTAGGATTTTCTATAAGTAATTCTCTACTGTACTGTCCGTAAGGAACCGTAAACATATTGAATGCGTTGGTAAATTCTAAAACACATTCTTGATTTGTTTTCATGCTATAATTTATTACATATTTATTAATTACCTTTTTTAAACTCAAATAAAAATTTTCTAATTTATATTTAAATGGTTCGCTCTAAAAAAGCAAGCAAAAAATTAAAAAAAACAAAACGTGACACTAAACAGTGTTCCCCACATAATAACCAAAAAAATGTAAGTTGCTTCGATAAAAAATCTTTGTTGAAAATGATTAAATCGTGGAATAAACATTATAAAACAAATAAGATCAAGCATAACGTAAAAGAATCTAGAAGTATACTTTGGAATAAACTAGACAGAAAGATGAAGTCAAAATGTGATAGTGAATATTGCTGGACTTCACAAGTAGGACTTCAAGGAGATGAAAAACAAAATTTAGAAGAATTATTTAGACCTAAAATGCCCGAGAAATGGAAAAGTAATCCAAATGAATGGTTGAACACATATGATATTCAAAGAGTTTTAAGACAGTATGAGAAAAGTAATACAAATTTTGTGTTTATTGGCGCTGTTCCGATTGATTTTGATTACGAACCATCGCCAGGGAATTGTATAGTAAATGAACTGTGCAAAATTAATGTCGAAAAATTATTGAAACGGGGTAAAATATATCTAGGTGTAGTTTTTAATTTGGATAAACATTATCAAAGTGGTTCACACTGGGTTGCTATGTTCGCACAACTAAATAGAGGGAAGATTTACTATTTTGATTCATATGGTTATGACCCTTCAAAAGAAGTAGTAATATTAATGAAAAGATTAAAAGACCAGTGTGAAAAACTTGGAATCAAGGGTGAAATAAAAATTAATAAAACAAGACATCAAAGAAAAGGTTCAGAGTGTGGTGTTTACTCAATAAATTTTATTTGTAGAATGCTTGAAGAACAAAATTTCGATAAGGTTGCTGGTACAGTAGTGGATGATGACACTATGGAAAAAAATAGGCATTTCTACTTTTCAACATTATAATTCTATTTTTAATTAAAAAAAGTTAATTGTAAATAACTTTTCAAAAAAAAAAAAATCTGGATACTTTTCCCAAAAAACGGTGGGTCCCTTCCCCTCATTCTTTTTCATTCTTTTTTGGGATCAAAAAAAGTATAAATTTATTATAAGACTTTTCTTATAAAAATAATTAAAACATTAAAATTGTAAAGAAATTCCTTCTAAAAAAAAAGTATAAAAAAAGTATAACAAAATTTCACATTTTTGAGACTGACTCTAAAATAGCATAAAAATAATTCTTATTAATAAAACCATAAAATATTAATAACAACAAAAAAACCTTATAATAAGAGAAAATCAAAAGGAAAATATTAAATTTATATAAAAAACAGAAGAAAATCTTATTAAAAAAATTTATACTTTTTTCTGATCCAAAAAATCCTAAAAAATCCTTCGATTTTGGTTCATTTTGGTTCATTTTTTTCACTATAAAAATCGAAAAAAAAGAATATTCCAAAAAGTAAAATTGGTTCATTTTGGTTCATTTTTACTAAAAAAGAATAAAAAAAGATATAGAGAAATAATATTTTAAAATATTAGAATGCCGGAATATACTTGCCAAGCATGTAATTTTTCAACTAGGATCAAAACACAGTTGCAGAGGCACGAAAAAACAAAAAAACATCAACGAAACATGTCTAAATCGCAGAATGAAGAAGATAAAAATAAGTTTATTTGTCTTTTGTGTAATTCAACTTTTTCTACAAAAAGTAATCTTCAAAGACATAAAAGCAAAAATTGTAATGGCAATAAAATATCCGAAACTGATATTTACAAAACCATGTTATTAGAGCAACAAAAGGTTTTTAATGAGGAAAGAAAACTAATTTATAATCATATTGATAATTTACTAAAGCGTGTTGGAAATACAACTATAAATCAAACTAATAATATACAAATAAACTCATATGGTAATGAAGATTTAAGTCATATTACAGATTCACTTAAGACACAACTTTTGAATATACCATTCGGTATGATACCGAAACTTATTGAATACGTACATTTTAGTTCTGACAAACCGGAAAATAAAAATATAGTACTAGCAAATAAAAATGACAATAAAATAAAAATATTTTCACAGGGTAAATGGGTATACAGAAATAAAAATGAAACAATAAATAATCTAGTAGATGAAAAATATTATTTACTAGATTCACATTTTGATTCAAATAAAGATATACTTGATGTAAAAACTGTTAATAAATATGATACGTTCAGAAAAGAATATGATAGTAATGCTGAAGAATTACTTAAAAAATTAAAACAAGATTGTGAATTAACACTTTTAAACAATAGATAAAAAAATTTAAAGAATTTAAAGAATTTACTAATAATAAAAATTAGTTATTAATGCTATTATACATTATATTTACACCTTTATTTGTAATATCATTCAATAAATTCGATTATTTTTTAGATTTGATATCAAATAAAAAATATTTAAGTGAAACCACCTTAAGTAAAATTGATGACGAAAAGGACATTTTGACTAGAAAGTACCGTATAGTAAACTTTTCTAAATCATTTTTATTATGTATCATGAGTTATAGAACATTATTACTTTTAAATAATGTAATATTCTTCCCCGAGAATGTAGATTATAACACAGTTGAATTATTCTCAGCACTATACGCTTCAATAGATATGGCCGCTTTAATTTATAATACCAAAAATCACCCAAGTACCAATATTCATCATGTAACCGTACAATTTTTGTACTTTTACTTAGTATTTTATGATTTCAAAATGATTAATTTAGTAAGACCTATAATTGCTTATGCTTGTTATAGTATTTTTGCTTACCTTGTAAATGGAAGATTAGCAATAAGAAAATTAGATTTTAGAAATGAGGATTCAATTAATGATGTGTCTTTGGGAATTTACTTTTCTACATCGATTCTCAACTGGATCACTCAGTTTTATTTGCTTTTTTTTGACACACCAGAATTGCCCTTTCTATATACAAAAATGATTTATTCTTTTCTAGTTTTTGTTATTGTGAGTGATGATATATTCTTAATGAAATATCTATATAATTATAGTAACAAAGACAGTAACATAATAGATTCTAACGAGAAACAAGACTAATTTTACACGTAATCAAGTTCATCGGTGTCTATGTTATTTCCATCATTAATTATATACAAAGCGTCCATATATGATTGATAGTGGTCGTGCTCATGATTAATTTCCTTTACTTTAATTTCAGGGACAAAATCTTCGTCGATTTCGTCATCACTAATATATTCATCTTCTTCATAGATAAACTTTTCGTCACCGTCATGATATATATAGAGGACTTCTCGGAAGTCTCGAGTGCCATCAACATAATTTTTTTTCCATTCGATGTTGTAGTCATGGCATTTTTTTAATTCAAGAACGGCTAGTGATTTCATGATGTTATTCTTCCAAATATGGAAGTCATATTTCATAAGTCCTTTAAGAACATAGATGCGAGCAGTTCTAGAAAGCGAGTCAATATTTTTCAAAGGCATTTTGCCTGTCCTAACTAGTTCAATTGTGTTGTCGAGTGCGAGGTTGAAAAGACTTTTCATATTAGTAGATAGTTGAAGAGGTTACCTTAACAAAACTTCTACTAGATTATTCAATTTTTAAATATTCTCTAGGTTTGGTTTTAAGTTTTTTATTTCTATTAATATTATAATAAATCTTTTATAATGGATTCTTATACAGAAAACGATTTTAACACTTTGTATCAAACAGTAAGAAAAGAATTAATTCAAAAGGCAAATTACGATATTTCCAAAGACAATAAATACCGTACTTTGCTTACAGATGTTGTAACTAATCTTAGAAAACAGAAAAAAGGATCATCACAATATTTAAATAGTTTAGTACTCAACTCTATTGTACCTAAATTTACTACACTAATCAATAAAAATAAAAACAGTAATGCATATAATCCACCAGTAAATTCACCAATCAATACACTTTCTTTACCAAGACCAGACTTTACTAAATCTCAGAACTATAATCCACCACAACAAAATGAATTAAGACAAATGGGCGCCAACATACCAGATAAAAAGGATCTGGAAGACAATTTTAATAGAATGTGTAATCAAAGTTCCAGAGACGATAAATCAAAATCAGCTCTTGATAAATTTGAAGAATTAAAAAGAGAGAGAGGTATTGCTGAAGCAGACGCCGAATTTAATAAAAGCAGAGAATTAGCTGATAGAAAAACAATTGAATCTCTTGATAGTCTTAATATCGCTAAAAGAGAAAATGACAACGAGTTTTTTAAGAATTTATATGATAATAAAATTTCGGAAAATTCCCCATTTTCATCTAATGAACCTATTCAAGAAAAGGTGACTATAAATAGATCTCTAGTACACGAACCAATAACAAGTAATCAAAAAACTGACCCTTCTACAGCTAATATTTTAGTTGAAAATCGTGATAAGGACATATCAGATTTAAAACAACAAAACAATTTACAAGAACAATATGATAAATTTAAACAAGATAGTGGTGAATTGTACCGCAACACTAATTTTACAAACACACGTGAAAATGGTAAAATGATTGTTTTGGATACTGGTGATTTGTCTGCTGACACAATAATTAATTTTAAGGCCACACTCGTTGAACCAGTTATAATAGACAGATTGGCTGATGTATTTCTTGAATTTATTACAGTACAAAATTTGAGACTATCAGATTCAACAGCTCATTTAGAAACAGTTAGTCTTTTCACTCTGAATATTGATGAACTACCAACACAAATAGGTACAACGAACGCTGATTTTATAGACAAATATATTTTCCCTAATGAAACATTCGGCACAAGTGATATTGCTGGAGATGGTGCAACCGCTAATGCTACTACATACACTTTAAAGTTAAAGAGTAATTATTTTACAACAATAAATGCTAATAAATTTAGCGAATTTAACGTGTCATTACAAGGTTTAGTAGGGGACACTCTTACAAATATAGAAAGTGCCGGAACAGGAAGAGTAACAATAGGATTATTTATTAAAAAAAGATAAATAATATATTGTGTTAAATTTAAAAAATAATAATAATATAGATATATAGTTTAAGCAACGATGGCAAAATTCTTATCAAAGCAAAATTTGGAGCATATTTATGATTATTTAAATCGTGATTTAAAAGAAGTGAATATTAATTTAGACTCTGATAAAAAATATATGAAAGCGGTAAAAAAAATGATGCGATCAATAGACGCTCAGGCAAATGAAAGTTCTACTAAATTGAGTTTAGACAATATGAATGTATATGCGGTGTCAAAAATTAAACCATTTTTAGTTGAAATGTTTAAAAAAATTTCAAATGGAAAATCAAAGAAGAATACCGATTTTGAACCAGCCGGACTCAACATGAGTATTATGGGTTATGACATCAATACAGATGAAAGTAGTGTTGATACTGGAAATGAACTCGACCAAGTATTTCAATCAAGTATTACTAGTAATAAAGAAATAAAAGAAGAAAATATTATGAGTAATGATGATTTCCAAAAAAAACTAGAGGAAGTTCAGAATTCTAGAGGTTACGCTGATTACGTCCAGAGTTCTTCACAATTCAGAGATGAAATAGAAAAAGCGAACAGCAAGTCTAGCGACGATATATCAAAAAATTTAAATAGAAAGAAAGAGCAATTAAAAAATGACTTTTACGCAAATTTATATGAGAATAATGAAAATCCACTTAATAATTTAGGAATTCAAGATCAAACAGAATACAAGGAAGCACTAAAGAACGGTTTAAGAAAAGATCCACATAATAGTGTTCCAGATACAAGTAGTCACAATCTTTTAGTAAATAATCAAAATGATATTATTAAGAATATCGTTGTGAGAAATCAGGACCATTCAAAAGATAATTATGTAGAACCTGTAGAAGGAAAAACAGGATTAGAAAATCAAATAGAAATAGGTGAGAACGCACTTTATCAACCGATTCTTTATGAAAATACACAGACCGGTCGTGAACGTATAAATAAGTACGTTTTAAATATAGACACAGGAACTAGTGCAAACTTTGGCGATTATAATGTATCTAATTTAGGTACTAATTTTTGGAGTAGTTTCAGAGTCAATATTGATTCACAGTTAAATATTGATAAACTCTGTGAAATCTTTCTCGAGAATGTAACTATTGTAGGACAGACAGTACCGGATCTATGCCAGTACTTTTCAATAAATATTGAAGAATTTAATATTGCAGCGTCCAGTAATAACGTAAATTTAAGAGATAGAATAATTATACCAAATACTGCGGAAATGGAGTATACAGATACCGGTATACTTACAACTGGCGCCGTCGATTTAGGAACAACGGGAGCTATAACAGTTGATGGAAATAATGCTACAGAATTTTTAAGAGTAGGTGATTATTTATATACAGTAGGAGGTCAGTTTATAGGCGTCCTCACAGCTATTTCTAGTGGAACGTCTATTACATTAAGTGGTGGAACAAAAATAGCTTTAGTAGAAAACAACCGAATTTTAGTCGGTAGATTGAAACACAACGCTAATGAATATAATTTACAAACTGCATATATCGGTACAATAAATCCTAGACGTGTCCTGACATTCACAATTAGTATAAAAAATCAAGACGGAAATGATGCTGATAGCGATTCACCTGACAATAATGTTTTCAGAGACGCTACATCCGCCCAAAATAGATTAACATTTACATTTTTATTGAGAGCCGTAAATACATTTAACGATTTCTAATAACTATAAATCTAATGGTGTATCTGTAATTTTTGTACCACAATATTTTACCGGTGTATCTGCATAGTCAACCGGTTCATATATTTTTAATTCAATCGCTATATTTAGTAAATATTTCATATTATCCCAGAAAGGTGGTACATGACCTATTTCCTTAGAAGCTAAATGACCTAGTTCATGGATTGCTACAAACATCATAGTATTTATATCAACAAGTTTATTTTCAACAGTTTTAGATCTTATACAATAGACAATTTTTTTACCTTTATTAATTGAATAACTGGTATATTTATTTCCAGGTGAACTTTCACTCATGGCGTCTCTCCTGTAATTTTTCTTTAAAAGTTCTATCTCACTTTTTTTTTCTTTATATTTATCATTTCTGTTTTTGTATGCGTGATTTACTAGTTTTGTTAATCTTTTCTTCATTTCAGCAAGTAGATTAGCTGCTTCTACTTTATCTGGTAAATTCCTTACTAGATATGTATCACCATCATCTGCTTTAACATAAGTAACTTCTGTAGCTTTGCTCTCTAAATACAAATACAAAATTGTAACTAAAATCAGTAGTATAAAAAAACTAGAAAAATCTTTCATGCCTTACTAATTTATATGTAGATAAAAAAATTGATTTACTTAAAAAGATAATTAATTAAACATCTTAACACCGTTAATATTCCGTTGTAAAAGATGGAACCACTTTATGAATCATCTAATTTTAAATACAGAGGCGACACTCAAGATCCTTTGAAGTCAAATAAAGTTGACTTAAAGGTTGAAATTTCTGAATGGTATTGTAGTAATGAAACAAAAATCATCGAAGATGAAAAAAATGATCGTGAATACAAAGTCCGTCACTACACAATCAGAATGTTTGGTACTACTGAGAAAGGTACTTCGGTCGGAATAAATGTGTACAACTACACTCCACACTATTTCATTAAGGTTCCTGAAAACTTTGCTAACAATAAATTCAAGGTTAATAACTTTGTTAGTGGAATAAAGAACAGGGTGCCTTTTCAAGTAAAAAATAATATTGTAGCGCATGATCTAGTTATGCGTAAGGATCTTTGGGGATTTACAAACGGAAAGTACTTTCCCTTTGTCCGACTGATTTTCAAAGATACAAACTCTATGAACGCTACACTCAAAGTCATCAAGAATGATGATATTGGAGAGATGAGATACAAGCGTGATTATGACATTTATGAATCAAATATTCCACCATTTCTGCGTTTTATCCATAAGAATAATATTCGCCCAGCCGGATGGATTGTAATCAGGGGGGGAAACTACACAATTAATTATGGTGAAACAAGAAAGACCAGATGTCAAATAGATGTTGATGTAACAGATTGGAAAAAGGTTAAATATTTTGAATCTGACAAGATTGCGCCATTTCTAGTAGCAGTAACAG
>MDSZ01247485.1_pt1 | contig 13681 bp, 15 predicted proteins | sample 811201 | NCBI WGS metagenome assembly MDSZ01 (sample SAMN05326647, study PRJNA326480) | marine metagenome | isolation source: seawater | place: Indian Ocean: North | collected 2010
GATTGATACCATTCCTCTGAATTATTAAACTCAAAATCGACATCATAAATCACACCTCTAAAATCAAAGTGCCTATGTTTGACTGTTTCACCAATTGAGAATTTTGCATTATTACTAGAGGCCATAGCTAATAGTTAATAATTTTTTTATTAAAATCAATATCTAATTTAATATAAAGTATTTATATGTTAGACTTGTTATGTGAATAAGTCCTTTTTAAAATTTGTCGCAGACTTTGGGCCTCTATTAATTTTCTTTACAATCTACTATAAAAGTGGGAATAATTTAAGTGTTGCAATTCCGCCGCTAATAATTGCGACCATCATAGCAGTAGTAATAATTTATATCTTAGAAAAAAAAATACCTTATGTTCCTCTAATTGGAGGAGTGGTGATTACTTTGTTCGGTGGTTTAACTCTTTATTTTAATAATCCAGTTTTTCTGTACATGAAACCAACTATAATTAACATTATATTTGCTTTCATATTAATTTTTGGAAAAATTTTATTTAATAGAAATTTTCTTGAGTTTTTTTTAAAAAGCGCATTTCAATTAGATCAAATTGGTTGGGATAAGTTAAATAAAAGATGGGCAATATTTTTTATTTTTTTAGCCATCCTAAACGAGATAGTATGGAGAACCTATGCTCCAGAAAAAGAATATATTTGGGTAAATTTCAAAGTATGGGGAATATTACCTTTAACTTTTATTTTTACAGCCCTTCAATTACCCATGATCAATAAACATAAAATATGAAAAATATAAAATTAATAATTAATAATGATTTAAAAAAAAATAGGGAAAGATTTTTTATTAAAAAAGAATTACAGTGTATTTTAAATCTTTATGCAAAAATGGTTTCTAACGGATCATGGAAAGATTATTCTTTTTCTTTAGGTTCTAAAGAAATTTCTTTTGATGTTTACCAAAGAGCTTCTGATCAACCGATTTTAAGAATTTCAAAAAATTTGAAGCCAAGCTACTATAATGAAAAATTTTTGATTAAAGATAAAAATGGAAATGTTCTTAGAAAATCTGAAAACTTAAATTTGTTAATCAATAAAACAAGTTGGAATAATTTAAGATTAATTAAGTAACTATCTTCTTTGCCCGAAGAGTCTCAAAAGCATTATGAAAAGATTTATAAAGTCTAGATAGAGTGTTAAAGCTCCCATTATAGCTTTTTTTCCTATTAATTCCCCGCTATCACTCGCTAAATACATATTTTTTATTTTTTGAGTGTCGTAAGCAGTTAAACCGACAAAAATTAATACTCCAAGTATAGAAATTACAAAATACATCATTGATGATTTCATAAATATGTTCACTAAAGAAGCTATAATAATTCCAATTAGACCCATCATTAAAAAAGATCCTAATTTCGTTAAGTCTCTTTTTGTTGTATATCCATAAATACTCATTGCACCGAATGTGCCTGCAGTTATAAAAAACACTCTCGTAATTGAAGTGCCTGTATAAGCGATAAAAATTGAGGAAAGGGATAAGCCCATTAAAGCAGCGAAAATCCAAAAAACTGTTTGAGCTTTCGAAGCGCTCATTTTTGCTATTCCAAAACTCATATAAAAAACCACACCAAGTGGAGCCAACATTACTACCCAAGCTAAGCCAGAGTTATAAAGTGAGTTACCAAGAGATGTTAGACCTAATAACTCTCCGTTAGGTCCTGTTACTGCAGCAAGTTTAAAAGTAAATAATGCAATAAAACCAGTAAGAAGCAATGCTGATCCCATATAATTATAAACCTTGAGCATATAATTTCTTAAGCCCTGATCTAAAATAGCTTCTGATGCAGACGATCTTACTGATGTTGTTTGTTTGTTAAATTCCATTCAATATATATATTAATTTTTATTAACTTTTCAATAGTCAATAATTGCTTTAAAAAAAACCTTAAAATCATGGTTTTTTATGAAATTTAATAAATTGGGTAATACAGATCTTAAAGTAAGTTTGATTTGCCTAGGAACAATGACCTGGGGAACTCAAAATTCAGAAAAAGAGGCCTTTGAACAAATGGACTATTCTGTTTCTCAAGGAGTAAATTTTTTTGATACCGCAGAATTATATTCTGTGCCTCCAAACGCAGAGTCATATGGAAAAACAGAAATAATGATTGGAAACTGGTTTGAAAAAAGAAAAAATAGAGAAAAAATAATTTTAGCTTCTAAAGTTGCAGGGCCTGGTTGTGACTGGATCAGAAAAGGAGAAAATAATTTTAATGAAAAAAATATTAGTAAAGCAATTGAAGGAAGTCTAAAAAGATTAAAAACTGATTATATTGATTTATATCAGTTACACTGGCCGGAAAGATCTACAAATTGTTTTGGTAGAAGAGAATATGTTCATAGAGAAAATGAAAGAGAATGGAATGACTTTGAATTAATTTTGCGCACTCTAGAAAAATTTATTAAAAATGGAAAAATTAGATATATTGGGATGTCTAATGAAACGCCCTATGGTCTTTCAAAATATTTAGAGCTATCTAAAACTAAGAATCTTCCTAGAATGATGTCAGTTCAAAACCCTTACAGCCTGGTAAATAGAACCTACGAAATTGGTATGTCTGAAATTTCAATAAGGGAGAAATGTGGTTTGCTAGTTTATTATCCTTTAGCAGCCGGTGCATTGTCAGGAAAATATAGGAATGGCCAAATGCCAAAAAATTCTAGAATGACACTATTTAAAGGATGGGAAAGAATGATAAATCCTTTAGCAATGAAAGCATATGATGAATACTATAACCTAGCAAAAGAATACAATATAACGATGGTTCAGCTTGCCCAAGCATTTGTTAATTCAAGACCTTTTGTAACAAGTAATATTATTGGGGCAACAACTATGGAACAACTAAAAGAGAATATAAGAAGCATAGATATTGAGCTAACTGAAGAAATATTTGAAAAAATTAATTTAATTCATAACAATAATCCAAATCCTTCACCTTAATTCAAGCCATTGAAATAGATCAATTTTAGTATAAAAACAGATTTATGTTATATAAAAAAATTTTTATTTTTCTTTATATTTTAATGTTTTCTACAAGTATTTTTGCAAATACACCGAGGTCAACTGGAAAATATAAAAATTGGGAAAGTTTCATCGTTGAAACTGATAAAGGAAAAATTTGTTTTGCTCAAACCGTTCCAACAAAAAGAGCTCCTTCATCAATTCAGAGAGGAAAATCAAAATTATTTGTAACTTTTAGACCCTCAGAAAATATAAAAGATGAAGTTAGTCTAACAAGTGGCCATGACTACAAATCATCAACTGTAACGGCTGCCTCTGGAAAAAAAAGATATTCTTTTTTCTCTCAAAAAAACTTTGCATGGTTACTTGATGATCAAGAAGAAAGAAATTTTATAAAATTAATGAAAAGAGCTACTAATGTAATTGTTAAAGCTAGAACTACTAAAGGTGCAGAAACTACAGATCACTATTCAATGATGGGATTTACGAAAGCTTATAATACAGCAAAAAAAACGTGTAATTAAATGAAAAAAATTGTTTTAGCCTACTCTGGCGGACTTGATACTTCAATTATTCTTAAATGGTTACAGGAAAATTATGATGCAGAAATAATTGCTTATACATCTGATATCGGTCAAAAAATGAATAAGAATAAAATCATTAAGAACGCCAAAAGATTGGGTGTAAAAAAAATCATAATAGAGAACCTCAAAAATGAATTTGTTGAAAATTATGTTTTTCCAATGGTTAGAGCCCATGCTGTTTATGAAGGCGTATATTTATTAGGAACTTCTATTGCTAGACCGCTGATAGCTAAAAGGCAGATAGCAATTGCAAAAAAATTTAAAGCTTTTGCTGTTTCTCATGGAGCGACCGGCAAAGGTAATGACCAAGTAAGATTTGAACTTGGATACGCTTTTTTTGGTGGAAAAGAAATCAAAATAATTGCTCCTTGGAGAGAGTGGAAATTGAAATCAAGAACTGATTTAATAAATTACGCAAAAAAACATAATATTCCAATTCCAAAAGATAAAAAAGGTGCTCCTCCCTTTTCAGTTGATGATAATATTTTCCATACATCAACCGAAGGAAAGGTACTAGAAAATCCAAAAAACTCTGCACCAGAATTTATTTTTCAAAGAACTATTGCGCCAGAAAAGGCTCCAAATAAAAAAACTATAGTAAAAATTACCTTTAAGAATGGTGATCCAATTTCAGTTAATGGAAAAAATTTAAAGCCCGAAAAACTTCTGACAAAACTTAACTTTTTAGCAGGAAGAAATGGTATAGGAAGAGTAGATTTAGTTGAAAATAGGTTCATAGGAATTAAATCTAGAGGAGTTTACGAAACACCTGGTGGTACAGTTTTGTATGTTGCACATAGGGCTATTGAGACGGTAACATTAGACAAAGAAACATCTCATGCAAAAGAGAGAGTAATGCCTGAGTATGCAGAATTAGTTTACAATGGTTATTGGTTTTCAAAAAAAAGAATTAAACTACAAAAAATTATTGATAAAAAAAGAAGTCTAGTGTCAGGTGATGTTATCTTAAGTCTTTATAAAGGCAACATAACAATTTTATCTAGAAGAACAAAAAATAAAGCTTATTCTATGAAAAAAGTTTCTTTTGAAGAAAATAAATCATTCAATAAGTCTAAAGTTGAGAAATTTATAAAATATCACTCTAAACAGTTAAATAAATCTTAAAACTCTGATAATAATAATATTATGAATTCAACGATTCGAAATATTCAGTTAGTAGCAGTAATTTTTGTATTGATTGCTACAGTTATTGCTTTCATCTTAGAAGTTAAAGATATGTATATTGATCAAGACATTGAGCTTGCTGATCTACTTCTTCTCTTTATTTATATAGAGGTAATTGGTCTGGTAAGGTCCTACTGGGAAACTAGATCAATAAGGATTTCTTATCCATTAGTAATAGCTATAACAGCGCTAGCACGATTCATAATTCTACAAGATAAAGAGGGTGATCCAACAAATTTACTTTATATTTCTGGTGCAATTTTAATAGTGGCTTTAGCTACCGTGGTAGTCCGATTTAGAAACAGTAAATTTTTAAATTTGGATAAGTCTAAATCAAACGAGCTTTAAAACACTCTAATGTATTTTTTAATAAGCAAGCAATAGTCATTGGTCCTACCCCACCTGGAACAGGTGTAATTGCTTTGACTTTATCTTTTACATGGTCAAATTCAACATCACCAACAATCTTGTTATTCAACTTATTAATGCCCACATCTATTATGATAGAGTTTTTTTTAACCCAATCTTTTTTAACAAAATTAGCTACGCCAATTGCTACTACTAGTATATCTGCTTTCAAACATTCATTTTGAATATTTTTTGTTTTTGAATGAACCATTGTTACTGTGCAATTCTCTTTTAATAATAACTGAGCCATAGGTTTGCCATTTAAATTTGATCTACCGATTATCACTGCATGCTTTCCTGTTAAATTTTTTTCAAATTTTTTAATGAGTAAAGAACAACCGAGTGGAGTACATGGAATAATAGCTTTGTATCCGGAGGCTAAATTTCCCACATTAATTGGATGGAAACCATCAACATCCTTGGACGGATTTATTAAATTTATAATTTTTTCTTTACTAATTTGTTTTGGAAGAGGCAACTGAACAAGTATCCCGGACACAGTGTTATCCTCGTTGAGGTCTTTTATTTTTTTAAAAATTTCCTCTTCTGATACATTTTTTGGATATCTAATAATATTTGAACTTATTCCAACTTCTTCTGATTTTTTTATCTTGTTTTTTACATAAATTTCACTTGGAGCATAATTGCCTATAAGAATAACAGATAAACTTGGTGTTTTATTTGTTTTTTGTTTTAAAATTTTTATTTCTTCTTTAATTTCATCTCGTAAAACTTTAGCTTCTTTTTTTCCGTCTATAATCATAATTAAAATAACGCTGGAGCAAACATTTCAAATAATAAATTTCTTAGAAAAACTAATCCCAAAATTAAAATTACAGGAGATATGTCTATCGAGCCTAAATTTGGAAGAAATCTCCTTATAAAATCTAAAGGAGGATTGGTTAGTTTATAAGAAACATCAAGAATAGTATAAACAAATCTATTGGAAGTATTTAAAACATTAAAAGCTACCAACCAACTTATAACAACATGAATTATCAATACCCAAATATAAAGATTTATGATGTTATCAAATAATATCAATATCGATTTCATTAATTTTTTTCCACATATATTGAAGTACTCGGAAAGGCAAAAGATGCCTTGTTATTCTCAACTATTGTTTTTATTTCTATTGCTAAAGTATCTTTAACCCCCATCCACTCTAGATAATGTTTTGTTTTTGTAAAACAAATAAGTCTTATGTCGATGGAGCTTGCAGCAAATTGTTCAATTTTAACTGAAAGAAAAGTGTCGCCAGATTTTGAAAAAAGCTCACTTTTATTTATATAGTTTTCTATATCTCCCTTAATTTTCTTAAGTTGGTCACTTGTTGTCCTGTACTCTAATCCAATTAACCAATTTATTCTTCTATTTGTAGTTAATGAATTGTTAATTACAGCGTTTTCAGCAAATTGAAAATTAGGTATTGTAGCTAATGATTTGTCAAACCTTCTTACAACTGTAGATCTAAATCCAATATTTTCTACTGTTCCTTCTATTACTCCCTCTACATAAATCCAATCACCAACTTTAAATCTTCTTTCAACTAAGACCAATATCCCAGAAATTAAATTTTTAAATAAGTCTTGTGCTCCTAAAGCAACTGCAACTCCAAATAAACCTAGTCCAGCTATAATTGGTCCAATCTTAATTCCCCATAATTCAAGTACTGCTGCTATTCCTAAGATAAAAATTAAAACTTTTACTGCCTTTATAATCCAATTTATTAAATCTCTTGAAAGTAAATCTCCAACAGATTTTACAACAACAGAAAGTGGGCCAATAATTTGATGAAATGTCCAGAATATTAAAATTGTTATTAAAGAGCGATTTATTGTTTCTAAAAAAATTGCAGTGCCTTTTTCAATGGTAAGATAGCTCGTAGCTACAAAAAAACCTAAAACAATTGGAAAAAATTTTGCTGGCCCTTCCATTGATAAAACGAGAGAGTTATCAAAATTGTTTGTCGTTTTAGCAACATATTTTTCTAATCTTTTAATAACAAATTTTGAAAAAAAACCTCTTAAGAAAAGAAAAAAAACAAAAATTATTATAGCAACAATAATCTCAGTTATATTTACCCCTGAAATTCCTTTTTGCCACACATCTAAAAACAGGTCTTTGAAATTTTTAAAAGCTTCCATTTTACTATTTTACTTTAGTTTTAATAATTCATTTCCTGGATCAAATAATTCTAAATTTTTCCAGCCATTCAACTTAAATATTTCTAAAACTTTGCTACTTATACACATTACTTTTGAGTCTGTCATTAAAGTATAAAGGCTGTAATTTTTTGCGATTTCAATAAAACTTTCTGCACTTCTAACAGAATAAACAAAGATTAAATCAGGAGGGTTATTAAGAATAATTTTTTTATTTTCTTCATTTAAACTCTTTATTTTTTCAGACCTATAATTAACGATTTTTTCGACATTTATTCCTTCTTTCCCCAATTCAATATCTAATTCAGAGCTTAAATTATCGCCACAAAAATAAGCCAAATTAGATTTTTTATTTATTTGATCTGAATTAATTATAAGATTCTTTAAAGCATTAACTGTTCCTCCAGCTGAAATAGTATTTATATATCCAAAATTTCTGGCAATCTTTTCAGTAATTGCTCCAACACAAAAACAAAGCTTAGTTTTGTCTTCTTTGATAATCTTTAAATTTTTTATTGCATTTGAGCTTGTAAAAATTAAAGCATCATATTTCTTTACATCATCCAAGTTTTTGCCAGTTGCAGATATCTTAAGGGTAGGAATATGGATTATTTTGTGACCAAATGAAAACAATTTTCCCATTAGATCCTCAGTTTCTATTAACGGTCTTGTAATTAATACATTCATAATATTATTTTTTACTAAACTTCGAGCCTGCTAATCTTAATAGTTTTTCTCCAGCAATTTTTCCTATTGTTAATGCATTTACATCTCTCCCTTTTACTTCGCAACGAAAATTTTCGTCTCCCTTATCAGAAAAAAGTTCCGCATTTAAAGTAAGGTTTCCATCTTGTATTTCGGCTAGACCGCCAACTGCAGTGTCACAATCGCCCTTTATAGTCATTAACATACTTCTTTCAGCTTTTGCACAATAGGAAGATTCTTTATCATTAATTTTTTCTAGAATTTTTTTTATGAAATTATCATTTTTTCTGCATTGAACTGCAATAATTCCTTGCCCGACTGCTGGAATAAATTTTTTGGGATCAAGTGAAATACTTATAATTTTTTCTAGTTTTAAAGTTTTAATACCTGATGCAGCTAAAATTATTCCATCAAGACTTCCATCAGAAAGTTTTTTTATTCTGGTATCGATGTTGCCTCTCATATTTACAAATGAGATCTTCTTATTAATTTTTTTTAGCTGTAATTCTCTTCTTCTAGAACTTGAACCAATAGTAAAGTTATTTTTTAAGTCTTCAAAAGTAGTAATTTTTTTACTTATAATGACATCTCTAGGATCATTCCTTTTAATATACGCTCCAATTAATAAATCTTTATGTTCTTCTGCCTCCATATCTTTTAAAGCATGCACCGCTATATCAATTTTATTTTCAATTAAATTTTCCTCTATTTCTTTACAAAATAATTTTTTTCCTCCTAATTCCGATAATTTTTCATTATTAAAAACATCACCCGATGTTCTGATAGTTTTTATCTCTATTTTGAAATTACTGATATTCTCAGCTTTTTTGAAAATAAGATTTTTTACTTTTTCTACATAAGCTTGGGTTAATTTACTACCTCTCGCTCCAATTGTAATTTTTTTCATTATAAGTTTATATATTAGTATAAATTAATTTATAATATTCTAAATTTTTACACGGGAACAATGAAAAAAAAAAATTACTTTCCTAGGAATTGAAACAAGTTGTGATGAGACAGCAGCAGCAGTTATTCAAGAAAATGATAAAGGCAAAGCTAATATCTTGTCTAACATTGTTTCAAGTCAAGTAAAGCAACATCAAAAATATGGTGGGGTAGTGCCAGAGTTGGCAGCAAGAGCTCACTTAGAAAATATAGAATTTATTATTAAAAAAGCTTTAGATGAAAGCGAAATATCATTAAAAGAAATAGACGGTATAGCAGCTACAGCGGGGCCTGGTTTAATAGTATGTTTAACTGTCGGTTTAAACATAGGTAAATCAATAGCTGCTTTTTCTAATAAACCTTTTGTTGGAGTAAACCACCTTGAGGGGCATGCTTTAAGTGCAGGATTAGAAAATAAAATTAATTTTCCTTATTTGCTTCTTTTGATATCTGGTGGACACACTCAATATTTAATAGTGCATGATGTAAATAAATATGAACAATTAGGCACTACAATCGATGATGCTCTAGGAGAAGCATTTGACAAAACTGCAAAAATGCTGGGACTGGATTATCCAGGCGGTCCTGAGGTTGAAAAATTTTCTAAGTTAGGTGATAAAAATTTTTATAAATTACCTTTGCCAATAATTAATAAAGCTGGATGCAATTTGTCTTTTGCTGGACTAAAAACAGCTGTTCTAAAAATTTCAAAAAAAATTGGTAATGATAAAAAATTAAAACAAAATCTCGCAGCTTCTTTTCAATCAACAATAAATTCTATACTTTACAAGAAAACAAAAATTGCAATAGAAAAGTTTAGAAGTAAAACAAATACAAAAAATGCTAAATTAGTTGTTGCTGGTGGGGTCGCAGCAAATAACTCTATTAGATTAAATCTAAATAAATTGTCTATAGAAGAAGAAATTGAGGTAATTTATCCTAGCTTAAAATTTTGTGGGGATAATGCTGCAATGATTGCTTGGGCTGGAATAAAAAGATTCAAAAAAGATCTTATTGATAATTTAGAAATTCCAGCAAAATCAAGATGGCCATTAGATTTAAAAGCTCCTTACATGAAAGGACCTGGTCTAAAATTATGAAAATTCTAAAAATTCACGACAGCGAAGGCAAAAAATATTCGCAAATTTCTGGTGATACGAATAAGATCCATACAAATGATATAATCGGGTACAATTCAATTTTTGGAGAAAAAATTTGTCATGGGACTTTAGTAACAAATAAAATAATGAGTCTAATTAATCTACAAAAAATTATTAAAAATAAAAAAAGATTTAATTTAAATATAAAATTCATAAACTTTGTAAAATATAATAGTGAAATATCTATAATAAAGAGAGGTAAAGTATACAACGCTTTTCAAGAAAAACGTAAAATTCTAGCAATTGAATTAAATTTTAAAGCTTCAAACTTAAAATACACAAAGAACCAAAAATTTGAAAAAAAAATTATTATTAAGAAAAAAGAAAATTTTTTTCTTCGTTCAAAGCAAAAAAATATTTCTCATTTATTAAATGTCATAAGTAAATATGTTGGAACAGTTTATCCTGGTCCATTTTCTATAATTAAAGAGATTAATGTTAGTTGTGATCTAAAATTAAATATTAATAACAATTATATCTCAATTAAGTCAAAAAAAATTGATAAAAGATTTCCTATAATTGCTAATGAATTAATTTACAAAAATTTTAAGATTGAATTTCAATCAATTATCAGGCCAAGTGTTCAGAAAAACAGGGAAATTATTCCAAATTATATTAGGAAAGAAATAAAAAAAGTAAAATACAACGCTCTCATAATTGGAGCGAGTCAAGGCGTAGGTTATGATGTTTTTAATATTTTAAATCAAAATAAAAAAATAACAAAAATCGCAACATATAATGTAAATAAAATTAAAAAATTAAACAATCAAACAATCCCATTAAAATTTGATGTATTCAAAGATTTAAATTTGATTAAAAAGATAATTAAAAGATATAAGCCTTTAAGAATTTTTTATTTTGCATCACCAAAAATTTTTTTCGACCGCGAGCTAAGCCAAAAATTAATTAAAAAGTATAAATATATTTTTGAAATAGCCCCATTAAAAATATTAGCAAATTGTAAGTATAAAGATGTAAGTTTTTTTTATCCTTCTACTACTAACATTCTAAAAGACAGTAAATCTTGTTACTCTAAAATAAAAAAATCAGCAGAATTAAAGTTATCAAGCTTATGTTTAAAAAACCAGATATCCATAGATATTATTCGCCTACCTGCTTTAAACTCAAGACAGTCAATTTCTGTAATAAATCCTCGTCCACCAAGTTTAATAACTTTTTTAAAATCAAACCCAAAAATTTTTAATAAAATTTTTTAATTTTATGAACTATTGGTTGCTTAAATCAGAGCCTTATAAATGGTCCTTAGATCAACAAAGAAAAGCAGGAAAGAAGGGTGTAGCATGGGATGGGGTGAGAAATTTTCAGGCAGCAAACAATTTAAAAAAAATGAAGATTAATGATTTATGTTTTTTTTACCATTCAAATATAGGCAAAGAAATAGTCGGTATTGTAAAAGTGATTAAAGAGGCTTTTATAGATAAAACTGACCAAAAAAAAAGATTTGTAGCTGTTCAGGTTAGGTTCGTGGAGAAATTTAATAATCCAATAACTTTAGAAAAAATTAAAAAAAACAAGGCTATTTATCACTTGCCTCTTATAAAACAAAGTAGATTATCCGTAATGCCAATAGACTATAAAAGCTGGAAAATTATATGTAAGATGGGTAAAATCAAAAAAAAACTGAAGGATTTTAAGTGGCAAAAAAGAGAAAAAAAAAGAAACTAAAAAAAACTAGAAAAGCAAAACGATCTAGAAAAGCAAGAAGATCGAAAAAAAAAGTTAAAAAATTTAAAAGATCAAAAAGAATAAAAAGATCTAAGAAAAAAAAAAGAAAAATAAAAAAAAGACAATCATTAAAACTTTTAGCTGAGTCTAAAGATAGCGAGGGAAATACACTAATTAAAGTGTCAGATAATTGGTCTAATCAAGCCTATGTTAACAGTTCAAAATATAAGAAAAAATATAAACTTTCTATCAAAGAGAATGAAAAATTTTGGGCAAAAGAAGGAAAAAGAATTTCATGGATTAAAAAATATACTAAAATCAAAGATGTTAAATACAGTAAAGAAGAAGTTAAAATTAAATGGTATTACGACGGCATTTTAAATGCTTCAGCTAATTGCGTTGATCGTCATTTGAAAAAAAATGCAAAAAAAACTGCGATAATTTGGGTAGGTGACGATCCAAGTGACTCAAAAAAGATTTCTTACAAAGAATTACACCAGAATGTTTGTAAAGCTGCTAATGGACTTAAAAGTATAGGTGTTCAAAAAGGTGATAGAGTAACTATTTATCTAACAATGATTCCTGAACTTGCATATATAATGTTGGCTTGTGCGAGAATCGGAGCGATACACTCAATTATTTTTGGAGGCTTTTCACCAGACTCTATTGCTACAAGAATTAATGATTGTGAATCTGAATATTTAATTACAGCAGATGAAGGTATTAGAGGAGGAAAAATTATTCCTTTAAAAAAAATAGCTGATGAAGCTCTTACACAATGTCCTGAAGTAAAAAAATGTGTAGTGGTGCAAAGAACTGGGAATCAAGTAGATTGGAATGATGAAAGAGACATTTCTTACAAGGATATGATTTCTTCGGCTTCAATAAAATGTGATCCAGAAGAAATGAATGCGGAAGATCCCTTGTTTATTCTTTATACTTCAGGTTCGACTGGAAAACCTAAAGGTGTTTTGCATACAACTGGGGGATATATGGTTTACGCTTCAATGACTCACCAATATATTTTTGATTACAAAAGCAATGATGTTTATTGGTGCACTGCTGATATAGGTTGGGTAACTGGACACAGCTATATAATTTATGGTCCTTTAGCTAACGGAGCGACGACAATTATGTTTGAAGGAGTCCCAAATTATCCTGACAGTTCTAGATGGTGGCAGATAGTAGACAAATACAAAGTAAATATTTTTTATACCGCCCCTACTGCAATAAGAGCGCTGATGAGAGAAGGGGACGCTCCTGTAAAAAAAACAAGCAGAAAATCTCTTAAACTATTGGGTACAGTTGGTGAACCTATAAATCCAGAAGCTTGGATGTGGTACTATAGAACAGTTGGAGAGTCTAAATGTCCAATAGTTGATACTTGGTGGCAAACAGAAACTGGTGGAATACTTATTGCACCACAGCCAGGTGCGATTGATCTTAAACCAGGGTCAGCTACCAAACCATTTTATGGTATCAAACCATTATTGGTAGATAATGATGGCAAAATTATTAAGGGAGAAGGCAAAGGAAGATTGTGTATGGCTAGTTCTTGGCCTGGACAAATGAGAACTGTCTACGGAAATCATCAAAGGTTTATTGATACTTATTTTTCTCAATACGATGGAAAATATTTTACTGGAGACGGATGTAGAAGAGATAAAGATGGTTACTATTGGATTACTGGTAGAGTTGACGATGTTATTATTGTATCAGGTCATAACCTAGGCACAGCTGAAATTGAGAGTGCCTTCGTAGCACATTCAAAAGTTGCTGAGGCAGCAGTTGTTGGTTTTCCTCATAGTATAAAAGGAAATGGTCTTTATTGTTATGTAACACTTAACGCCGGAGA
>MDSZ01093035.1_pt1 | contig 13680 bp, 8 predicted proteins | sample 811201 | NCBI WGS metagenome assembly MDSZ01 (sample SAMN05326647, study PRJNA326480) | marine metagenome | isolation source: seawater | place: Indian Ocean: North | collected 2010
AAAACCATAAAAACCTCTATAATTCAAATATGAGACTCCATCATTAATTTGATCTCGCATAAAAGAATCAAAATTACTTCCACTATATTGAGTTCTAACATCAGTAATTCCACCATGTATATCAAATAAAGTGTTTATATATTCATTAGTAATTACAGTCGAAATACCGGAATCATAAGGATCTCCTACTAGTGCTGCTGTACTCATCCAATCTGTATCACTAGAATAATTTTTTTCATAACCAATAATTTTAGTAACTACAGTTAAAAGCTCTCCAACATTACTTACCGACATTCGTCCAATCACAATATCCGATAGTAAGTCATTCCCTTCTAATAAAGTATAAGGATAATCACCTTCACCGCTAGCAGAGTCACCCCACCATCCTCCGCCACCACCAGACGCTATATATGTATTTACATCTATACTTCCATTTGCGTCTCCAACTAAACAAACAAATTCTGGAGGATTATTTGAATTATAGTATAAATTTGAAATATAATTTTTTATTGATGTTGTTGAATTGCCTATATCATCAACGGAAACAACTTCTACTTCAAAACCCTGCTGTCTTCTCCATTCAACTAAAGGTTTAAAAAATGTATTATAATCAGAAGTGGCGACATCTCCACCACAGATATATAAAATTGATGGATTTTGTATAGCTCTAGAATCTGTATAATCATCATTATTTATTACCATGTTTTTATACATATTTTCAAATATTTTTGAACCCTTACTTATATTATTTGAAATTCTGAATTCATCTGTTTCAGAAATATTAATACTAACATTTCTATAAACTTTCAATTCTCTTGTTTGTGGATTATACTCAAATGGAACTAATGAAATACTTAACATTTCATAACCTCTTAAAGATTGTATTGTATAATCTAAATTTTTATCAGGATATATAGTATTAGAAGAATATAATTCATCATTTTTACTAATTTGATTATTTACATTTCGTCTTTGAGCTGGGTACAAAAGAATATCAGTATAAATATCATATTCTAGAACATCATATTCTACACTATAATTTTTATTGTTTTCTATTGCATAATTAAAACTATATTGAGGTAAATCAGGCTCTCCGTATTTATCAAGCCTACCTTCTGAAGTAGTTAAAATTTCTTTATAATTTCCCTTATCAGATATAGAATATTCACCAATATGAAAAGAAATATTAGTAACTGATGATGCTGAACTATCATTAATTAAAAAGTTACTACATAAAATAAAATTAATAAATAAAAGTGCAATTATTGTCTTTAGCCTCAATTTTTCTCCTTTTTTACTTTTAATAAAGTTATATAATTATAATATAATTGAATAAAAATTATATTATTACAACATGTAACTAAAATTATTATGTAAATTTCTATTTATATGGATAATAAAATTAACTTAATTATTGATTTTGATAGTACTTTTATTAAACTTGAAACTATTGAAGTTTTAGCAGACTTCTCGTTATGTAATAAAAAAAATAAAGTTCAAATATTAAATAAAATTAAACATATTACTAATAAGGCTATGACAGGAGATATTCCTTTCTCTGAAGCATTAGAACAAAGAATACAATTAATTAATCCAACAACTAGCCATATAAACAAGACTATAGAATTTTTAAAATCTCAGATCTCAGATAGTTTTCTTAAAAATAAAAATTTTTTTCAATCATATAATAAAAATTGTTTTATTGTATCTGGTGGATTTAAAGAAATAATTATCCCATTAGTAAATGAATTTAATGTTTTAGAAAAAAATATTTTTGCTAATACATTTATAAAAAATAAAAACAATTTATATATAGATAAAAATAACCCATTATCCAAAAACAATGGGAAAAATATTGTTGTTAAAAATATTTCAGGAAATAATATAATTGTGGGAGATGGGTATACTGACTATGAAGTAAAAAAAGATGGAAATGCAAAAAAATTTATCCAATTTACTGAAAATATTAACCGAAAATCATTAAACAATAAAGCAGATTTAATATGTAATGATTTTAAAAAAATCATTTCTTATATAAATAATGATATCTAAAGAAAAAAATAATACTTGGGGATATCAAGATCTAATGCAATATCGCATTCATGAAATTTTATTAGTTTCTAGCCCTTATGATGCTTTCATACTTGAAGAAGATGGAAAATTAACTGAACAGATATTATCAGAATATATTGGTATGAACTTAAGTTATGCACCAAGAGTATGGAATGCTCAATCAGCAAAAGAAGCTACTGAAATAATTAACAAAAGATTTTTTGATGTTATAATAATTATGATGAGAATTTCTGATATGGACCCAATAAAATTCAGTCAAAAAATTAAAAAATTATACCCAAAAAAACCTCTTGTTTTGCTAGCATTTGATCAATCAGAATTAAAGGATATTTCTTTACACGATCAAAAAATATTTGATGAAATTTTTATTTGGTCAGGAAATTCAAATGTATTCCCTGCCGCTATAAAATCTATTGAGGATAAAAAAAATATTTCTAAAGATGTCAAAACAGCAGATATTAGAACGGTTTTATTTATTGAAGATAATCCAAGATATTATTCAAGCATTCTGCCCATATTATATAAAGAAGTTATTTCTAATACAAAAAAATTAATTGATAAAAGTTTAAATAATTCACAAAAAATACTTCATATGAGAGCTAGACCTAAAATTATTTTATTAAAAAATTATGAAGATGCTGTAAAGTATATTAATAAATACAGATTTAATATTCTTGGAATAATATCTGATCTAAGATACCCTTATAAAAAAAATAAAAATCATTTATCTGGATTGAAATTAATTAATTATTTAAATAAAATAGAATCAGCTATACCTATTATTCTACAAACTACAGAAAAACACATTCCAGAAGAAATAAAAAAATCATCTATAAAAGTAATTCAAAAAAACTCTTCTACGTTATTTAAAGAGTTGCAAAATTTCATGATAGATGAATTAGGATTTGGAGACTTTCAATTTAGATTGCCAAATGGAAAAATGATAAATAAAGCAAAAAATATAAAAGAGCTAGTAACCCGAATGAAAAAGATAAATACTGATTCAATAAAATTTCATGCTTCAAAAAATCATATCTCAAATTGGCTAGCAACAAGAGGAGAATTTAAACTTGCTTCTAATTTTAGAAAAATAAGAAAGAATGATTTTAATGATATTACTAAAAGGAAAAAGTATTATTTGGAATTATTATCAGAAAATATAAATGTATCAACTGAAACTAAAATTGTAGAGTTTTCAAAAAAAATCAATGATTTTTCTCATAATTTTATTCAAATTGGTTCAGGATCTTTAGGAGGGAAAGCTAGAGGATTAGCATTTGCAAATAAACTTCTAGATAAAAAATCATTTAAATCAAAATATTCAAAAATAAATATAAGAGTTCCTAAAATTATCGCAATTGGAACTGATGAATTTGATTCATTTATGGAATTAAATAATCTTTGGGAAATTGCTCTAAATATTAAAAATAATAAAAAAATATTAGATAACTTTTTAAAATCAAAACTACCAAAAAAACTTATAAAAGTATTGAAAGATGTAATTAACAATATAAATTATCCATTAGCGATTAGATCTTCAAGCTTATTAGAAGACTCCCAATACAAACCATTAGCAGGAATATATAGTACATTTATGCTACCTAATTCAAATGAATCAAAAATTGAAAGATTCAATCAACTGACAGAAGCAATAAAAAGAGTTTATGCATCAACATTTTTTCAAAACCCAAAATCTTTACTAAACAATTCTGATCATAGATTAGAAGAAGAAAAAATGGGAGTAATTATTATGGAGCTTGGAGGTAAAAAACATAATGATTTATTCTATCCAAGTTTAAGTGGCGTCGCTCAAAGCTATAACTATTATCCTGTTTCATATATGAATAGAGATGAGGGAGTTATATTTACAGCTCTAGGTCTAGGGAAAACAATAGTTGATGGAGAAAAATCTTTACGTTTCTCTCCAAAGTACCCTAAAATATTATCTCAATATTATTCAATTAAATCTACTATTAATAATTCTCAGAATAAATTTTATGCTTTAGATATGAACAAAGGTAAAAATCCTTTAAAATTTGGTGAAACAAAAAATCTCAAAAAATTTGATTTATCAATAGCAGAATCCCATGGAGAACTAACAAATATTGCAAGTACAATTACAAGTGATAACATAATTAGAGATTCGTTGAAATATAATGGTACAAGAGTTCTTACTTTTGCAAATATTATAAAATATAACAGATTTCCATTAACAAATTTAGTGCGAGATATAATGTCAATAGGTGAAAAAGCATTAGGATGCCCTGTAGAAATTGAATTTGCAATAAACTTAAATAACAATAAAGATGATGAATTTTGTTTACTGCAAATCAAACCTATGGTTATAGGTATTAAAAATGAAGAATTAAATATTAAAAATTATAAAAATAAAGATATTTCTTTATGTTACAGTGAGCAAGTTTTAGGTAACGGAGAAATAAACTCAATTTCTCATATAGTATATATTAGACCTAAAAACTTTAAGAGAGAAAATACTAAATCAATTGCTAAAGAAATTGGTGATATAAATACTAAACTAGGAAACAAAAAAAAATATTTACTAATAGGTCCTGGTAGATGGGGAACATCTGATCCTTGGCTTGGAATTCCAGTCAATTGGGAGCAAATTAATCATGCAAGAGCAATAATAGAAATAGGAATTGATGAATTAGATCCTGATCCATCTTTTGGTAGCCATTTTTTTCAAAATATAACAAATTTAAGAATTGGATATTTCACATTTAGAAAAAAATATGCAAAACAAAGTATTGATTGGGATTGGTTAAAAAAACAAAATAGTATATTTAAATCAAAATACTTAAATGTTGTTTCATTAGCAAAACCATTACATATAAAAATTGATGGAATAAATGGTAATGGTATCGTTTTTAAAAATAGAGAAAAAAATGTAATTGAAACAATGAACGAAGAAGATTCTTCAGGTATTTAGATTTCATTCATAATATTTTCAATTAATAATATTACATCAAAAATATTAATAATATTATCTGAATTTATATCGGAATTTTCAAATTGAAGTTGATTTAAGGTATTATTAAGTATAAAATCAATAATCGAAACAATGTCTAAAATATCAATTTCATTATCAAAGTTTACATCTCCTAAATTAATTTCAACTTGATTAGATGCCGTTATATTTCCATCAACAAAACAATTTGTATTAGATGAAATTGAATAATAAAAAATATCATCCTGCCCAACATAAACAGAATTATTTTGATCTTGAATATCTATTATTTGATTTAAGTCATTTCCAATATTTGAAAGGATAGATACAAAACCTTCTAAATTTGTTGAATTTTGAGAAGGAATAAAATTGAAAATAACTTGATACAAACCATCTGATTTCAAAACATTATTATATGAATTTTGATTTGATAAAAATATATCTTCAATTAATATATTTGAACTAATTACCTGAGGACTTGATAAGCTTGCATCTAAGCTTTGAATTGAAGAAATATCTTTTTGATCAATATGAAAATAAATATCATTATCCATATTTTGATATTCTCCATTAAAATAATTTCTAGAACAAAAATCTGCCCAACAAAATTCAAATGAAGTATTATAATCTGTTTCTAAAACATATTTAATAGCATCTAATGGTGAGCCACCTATTGAATATCTTTCCCAAATCTTTTTTATAATTTCTGAGCTTCCATCTCCTATTACATTCATTAGGTAGTGCCCAAATAAAGCAATGCTATAACCATCAGTAGATGAAATATTTTGATTAATATCTTCAAAAAAATCATCTACCCAAAATATATAATCATCGCCTTCAGGAACAACAATATCTTCAATCCATGTTGATGACATCTCCCAAAAATATCCTTCTCCAAATGATGAGGAATTACGATAAGCTCTTTGAACTGCATGAAAATATTCATGAGCTACAGTTAATTTCATTGTATTTAAGCCAGACGTTAAATACATATTTTCCTCATAAGCATTATCTATTTCTATATATGAAGCTCCTGGGATATTATCATCTGGAATATTATACCCATAAACACCTGCCGAATAATTCTTAATATAGATATCATAGATTTGATCTTCATCTTTTATCTCTTCTAAAAATCCTAATTGGTTTACAATTATTTCTTTTGCATTATCAGCAGCAATTGCGACTTCATCTACATAATCTGGAATTCCATTTGGGATATTTGAATCATCTAAATTGGGAGCATTATACCCATCAATATCAAAATGAATAAAGAAATTTCCAGATGGAGATAAAATATATGAATCTCTTTCTGGTCTAGCTCTATATTCTTCAGGATGTTCTAAACAACTTTTTCTATTATAATTAGAAAAAAGTGTTGATATAAAAAATAATATAAAAAATATATTTCTAATCAATTAAACTACTCCTTGATCAAGCATTGAATCAGCAACTTTTATAAAGCCTGCAATATTTGCTCCTTTAACATAATTAATATAATTATTTTCAGAACCAAATTCAATACATTGAGAATGAATGTTTTTCATGATTTTACTTAGTTTCAAATCAACTTCATCTCTTGACCAAGAAGAAAAAATACTATTTTGACTCATTTCAAGTCCTGAAACTGCAACCCCTCCAGCATTAGCAGCTTTACCAGGACCAAATAATATTTTATTTTTCAAATAAACATTAATTGCATCATTATCTGATGGCATATTAGCACCCTCAGCTATACATATACACCCATTATTAATTAATTTTTCAGCATCAGATTTATTAATTTCATTTTGTGTAGCACAAGGTAAAGCAATATCACATTTTATACTCCAAGGGTTTTTACCATCAAAATATTCAGCCTTAAACTTAGTGGCATATTCCTTTATTCTACCTCTTTGATTATTTTTTAAATCAAATACATACTTCAATTTTTCACTATTAATGCCATCCTTATCATAAATAGTACCTGATGAATCTGATAAAGAAACTACAGTTCCACCTAATTGGTTTACTTTTTCAGCTGCATATTGAGCAACATTCCCTGAGCCTGAAATAGCAACTATTTTATTTTTAAAGGAATCACCTTTTTTATTTAACATTTCTTCAGCAAAATAAACGGTTCCATAACCTGTTGCTTCTGGTCTAATTAAACTTCCTCCCCAGTTTAACCCTTTGCCTGTGAGTACACCTGTAAACTCATTTCTAATTTTCTTATATTGACCAAACATATAACCTATTTCTCTAGCACCAACACCTATATCGCCAGCTGGGACATCTGTATATGGACCTATATGCCTTTGCAATTCATTCATAAAAGATTGACAGAACTTCATTACTTCTTCATTAGATTTGCCTTTTGGATCAAAATCTGATCCACCTTTTCCTCCTCCCATAGAAATAGTTGTTAAACTATTTTTGAAAATTTGCTCAAATCCCAAAAACTTTAATATTCCCAAATTAACTGATGGGTGAAATCGCAAACCACCTTTATATGGTCCAATAGCAGAATTGAATTCTATCCTATAGCCTCTATTCACTTGAACATTGCCATTATCATCTAGCCAAGGAACTCTAAACATAATTACTCTTTCTGGCTCAACAATTCTATCTAAAATATTAGCATGAAGATACTCCGGATTTTCTTGTATGAAATCCCAAATAGAATGCATCACTTCTTTTACTGCTTGATGAAATTCTACTTCACCATTAGTTCTAGATATCAAATTTTCAATAAATTCATCTGATGTTTTATACATTTAATCAATCCTTTTATTTTACACTATAATTTAAGTAACATTCTGTAATATTTATATTCTTTGTTTGATAAATAATTTTACAATAAAATTATTTGTATAATACGTGAAAATTAATATTAATTAACTTTATTTTGAAATATTTTAAAACATATTTAACTAATAATTCTTTAAAATTTCCTAAAATTACTATTGCTTTAATTTTATTATTAAATTCATTTTTAATTTATGGTATTCAATACATTGTTCAAGATGATGATATGGTAAAATTATTACCAAAAGATATTGAATCTATAACTACATTTGAAGATATAAGAAGTGAATTTGGTAATTCTGAATTTATGTATATAGCAATTGGGAATAAAGGCTCCAATGCTATTAATCCAGAGTTGCTAAAAATTGTCTGGGAAATGTCAGAGGCAATAGAAGAATATGACCCTATAGAAGAAGTTATATCAATCCCTAAAGCCAGTAAAATATATTTTGGTCATTCAGATAGTTCTATTATAGTTGAAGATTTAATGCCACAAAAAAATATAACATCTACTCAACTTGATTCTATTATTCAATATCTTAATAGCAATATAGAATTAAAAAAAAATATAGTTAGTAAAAATGAAGATTACTTAAATATTGTAGTAAGACCTAAAGGCAATGATAAGTATGCTGACATAACTTATTTTATTCATAATATTACAGATAAATATCCAAATTATAAAATTAATGGAGAAATCAAAAAATTAGAATATCATTATGGAGGACAAGCATACGTCACTGGAGCTGTCCCGGGTCTTGTTGCTAGCGAAGTTAAAACATTAATTTTAATTGGATTAATTCTAATGTGCTTTGTTTTGTTAATAAACTTTAGAAATATTCCTGCAGTAGCCATAATCATTTCAATTATTAGTCTTTCTCTATTAGGGATGTTAGGGTTTATGGGTTGGATTTACAACTTTACTAAATCTGATATTTTTTATTTCACATTAAATCATACTTCTATGCCAATTGTATTATTAACAATCGCTAACTCTGATGGAGTCCATATTGTCGGAAGATTTTTCAAAGAATTAAGAGCATTAAAAAATATAGATAAAGCCATAAGAAAAACAATGGATCATCTAATATTACCCATAACTTTAACATCAATAACAACATCTTTAGCTTTTCTAACATTAATTTTTTCACCTCTTACAGGAATGAATGGATATGGGATGGTATTAGCTTTTGGAATTTGCTTAGCATGGTTTTTATCTTTGACACTGATGCCAGCTATAATTTCTCTAGTTAAATGGGAAATTGATTCAAAAGCAATAAATAGAAAAAGTTTATTAGAAAAATTAATTGATAAATTTGGTTTTCTTGTAATCAAAAACCCTAAAAAAATTCTATACCCTTCACTTTTATTTATTTTTATATCAATTATTGGTATAACATTAATAAATGTTGAAGTTAATTATATTAAAATGTTTAGAAAAGGGAATATCATTAGAGATTCAGCATTGTTTTTAGATAATAATATGACTGGAAATCTAAATTTAATGGTAAATATAAAAGCAAATGAGGAAGGAGCTTTAAAAGAACCTCAAAATCTTAAAAAAATAGAATCAATTGAAAAATATTTAGAATCTATAGATGTGGTAACAAGTACAATATCTATTACGGACATTGTTAAACAGCTACATGAAACTATTATGGATGGTGATTCAAAATATTATTCAATTCCAGAAACTAGAGAACAAATAAATAATTTATTTTTTCTCTATCAAATGAATGACGATGCAGATTTAGATAAAATTATAAACTATGAAAATAATTCAACAATAGTTACAAGTTTAATGAAAACATTTTCAACTATTGAATTAATTGAATATAGAGAAAATATAAAAAATTATTTAAATGAAGAGTTAAAGGATACAGACTTAACTTATAGATTATCTGGAATAATGATTATTTTATCTGAATTTATTTGGCTAGTTATAAAATCATCATTGCTAAGTATTTGTTTATCAATGTTAATAATATTTATTATCTGCACAATATTTTTCAAATCTTGGAAATTTGGATTCTTATCAATTTTGCCATTAGCCTCTGCAATAATAGTAAATTTTGGTCTTATGGGCTTACTTGGAATTGATCTAACCCATATGACTGCTATATTAAGCTCTATTATCATTGGTGTTGGTGTTGATTTTTCAATTCACTATACATCTGAATACAGAGAATTATTAAAGTCAAAAAAATCTAATAAAACTATTTCAACTATTAATAATGTAGGACATCCTATAATCCTTGATGCTCTATCAAATATGGGTTTTGCATCTCTTATGCTTTCAGCAATAATTCCACTTGCTCAAATTGGAGGGCTAATGGTATTTGCAATGGTGGCATGTTCTTTTGGGACATTAACACTTTTAGCTTCATCTATAGAATATTTTAAACATAAATTATAAGGAAATCATGAAAATTTATTTAAACATATTAATTTATTTTAACTTAGTTTTTTCAATAACAGGGTTAGAGCTTGCTCAAAAAGTAAAAGATAGACCACAACCAGAAGATATACAATCAAACAGCTCTATGCTTTTAACTAATAAAAAAGGTAAGAAAAAAAACTTATTACTTATTAGCAAATCTAAAGATGATAGTAAGAAACAAATGATTTGGTTTTTAGAACCAAAAGATGATTATGGAATTTCATTTTTAAAAATTGAAAAAGATGAAGGCGATGATTTTATGAATATGTGGTTACCAGCATTTAAAAAATTTAGACGAATTTCATCTCAAAAAAAATCTGATTCATTTATGGGATCAGATTTAAGTTTTGAAGATATGACAAATCGTGAAGTGAATGATTATCAATATAAAATATTAAATAATAATGCTTCGTGTTTTGAAAATGATGAAATAAATAATTGCTATATATTAGAGAGTGTCCCAAATGATAAAAGTAGCGAATATAGCAAACATATCTCATGGATTGATAAAACAAGCTACCTATCATACAAAGAAGAATCTTATGATAAAGAAGATAAGTTATTAAAAAAGAAAACTATTAAATATTCAGTTATAGACAATTATTCTATTATGGATGAACTATTTGTAGAAAATGTTCAAAAAAATCACTCAACTTTATTAAAAGTAAGTGAAATAAAAATCAATTTAGGTTTTAAAGATGATATGTTCCATACTAAGACCATAAAAAGAATGCCATTAATTGACTAATTCAAAAAATAAACTTAATGAATTTATAAACAATCCAAGTCTTGCATTGTGGAAATTATCTATTCCTATGATGCTTGGGATGAGTGTTCAAGCAATTTATATGCTAATAGATACCGCTTTTATTGGTAAATGGGTTGGAGGAAATGCTTTAGCAGGATTAGGATTAATATTTCCACCAATGTTTATTATTATGGGAATAACATTTGGATTAGGGTCTGGTGCCACAACAGTTATTGCACAAAAAATTGGAGGAGAAAATAAACAACAAGCTGATAATGCAGCTGAACATATTATTATTTTAGGATTGATATTATCAATAATTTTTATTTTAATCGGAATTTTTTTTGGAGATTCTTTAATACAATATCAATCAGATGATAAACAGGTTTTTCTTCATGCATCTGATTATTTTTATACAATGTTAATTGGAACGCCATTTATGATTCTAAGTATTTTCTTTCGTTCTATTCTATCTGGAGAAGGAGATACTCTACTTCCAATGAAAGTGTTAGGTTTAGGGACAGCTATAAATCTTATTCTTGATCCTGTATTTATTTATTATATGCAAATAAAAGGTGCTGCAATTGCAACTGTAATAAGTCAAGCAGTTGTATTTTCTATTTTTTGCTATTTGATGATTTTTAAAAAAAGTAATTATATTTCTTTAAATCTAAAAAAATTCACCTATAACATTGAAATATTTAATAATATACTAAAATTAGGATTGCCAGCATCATTATCAATGGTTATAATGTCAATCGGTTTATTTTTTTATAACTCAATCTTAAATATGTCAGAATATTCAACTGGTGCTATAGCTGCATATTCAACAGCTCATAGAATTGAACATTTATTTTTTATTCCTATTATATCTCTATCAACAAGTATGGTTACTCTAATTGGGATGTTCTATGGTGCAAAAAAGAATAATCTAATTAATTATATATTTTACTACAGTATTAAAGCAGGGATTATAATTTCAATTATATTTGGGTTCATCTTTTATTTTTTATCTCATCATATGCTATCATTATTTACTAATGATATATTAATTATAAATATTGGAACTGATTATTTTAAAATATTTTCATTTGCAATACCATTTGTAACCATTACAATGATATCTAGCAGATGTATGCAAGGATTAGGAAAAGCATATCCCATGTTTATAATAACTAGTTTCAGAGTAATAATTATAAGTTGTTCAATTGCATATTATTTTATAATACATCTTCAAAAACCAATCCATTATGCGTGGATTGCAATATTTATATCATGCTTTTTATCTTCTATAATTAGTTATATATGGTTCTTATATACTAAAAAAAATATCCTAAAAAATTAGTTACACTATTTTACATTATATAAATTGTAAAGCATTAATATTTGGAATTAATATATAGGAGAGTTTATTTAACTCCTCCTTAAAATATAAAAGGTCCTACCAATGTAGGGCCTTTTTTATTTAAAATAATTTTTTATTTTTTCTTAATTAAACCAAGCATTTTCCCAGTTAATCTATCAACCCACCTATCAGGTAAAAATCCTGGCATTAAATAATTTTTAATTTTTTGAGGTGTAATAACATATCTTGATTTAGGCTTGTTAGTCATTAAAACTTTAACTACTCTTTCTCCAATCACTTTTGGATTAAGACCATTAATACCTAATTGAATATATCCTTTGAAAAATTTTCTTAAAGGAATTTCATATTCAGTTTTTAAAAATGGATTATCTTCAATTGCAGGCGCTTTATCCCAAATTGGAGTTCTAATAGGACCAGGCTGAATCAAAACAACATCTAAATCATGAATTAACAATTCTCTTCTTAAGGCATCCGAGAAACCTTCAAGAGCATGTTTTGAAGATGTATATGGTCCTACAAATGGATATGATCTTTTACCACTTATTGAACCAATGTTAATTATCTTATTTTTCATTTTATACTTATTATTGTCTATTAACATATCTAAAAAGCATTTTGTCACTTCAATCAGACCAAAAAAATTAACTTCAAATTGTTTTCTAAAAACATCAACATCTAAATATCTTACTGGGCCACCTAAAGCTATTCCTGCGTTGTTTACAATTGAACATAAATAACTTCCATTATCTGATAATATTTTTTCCACATCTTTTTTTGCATTTTCTATTTCTTTTTTATTGGTAACATCAAAAATGACACTTTTAAAATTTTCTTCATAATTCTCATTAAAATATTTTGCATCTTCCTCTTTTCTTACACTTCCAATAACAAAAAAATCATTATTCAATAATTCTTCTGCAATAGCTTTTCCTATCCCAGTACTAACTCCTGTTACTAAAACTGCTCTCATTTTTTTCTCCTAATTTTTATATTTTTTAAATAAATTTGGAACCTGTTTTAAATATAGTATTATAATTTATAACAAATTAAAAAAAGGATATAGATGAAAAAAATATTTGTACTATTATTTGTTGGGGTTTTATTCTCATACCCAAATAAAAATGACTTTAATGAACTATTTATAAAAGTTTCACAAGAAGGAAGCCCAGCTGTTGTTTCTATATTATCAGAGAAAACTGAACAATATATTAATCCTTTCTTTTTTGATCCATTTGGGAACTCTGATCCTTTTGAACCAAAAGAAAGAAAATCTCAAGGAATTGGTTCTGGAGTTATAA
>MDSZ01009863.1_pt1 | contig 13679 bp, 17 predicted proteins | sample 811201 | NCBI WGS metagenome assembly MDSZ01 (sample SAMN05326647, study PRJNA326480) | marine metagenome | isolation source: seawater | place: Indian Ocean: North | collected 2010
ACTAAGGTACATATAAGTTGGATTATCCCATGCTAAAGTAAGCTGAGGTAACTGGCTCCATCTTTGAGCTCTATCTTGTCCCGCAGGACGTTCGATAAACGCTAATACTCCTCCATTATCCATAACATTCTGAGTTATTTCAGGTACATTTAAAACTTGGTTGCCATAAAGTGAATCTTCTGCAACAAAACTCATGTCTCCCAATTTTACATATACAACATCTTTAAATTCTTTTTGTCCACAACCTAGAAAAAATATAAATATAATTAAAATAAGCCTCATAATTCCTCTCACACTCTTTGTTGATTTTAACAATAAAAACTTGGTATCAGCCAGTGAATATATTTCTAAGCTATTGTACCAAAATCTTGTTCATTTCCCTATTTTTGCTTAATTAAGTAATACTTAACTAATGATGGGAAATCCATCTCTTGCTTTACTAATTATATTTCACGAGTCTGTAAGTCACTTTCAACCAATAAATTATGTCTAAGACAATAAAAGTAGAACTTAGTTTTATATCCAACAATCTCACGAGGTGCTCTAAGAAAAACCAAGTTTTTTTATTTAATGGATGATGATTAGATTTAATTATGCGATGGTTTATTAAGTGTATAAAAAACTATAATGTGTTTAAAGGGAGAGCTAGCAGAATAGAATTTTGGAATTTTATGCTATTTTGGTTGGTTTTTTATATTTTTGTAGTAATTATCGATATAATGCTGGGAGGTAATTATGTCAGTTTTAGCGATATACCATTTTCAAATTATATTCCTTTAGCAAAGTTGTTTGAAGAAGTTGGACTATTAACTCTTTTGTATAGACCTTTAACATTTCTGCCATCTATAGCAGCTATATCAAGAAGATTACATGATATAAATAAAAGCGGTTGGTGGTGCTTATTATGTGCTACACCGATGATAATAGTTTTGATATTTTTCCTTTGTAAAAAAGGTGACGAAGGGCCAAATAAATATGGAAAACAACCTAATCAATAGTTGGTTTTATGAATGATTTCATATTCCCTTAATGTGTCGATAAGAAAGTGTTTTATTTTTTTCTATTTTTCTCGTTCACTTTATCCAAATCAATTATTATATCACCATCATCATTGGTTGAACTAATATTTTTTATAGTTCTAATTATTAATACAATAAATACTACTAAAGTAATAAAACCTATAAAGATTTGTGCTTGTGGTGTTACTCCAATCATTAAGTGAATCTAAAAAAATTATATTAATTACTTCAAACCAATCGACACTACTTTATTACGCCCGCAAAAGAATAAGCTCATTCTTTTTAATTTCTTAAGCTCACAAACCAAAAAAGATGCTCTAGTTAACCAAATGACAATAAGAATTAAAGGATTTTAAAGCAATAATATTAAATATAATGGTAAACATTTGAAATTTTATGATACGAACAAAATTTTTTATCCAGTAAATTTATCCATATTGTAATAATATGAATGCTGAATTATAAAAGAATGCAAATAATCGAAATTGATAAAGAAGATTATAAACTAATATTATCAAACCCATTTTCAATTTTTGAAAGTGTTGACTTCTGTGAAATTAATAAGCATAAAGTAGAGAAAATAAAGTATTTTCTATTTAATGATCGGAAAAACAGGTTTTGTTTAGTCGCAGGAATAAAAAATGGGTCTCTTAAAATTCCGTTCTCTGCTCCTTTTGGTTGCTTTAGCTCAATAACAAAGAAGAATAAAATAATTAATTTTCATTTAGCAATAAAAGCTCTTGAAGAGTGGAGCGTAAATGAAAATCTTAATAAAATAGAATTTAATTTACCGCCACATTTTTATGCTCCAAAATTTTTAACTAAGTTATATAATTCCTTGTATTGCTCTGGGTTTTTTATAAAAAATCTAGATATTAATTATGAATATAAGTTTAGTGAATTTAGTGATGATTATGAGATGTCAATTGATCCAAAAGCGAGGCAGAGTTTAAGGGTCGCTATGAAAAAAGGACTTATGTTTGAAAAAACTGATGATTTAAGGTCAGCATATGATATCATAGAGAAAAATAGAACCTTTAAGGGCTTTCCTTTGAGAATGGAAGAAAGCGATATAGAAAAAACAGCAACTATTATTGATGTAGATATATTTTTAGTTAAGGATGACAAAGGAGTGGTTATTTCATCTGCTATTATTTTTCACATTACAAAAAATATATTACGCTTAATATATTGGGGTAATACTCCTGAAAGCGAACACTTGAAGCCAATGAATTTTTTATCTTATAATATTTTTAAGTATTATTCAAAAACTACTCATAAATATATCGATATTGGTCATTCAACTGAGGATAGTATTCCTAATTATGGATTATGTAATTTTAAGGAGAGTATTGGATGCTCAAGTTCACCAAAATTATCTTATAAAAAAATAATTAAAAAGTAGTATTATCAAGTATGAAAAATGTAAAAGCACATGCATTAAAAGAAACTGCAAAAATAAAAGTCCAATTTTCTAAAAATTTATAGGAAATAACACGAAATGGTTTTACAATTTTCCCAAATGCCATAAAGGATAATGATTTAGCTATCATTCGAAAAAAAATGAAAATAAGTCAATTTAATTTGCCTAAAATTAATGATATAAGAGGCAATTTATCCTTTTTAGAAAATAATGAACACCTACCATTTAAAATTAAAAGAGCCTATTGGATTTATGATGTCCCTGGCGGAGAGACTAGAGGTGGGCATGCGTATAAAAAATTAGAGGAAGTAATAATTGCACTATCTGGTAGTTTTAATCTTAATTGCTTTTCGAGTGAAGGGGAAAAATATATTTTTGAGCTGAATCGTTCTTATAAAGCTGTATATGTACCAGGCAATACATGGAGAGAGCTAAAATCATTTTCTACTAATTCTATTGCTCTAGTTTTAGCATCTTTACCCTTTGATGCCAATGATTATGTTTATGATTTTGAAAAATTTAAAAAATTCAATAACATATGTAACAACAATTAAGACATCACTTTTATGATAAAAAGCCGTATCACTGATATTGAAGATTGTAAAATAATAAAGTTAAATACCATTCATTCTGAAAGAAAAGGTAGCATTACTCCTGTTTATAATAAAAAACATATTCCTTTCGATATTAATCGGATTTATTTTTTATATGATGTCCCAACATTTTCCTCAAGAGGCGGACACGCACATAAAGAACTAGAGCAATTAATTGTGGCAGCAAGTGGAAGCTTTGAGGTCTTGTTGAATGACGGTAAAAAAGAAAAGAGATTTTTACTTAACAGACCATCGTTTGGTTTATATATCCCTCCAATGATGTGGCGAGAGTTAAAAAAGTTTTCGGGAGGGAGTGTATGTTTAGTGCTTGCCTCATTAAAATACGATGAAAATGATTATTTTCGAGATTATTCGAGTTTTATTAGAGCAAAAAATAGTAGATGAAAATACCTTTTTTAGACATTAAAAGAATTTATCTTGAAATGAAAGATGAGATTGATGAAGCTATGAATAGAGTGGCTATGAGTGGATGGTACATTCTTGGGCAAGAGTTAAATTCATTCGAACGAGAATTTGCGAATTACTGTGGGGTGAATCATTGCATTGGAGTAGGAAACGGTCTTGATGCTTTAATACTAGTATTAAGAGCATATAAAGAAATGGGGTACTTGAATGACGGAGACGAAATTATTGTACCTGCAAATACATATATTGCTTCAATTTTGTCCATAAGTGAAATAGGGTTAAAGCCAGTATTAGTTGAACCCAAGATAGAAACTTTTAATATCGACATTGATAAAATTGAAAGTATTATAACTGAAAAGACAAAATGTATTATGGTAGTGCATTTATATGGACAATTGGCTGAAATGGATAAATTAACTAAGATAGCAAAAAAAAATAATTTGTTGCTAATCGAAGATGCTGCTCAAGCGCATGGAGCTAAAGATAAATTTGGTAACTTGGCTGGAAGTTTTGGTAATGCGGCTGGATTTAGTTTCTATCCAGGTAAAAATTTAGGAGCTTTAGGAGATGGTGGTGCGGTTACGACCAACGATAGTCTTTTAGCTGAAACCGTTAGATATTTAAGCAATTATGGGTCGAAAAAGAAGTATTTTAATGATCTTAAAGGTGTGAATAGCAGATTAGATGAAATTCAGGCTGCGGTATTAAGAGTAAAACTAAAATATTTGGATAAACATAATAAAAATAGGATGAAAATCGCAAAATTTTACATTGAAAATTTATGTAACAGTGGCTTAACTCTTCCTAATTGGTCTGGCCAAAATGATCATGTTTTCCATTTGTTTGTTATAATGCATGAAAAAAGAGAACAATTAAAAATTGCTCTAGAGTCTAATGATATTCAAACTTTAATTCATTATCCCCTTCCACCTCATAAACAAAAAGCATATAAAGAATGGAATGAAGATTCATACCCTATAACTGAACAGATCCACAATCAAGTATTGAGTTTACCTATTGGGCCATATTTTAGCATAAATGACGCAGAACATGTTGTGCAGAATGTTTCGTACTTCTTAAAGTGAAAAATTTAGTATCAATAGTCACTATTACATACAATCAGGAAAGTGAATTAGCAGACTGTATTGAAGGCGTTCTTAAACAGGACTTATCATTAATTAAAGAATATATTATCGCAGATGATGCATCTAACGATGGAACAAAAAAAATAATTGAAAAATATCATGGTGAATATCCTGAATTAATAAAGCCAATTTATAGAACAAAAAATTTAGGAATAAGAGAAAATATTTTAAATTGTTGGAAATCATGTAATGCTAAATACATAGCATCATGTGCAGGAGATGATATTTGGATTGATAAAAATCACATAGCCAAACAAGTTCAAAAATTAGAGAAGAATTATAATTACAACTTAATAGGCACAAATTCTATTAGATGGCTACTAAATAAAAACAAATATAACTTAAAGGATAAGCCCCTGCCTGGTAAAACTCTATCACCAGTCGATTATTTAATTGGAGGTCCAATTGTTGGATCTACTTATATTTGGAGAAATAATATATCTGAAGAACTATTTGACATATACAAAAACCATGGAGATACTAGGTTTTATATGTATTTAGCTTACAAGGGTGCATTTTACGATAGAAGGTCAATTAGTACTATTTATCGAGTTTCTAAACATGGAGCTTTTTTAAGTGAGAATAGCTCAAATGAGATAAGAATAAATAATTACATTGGGAAAATTTATAATAACAACATTTTTGACAAATATTCCGAAGGTCAATATAGCATTGAAATAAAAAAAGCAAATAACATACTAATAAGAAGAATTATTAAAAACTGCTTGAGAGCAGAAAAATTTTTCGATGCTTTAGTTTTTTTTTACCGATATGATTACAGCATTTCAAATTCACAAATAAAAAGATTTGTGTTCAAAATAATAAAATTATTTTTGAGCATATTTGATGGTTATCTAATGAAATCATATAACAGAAAAGTAATTAAAAGTATATAATTTAAAAGTCTATAGTTTATTTAGTTTTTGTCTTTATAGGCTTAAGGTAAAGTGACCAAAACTAGTTATTGTAACTATTTTACATTGATTATAAAAGGTGTAGATAATTAAAAATTTAAAATAATCTTTGCATTTATTTAACCTAATATGCAAAAACGATAAAAATAAATTGGAATAAATACATTTAGATTTTAAAAAAAATAGTGAATTATTAAGACTGATGAGTTTTTATCATATATTGGATTTAAATTTGATTTAATAACCATCGTTAATATTATTCATTTAAGATGTTCAGTTGACCATTGTTGACCTATTTGGGGATGAGATAATTTCAAAAATATTATAAATCATTTATGCTTAAAATTTTTTATATAAAGATAAGTTTTAATCAATTATTTTTATCATGAAGGATAAAAAATCCAAATTTTTACGATTATTTATGATGGGAAAGGGAGAACTATTTGATCAGATGTGCTCCATAGCAGAAAATAATAAAAATATTAAATTTTTAGGATCAAGCAATAGTGGAGCTCATAATGAGATAGATATAAATGGAAATGATATTTCTTTCGATGAAATTTTTAAACTGCGTCCAGATTTAATATTTGTTAGTGAATATAGAAAAATAATAAAGGATGAACGTTTTTTTTCTATACTATCCATAAATTTACATGCTGGGATTCTACCCAAATATCGTGGGTTTAATGCAAACTCTTGGGCCATTTTAAATGATGAAAATAAAGTAGGTTTTACTTATCATCGATTAACAAAGAACTATGACTCGGGCCCAATATATATTTCTAGAAAAACAAAAATTGGTAAAAAAGAAACTTACTCTGCTGTTAGAGAGAGAATGATAGAAGATTTAAAAAAAAACTTTGTCAAAGATATATTTAAAATATATGAAAATCAGGATGAATATTTGACTCAAAATGGTGAATCAAGGTACTGTTCAAAAATTATTAAATCTGATGGTAGAATTTATTTTTCTAGATATCGCGCTAGATATATCTACAATATGCATAGAGTAATGTCTCTACCATTAGGAACAGGTATATATTTTTTTTATAGGGGAGAAAAATGTGTTATAGATGATATAGATTATAGTGAAGGTAATGTCTACAATGGTATTTCAGGGGCGGTAATCCATAAAACAATAAATAATCAAATATGGGTTAAAACTATTGATTCGTTCATTATTGTAAAATCAATTTTATATAAAGGGGAAAAAATAGCTCCAGGTGAAATAATTCAAATTAATATGAGGTTTGAATAACCTAATGGAAAGAAATATTGAAAAATATGTTGAGGACTACAAAAATCAACCGTTCCGGCAAGATCATGAATTAATAAGAAAAGAATTTCTAATTGAACATTTAAGGAAAATAGATTTTAAATCGATTTTAGAAGTAGGTTGTGGTTTTGACTCAATAGCTAATAGTTTAGATTCAAAAAAATCTATAACTGTTTTAGAGCCCTCTAAATTTTTATGTAATAAACTTGCTAGTGAAAATAAAAAGGTAGAAATAATAAATGGGTTCTTTGAAGATGAATACCATAGAATAAGTAAAAAAAAGTATGATATTATATTAGTAAGCAGTTTGCTGCATGAAATCATTAACCCTGATAGTTTTATGAAGAAACTTTACAAATGTTCAAAAGGTTCTCTGATTCATATAAATGTTCCAAATGCAAATTCATTCCATAGATTGCTAGCACTTGAAAGCGGACTCATAGAAAATTTGGATGATAAATCAGTCACAAATAAGCTACTCCAACAAAACAGTATTTATGATTTGAAAAGTTTAAAAAAACTAGCAAAGTCATATGGTTTTTATATAGTTAATGAAGGTAGTTTTTTTATAAAACCGTTCACACATGAGCAAATGGAATATATTTTTAAAAGTGGAAAATTTGATAGAAGCATAATTAAGGGCTTATGTAAGATGGTCAATTATTTTCCTGAGTATGGCTCAGAAATATTTATTGACATAGCAAAATAAGTATCCATTACTATTCATTTTTCAAGTGTAATCCATGATGTTCCATTTCTTTAGAACTTAATTGTTGTCTTAATTCATTAGAACTACAGCTGGAAAAAATAAAGTAAGAGAATAAAAACTGCTTTAGAATCAAATGGTACTCAGACTCTAATTCATTATCCTCTACCTCCTCATAAGCAAAAAGCATATAAGGAATGGAGTAAAATACTTATCTTCGCTTTATTTTATTAGCCTAGGTATCAATTAAATATTTTTCAATAGTTTCTAAATCATTTTTGGGAAATTCATTTGCGTACTTATTAGTGCTACCCAAACTAAAAATTCTATTTTTATAATCCTTTTCTGTAACTAAATAAAATACTAGTACGTACCTTCTCTTCCCATTTAAAGGCTCCCAACCTTTATGTACCATTGACTGATTTGAAAGAATTAAAGTACCCTGTTTTGCAAAGAATGAGTGTGCATCTTTATCAGAAAATAAAATACTTATATCGGTTATATTTTTTTTAAATAAAATATTATAAATGATATTAATCATTTTTTTAATTTTATTTTTTCTATGACTTTTTGGAATTACTGTGAATGGTTGGGAACTATAGTCTAAGACATCATTTAGATAAATAAATGCCTTAAATGTAAAACCGTATCCATCCACATGATAACCTCTTTTATTCATTGAGGTAGGGGGATCATCGATCTGAGCAACAATTGATTCTAAGATCAGTTCTTTATTGTTACATCTTGAACTAAATAATTTTTGAATAGTTTTATCTAAAAATAGAGATTTTGCAATTTTATTTATGCATTGAAAATGAACTATAGAACTTACATCTTTATCCTTATTGTCCAGATTTTTTAAGTCATCCCTACGTGTCAAATATGAAAACTCATTTAATTTTTTACTTCTTTCACAAAGATTGGATTCAATATCATTAATTATATTCTGACAGTCTCCTTTATTAAGAAAATTTTCGATAACCTCATAACCATTTACCCCTAGTTCTCCGTCGCTTAAGTATTGATCATTTGAGCGGTGGAAAGGCAAAAGAAATTTTCTTATGAATTTTCGAATAATGCTAGTGTGTCCAATTATTTTTCTTGTGTATTTAATCATACTATTTAAGGATTGAGCCGTATCTCCTTGATAAGCCAACATATCCAATAATTTGAGATTTAAATTCTACACCTAATAAAAATCTGTTATCAGAGACAAGATACCATTTAAGCATTTTTTAACATATGTATTAGTATGTGCATAATCATTTAGTAATAAAATTTTTATTAAAAAAATCATATAATAATTCTCCAGTAAATTTATGCCCAACCTCATTAAAATGAGGATCATTATCAAGATATAGACTTTCTCTGGTCAATTTTATTTTAAGACGAAGGGGATCTAATAAATCATAATAGGGGATATAATTTTCATTAGAAAAATTCTCTATATATTTTTGAGGAAAATCAATATTATAATCTATTCCAATTTTATCCTCACTATATACTTGATTCGCAAATGGGATACTAGCAATAATCAATTTCAAATTATTTTTATCACATATTTGTTTTATATCAGATAATATTTTAATTGACAGATTTTTTGCCTTTATAGCCACATCTGGATATTGTTTTTTACTCCAAAATGTATAGTCTCTAAAACTACTACTAACTTTAAAATTTGAGTTATGTGCATATTTTCTAATTGTACTATCAATTATTTTAAATGTATGAGAATATTTTTTATATGCGTTTAAAATTTTTTCAAACAAACTATGTTTATCTTCGATTAACTTATTTCTATATCCTCTAGTATGTTCATAAGGAATTAAGTTTTTTATATTATCAGTATCAAAATGTAATCCATCGGACTTAAATATGAATTTATTTAAACCTAAATATGTATCTCTCATATCATTCCCATTAAATGTCATCAAAAATAAATAATCAGGCTTGAAACTCAAGATTTCTTCCTCTAAAATTAATTTCATATCATCGTATCCATACCCACCCACTCCAAAATTTAGGACCTCAAAATCTTTATCATTTATAAGCGAATCAAAAATTCCAACAAATGATTTTTCAACTTTGTAAGCCCATTGTCCAAAAGTAAAAGAATCACCAATAAAAGCAATCCTCTTTTTATTATTTTTTTCCTTTTTTAATTCCTTCCAATGCATGCCAAAAGAATTAGTTTTAATAAGATATTTTTTTGCTAAAGTGCGTTCAAAATTTGGTTTTAATCTATGAGACCCCGTATTATTTGGGTTAGCAATCATCACACTATCAACATCAAACATATTCTTATTTTTTTGAAGTATTCTTAATGCAAATTCTCCTAAAATGAAAAAAGTGACTGAAAATATAAAACCTATGAAAATATTTATTGCCAGATCAGTGGATTTGAAATTCAATAATAAGATTAACAATCCTAAAACAATAAAGATAAAATTAAAGGAACGAACTATAATAAGTTTTCTTTGTTCTATTATGCCATCAACTGTAAAAATACTTAATAACCATTCATTAAAGATTAAACCTATAATTAAAATAAATAACCCAGTAAAATGAACGACCAACTTAATATTAATATTATTTTTCATAAAACTTGACCATTTTGTATTATAAATACAGTTTATTTTTGAAGAATCATCTCGTGTCTAGCACGATGAAATATTAAATAAAACTGTAGTGTAAATATTTATTATAAATTAATCTAAAAAAGTGCATAAATAAATGGAGCGATTGCTGTACCCTCAGTTAGAACAATTAATGTTCCAAATAGTAATAAAAAGAAAACAATTGGTGCTAACCAAAACTTTTTCCGAACTCTTAAAAATTCCCAAAATTCTTTTAAAATAGAAAGTTTAGACATAATTCCCTTTCAAATAATAATTTAAAATTGTTTTTCATAATTTTGATTTAGCTCTTCCGAACTATCGCGATTGTTCCAATAAGAATCAGTTTTGCTAATTTTAAAGTTTAGAAAGTCCTCCCCTAATAACCGAGTTATTAAGCCTATCGGTGTAATAATTATGTAAAATACTATGCTAAGAATTACTCTAGTCATTACCCAGCCAAGAATAACAGCAAATATCATCCATAATAAATAAACAGGTTTTAATATAATAGGAATTATTACTCCCAATCCTATAAATATTGCTCCAATGATTGCTAAATTCTGAAATAAATAATTACTGTAATAGAACAAAACTGCTGATACAATAAATAATATAATACCTATTGTATAGCCAAAACTTCTTAAATCTTTTTTACCCGTTTTTATGTTTTTTATTTCTTCAAGCATAATTAATCCAGTTCAAACTCAGACATCCAATCGGAATCTTTATCTAATGGTTTTTGGTCCTTTTTAGATAATAAATAATTATTCATTATCAAATAATCCATCTCCGTTCTCATAAAACAAAGGTATGCATCTTTTGGGGTACAAACAATTGGCTCTCCTCTAACATTAAAAGAAGTATTTACAATTACTGGGCAACCATATTTATCATTAAATGCTGTAAGCATATCATGATATCTTTTGTTTGTATTCTTATTTACTGATTGTATTCTAGCGGAATAATCTACATGAGTAATAGCAGGTATTTGAGATCTAGGAATATTTAATTTTTGAAGACCAAAATAAGATTCTTGTTCGGCAGTCATAGATATTTGTTTATCCTTTTTAACATCTGCTACTAAAAGCATATAAGGACTTGGTTGATCAATATCAAAATACTCTGATATATTTTCTTCTCTAATCGAAGGTGCGAAAGGACGGAAACTTTCCCTGTACTTTATTTTAAGATTAATTATTTTTTGTGTATCTGAAGATCTTGAATCCCCAATGATAGTTCTACTACCTAATGCCCTTGGTCCAAACTCCATTCTACCTTGAAACCAGCCTATAACATTTTGTTCATTTATTAAATCAGCTATTTTTTCTGGTAGCTCTTCATTTGAAAGTGTTTCGTAATGGTAATTTTTCTTATCTAGATATTCTTTAATATTATCATTACTAAACTCAGGTCCTAGATACGCTCCATTCATAAAATCATTTTTACCATCTGCTACTCTCTTATTGCTTAAATACTGGTACCAGGCAATATATGCACAGCCTAAAGCTCCTCCTGCATCTCCTGCAGCAGGCTGAATAAATATATCCTCAAAAATTCCTGAGCGAAGTAACTTACCATTTGCTACACAATTTAGAGCGACACCACCAGCAAGACATAAATATTTTTGATTAGTTTCCTTCCTTACATGAGAAGCCATTTTTATTACAATTTCTTCAGTAACCTCTTGAATTGAACGAGCAATATCCATCTCTTTTTGACTAAGTTCAGACTCGGGTTTTCTAGGGGGGCCTCCAAACAATTCATTAAATTTTTTATTGGTCATCGTTAAACCAACATTGTAATTAAAATAAGTCATATCCATTTTGAATGAGCCATCATCTTTGACATCAATTAAGTGATTATAGATTAAATCTTTATATTTGGGTTCGCCATAAGGAGCAAGTCCCATAACCTTATATTCACCTGAATTGACTCTGAAACCAGTGTAATAGGTAAATGCAGAATATAATAACCCAAGTGAATTTGGAAATTTTATATCTGCTATTACTTCTAATTCATTGGCTCTACCAACACCGTAGCTGGTTGTTGCCCACTCTCCTACTCCATCCATTGTTAAAAACGCAGCAGTTTTAAACGGAGAAGCATAAAATGCAGATGCAGCGTGAGAGGCATGATGTTCAGGAAATAATATTTTACCACTAAAGCCTAATTCATCTTGAATCAATGTTTTAATCCAAAGCTTCTTTTTAATCCATAAAGGCATTGCTTTTAAAAAAGAGTTAATTCCTTTAGGTGCAAATGAAAGATAAGTCTCTAGAATTCTCTCAAACTTTAAAAATGGTTTGTCATAAAAAGCTACAATTTCTAGATCATTAGCAGATATATTTGCTTCTTTTAGACAGTATTTTATTGCATTTAAAGGAAAATTTTGATCATGCTTTTTTCGAGTGAACCTTTCCTCCTGAGCAGCTGCTAAGATATTTCCATCCTTTAAAATACAGGCAGCTGAATCATGATAATATGCTGATATACCTAAAATATACATAAGCTGATTTTATAATTATTCCATTTTTTTATTTTTACTAGTCATTTGCAGTCTCTTTGTTAAAATGAAAACCACATCGATAATCCAATCGACACATTAAAGGCTATAAAGTTTCATTTTTTTAAAAGAGTTAAATAATTTTGCATACCCATATTATTTGGATAGCCATCAGGTACTTTCCTATATGCTTTTCCCAATTCTATAATTTTAAACCCTGCCTTTTCTACTAATTTTTTCATATAGTAATCATGAATGCGGCACATCGGAAGACCCGTCCATTGATTATTTTTTTCATTGGGAAATGAAACATGAAATCCATTAAGTAAATTTTTATATCCGAGCCTTCGATTGTAACGAAAACTCAAATAATATAATTGAGCTAAGCCACCACTTTTTACAACACGAAAAGATTCATTTATATAACTTTTTATTTTATCAATGGAGTCCATATGGCATAGGACTATAAAAGAATAAACAAGATCTATTGAATTAGATTCTAAATCTATTGAATGCCCATCGGTCTTTATTAATTTAAAATTATTATTACCATTGCTTTTTATAAAATCTGCAACTTTTGAAGAATTATCATGAATGTCAATGCCAGTAGCAGAATTAAAAAAATTACATGCAGCATTCAGAAGTCTACCACCACCGTAACCAATTTCTAAAACATTTTTTTCATGAGGATTATTAATATATTCACAAACTTTATCCTTAAGAATATGAAATGAGAAATCCCAATTCCCCCTTACTAGTGTCTCATCAATACTATCTGTAGGATCAAACCAATTATGAAATTTTGTGTCATCTTCATTTGCAAGATTACTGATTGTATTTTTAACATTTTTTAAATCAATTCTATTCATAAATATTACAACGCACTATATTGGTCAAAACATAATTTACAATTATTTTTTTTAAAAAAACTACGTTTAATACCCCTTACTCTCCTCAGGGATGGGGTATGGGGGGTATGGATATTTAGAAAGTACCGCCTACCCGTCTACCCCACTAAGTCAAAAAAAAAGAATATACCAAAGAAAGTCCATTAGA
>MDSZ01045053.1_pt1 | contig 13679 bp, 14 predicted proteins | sample 811201 | NCBI WGS metagenome assembly MDSZ01 (sample SAMN05326647, study PRJNA326480) | marine metagenome | isolation source: seawater | place: Indian Ocean: North | collected 2010
AAAAATTTAAATAAACTTATTCGTTAAAAATAATTCCTCCAAGATTATAATCAATTAAATCTTTTGAAAATTTCTTTTTAAAATTTAATAAACTATCATTAAGTTGATTTGTTCGACCTCCTCCAAAATGTAAAACTTTAATAGAATTATCTAAACAATATTTGATTATAGCATCTCTTATAATAACATTAGGAGAGAGTTTAAAAAATTCTTTTAAACTAGATGACAAATGAATATTACAATAATTTTTATTCTGTAAGATTATTGCTCCTCCAATTATTTTTGTGTCATTATAAATTTCGATTACCTTCCAAAAATTTTCATTCAATAACCCAATTTTATCGAAATATTCTTTTTCAAAAAAATAACTTTCATCAGCATTATGATCTAACATCCTTTTATTATAAATATTATAAAATCTTTGAATTGCATTTATTTCGTTTGAAATTAAATATGAATTTTTATTTTTTTTTATTCTAGTTTTTATATCTTTACTGTATTTTTTAAAAATACTTTCATAGTTTTTTTCATTGTTAATATTAAGAATTACAGTCTTAGAGGAATATATTTTTTCTATACTTTTAATATTATAAATGCACTTTTCTGATAAGTACGGGCTAAATCTAAATATACCAGCAACAATTTTTTCCTTTAAAGCCAGTTCTTTAAATTTTTTAATTGATGAATTAAGGAAATCTATATCTTCTGGACAATTAGTTATCGGTCCTCCATACCCATAAGGTGTTTCAAAATCAAAATAGCCTGTATCTTTTATTTTTTTTTTTAGAATAGGAAAAAAAATATAATTTTTTTTTTCTTGTAAAAGAAAAAATAATATTTCATTACCTGTGCTATAAATATTATTAAACTCATAGGTGTGATAAATATCAAAGTTTTCATCATCTAAAGAAGAGATAAAAGATTTCCAAATATTTTTGTCATCAGATAAAATATACTTCATTAAAATATTTCGATCATTTTTTTAAATATCTCATTAGAATTGGCTCATCTTCCTTCAAATTTTTTTTTGTTCTTTTTCCAATAACAATCTTGATATTTTTCATTTTTACTCCAGTCGCGGGCCTCTTAAAACCAATCAAATCCATTGTTATAATTTGGTTTTTTTTAATGTTTTTCATAGCCACTAAGCCTCTTCTGGTTTGGGGCATTATTTCTAACTCTTTTTTTGTTGGTTTTTTTTCTTTGTTACCAATCATCAATTCTGCTTTCCTTATATGAGCCACATATTCTCTCAATTCTTTTGGGTTCAATGAAGCTTTGTGGTCAGGCCCCTGTAATTTTTTACTTAATGTAAAATGTTTTTCTAAAACTCTAGCACCATATCCAATTGAGAGTAATGAAGCTTCAAATCCCAAAGAATGGTCTGAGAAACCACAATTTTTAAATTTATTCTTATAAATTTTTAAAACATCTAAATTGAGATTATTTGATGGACAAGGATATTCTGAGGTACATTGTAATATATATAATTTTTTAGAGTTATATTTTTTAATTACTCTAAATGCTTCCTCAACTTCATTTAATTTACTCATTCCAGTTGATAAAAAAATGATTTTTTGTTTTTTGGCTACTTCAGCAAGATAAGTATAATTATTTAATTCACTTGAGCCAATTTTTATAAAGGGCACCTTTAAAACATTTGTAATAAAATTTAAACTCTTTAAACCACAAGGTGTTGTTAAAAAATCAATACCAATTCTTTTTGCATGATTATTTAAATCTATAAAATTTTTTTCTGAAAGTTTAAGTTTATTGGAAATTTCATATCTGTTTAAATTAGTCTTATAATTTTTTTTTACGTAAGAAACTTTTTGCGTAAATCTTCCAGTTAATTCCCCATCATACCAAGTTTGAAATTTTACAGCATCAGCACCTGATTTTTTTGCTACACTAATCATTTTTTTTGCTAAATTAAAATTTCCATTATGGTTTACTCCAGCTTCTGCTATTATGTAAACTCTATTCTTTTTTTTTATATTCATACAAAAAACTTTTGAATATTTGAAATATTCCTCTTTCTTAATTTATATTTTTGTTTGTTCATTAATTTTTGAAATTTTTTACTATAAATTTTTTTTATTGCACCTTTTATACTACGTAATGATCCATTACAATTTATTACGCTTTCATGTAACACTCTACCATTCTGCCTTTTTCCTATGTTAATGCTTGGTACTTTATAGTATGGTGCAACAATTAAACCTGCTGATGAATTTCCAATTATAAACTCAGCTTTTGACACAGCTGCATTAAAATTTATACTTCCAAGATTAGGAATATATTTTGCATTTTGGCTTTTTTTTTCATAATTTTTTAAAATCTTATTAATATCATTTGAAAAAATTTCTTTATTCGCTGCTGTTATTAATATATTCAAATTTAAGTTTCTAATTCCTCTTAAAATATTTTCTAACATTTTCATATTATCTTTATAATTACTTATAGTTTCACTATGAAATGCAAGTATTAAGAATTTTTTATCTAAATCAAAATTAAATAATTTTTTGATTTCAAGAATATTTTTGTTTGAAAATTTTTTAATACTTTGTGTTCCAATTTCAGATATTTTAAAAAATTTAAAATAATTAAATAAATTTTTTTTATAACTTATGTTTGATACAAAAATATGATCAGCTGCAGATGATAATACATAACGTGTTTTATTATCAATTGACCCTAATGTTTTTTCCCCACCTCCAAAATGATATAATCTTTTTTTAAGAATTACACATTTGTTTAAAATTGGAAGTAATTCAAATCTATCACCAAATAACGCACACCTATCAAAATTGTATTTTAAAAAAATTTTATTTAATTTTTTATCAAACAGATTTAAGTTCTCTAATATATCTTTGTTGTTGTCTTTTTTATTAAAGAAACTAATTCTTTCAGTTATTTTTAAATTAAACCTATTAATTTCATTATCAATTTTTCTAAAGTTTTTTTGCAAATGCATACCGCACACAAAAAGATAAACTATAAATCTTTTATCTTTTTGAATTGTAGAAATAATTTCAACCATATTTCCAAACTCTGCTCTTGATGTTGTAAAAAAAGCTATTCTAATTTTCTTTTTTATAGATTTTGCCATTCTTTAAGTTTATTTTTTTTTTAAAATACTTTTCTAATTTTGAGTTGTGGGTAATAAAAATAATTGTTTTATCTACTGAGTGCTCTAAGACATTTTTTAAAAGATCTTCCTCTGTTTTTTTATCCAAAGAACTTGTAGATTCATCAAATATTAATAAATCAGGATTTTTATATAATGCTCTGCATATACCAATTCTTTGTTTTTGGCCGCCTGAAACTTTATTTTCACCATCTCCTAAATTTGGGTTTCCTTGAAATTCCAATTCTTTTTTTAAATCTGATAAATGCGTAATTTTTGAGATCAAATTCAATTTATCAATATCATATTCTTCTTCAAAAGTTATATTTTCAGTAAATGAGCTATCAAACAAAAAAATTTCTTGAGGAACATAAGACGCTTTATCTTTCCACATTTCAGGAGTTAAACTTTTATAATAATGATCATCTATTTTAATATTACCCTCTGATGGATTTAAAAAACCTAATATAATTTTTATTAAAGTTGATTTTCCTGAACCTGAATCTCCAGTTACTATAATTTTATCTCCTTTGTTAATCTCCAAATTGATGTTATCTAAAATCTTTTTTTTGATATCATAATAAAAGCTCAAATTTTCCAATTGTATTTTATTTTTATATTTTAACTTTTCATTAAAAGTAAATTTTTCTTTACCATTTTCAAGATCGGAATAAATATTATTTATAGCAGAATTACAAAATCTAAAGGTAGTAAAACTATTTAAAATTTTAGTTACTGATGGAAGTGCTTTAAAAGAAGCAGCTAGATAAAAAGTTATTAAAGGTAAAATTTCAATAAAATTATAATTAATTCTTTTTAATATAAATAAAAATACAATACAAAAAATCAAAAAAATTAATTCAAAAAATATTTTCGGTAATTTTTTTAAAAAATAAATTATTGCATTATTCCTAAATAATAAATTTGTTGTATTTTCAAAATTCTCTAAAATAAAATTTTTTAAATCATAGATTTTTACTTCTTCAATCCCTTGAAAGCTTTGGCTCAAAAACTTAAGTTTATTTGCTTCATTTTGAGATATCTTTTTTCCAAGTACAAAAAGTTTTTTAGAAAAAATTCTCATAAAGATAAAACCAAAAAAAATAAAAAATAAAATAATTAAAGATGAAATCTTAAAATTCATACTTAATATGAATATTAATACAAAAATGAGAAAAAAAATTTCTGTAAATAAATTTATTAAAGCATTAACCGAATTAGAGAGAAAACCAACCTCAGTTTTTACTCTATTGATCATAAATGATATTCCTTTGTCTAAGTGGTCTTTATAATTTAAATTAATATAACTTTTAAATAAATTTTTTGAAATCACCTCTTGAAGTCTATAAATCATAACACCTTCGATTCTATAAACTACAGATAAATATAAAGTTTTTATGATATAAAATAAAATAAATAAAACTGACAAAATTGAAAATTTTGATTGATAAGAAATATCTAAAAAAATTAATATTTTATCTATATATATAGCAAATATACTTTCTTGTTCGACTTCCAATAAACTTTCAACTAAAGGTATTAACAAACCTAGACTAAATATTTCAAAAATAGATGCAAGTAACAACAATGGAACCAAAATAAAAAAAGAAAATTTCTTATCTTTTTTTGTTATCGAATAAATTTTTTTTATTATCACAATACAATTTTAATTTATTAAAATTTCTCCTAAAACAGATTTAAATTTTTTATTTCCTTCATCAAAAACCATTATTTTTTTTCTTAAATTTGAGGAAATAATATTTGTTTTGGAATTATAAAAATTCATAACATCTTTGAAACTTTTATAATCAAGATTTATTGTCCAAAATTTGCCATTTATTGAAAAGTTTTCTGGCCATCCAAATTTTCTTGTATTTAAGGGGTATAAATTGCCTCTATATGATAAAAAGGCAACATTGCAACCTCTCCCAAATGCTTCATTCAAAAGAGTAGAGTCAATACCCACTATAAGTCTACTTTCATCCAAAATTTTATATGTATTTCTGTCTTTTGTTTTTTTAATAAAATTAAATTTTAGCCCTAAATTTTTTTTGTAAAAATTTATTTCTCTTTTTTCGTCAACTTGACTGCCTAAGATACTAATTTGTCTTTTATACGTAAGAGAATACAATCTTAACCACTTGAGTATACGTAAATCATGATCCAACCAATTACTTAATTTATAATCCTTATAACTATAATTTTTTGTTATTATTCTTTTTTCGTTACCTAGTTGAGCATTTCTAAACGTAGAGATATATAGAATATCATTTTTTTTTTTCCTAAATTTGATTTTCTCATTATTTGATCTAAATGAACCAGTTACACAAACTTTAGCATCAATAAATTTTTCATAAATTTTTTTTACACTTGGTGAATGAGCAAATAAATAGTCAGCTTTATATTTAGATCGATTATTAATTTTTTTATTTATATTAGAAAACAAATCATTATCTACCGCAGTTCTTCTTGCATTTTGGATCGCTATTTTTTTTATTCTTTGATTTTTATACTCGTAAAAATTCAAATTATTATCTATCCAAGTAATTAAAACTTTGGGATTTACAAATTTAATATACTCATCTAAATAATCTTTATACTTAAATCTTAAACGTAAAAGAAGTTTAAAATAAATGTATAAATTTAAATTCTCTGCTCTTGTATGCAAAATACCATAACTTTTTTTATCCAAAACTTCTGTTATAAACTCCGAGCCTTCATTATCATAAATTAAAATATTTTTTTTTTGCGGAATTTGGAAAATAAGTTTAATATTGATTAATTTTATCAAAAATTCGATCATTAAATAAATTTTACTTAGATCTATAAAAAGCTTTCATTTTGTCATTTATATGTCCTAAACTTATGTCAGCTAAATAAAATATATTTTGATCATTTACTTTATCATAATAATAGTCCCATTTTCTTTGAAAATTATTTTTCAAAAATTGTGAGTTGGCAGTTCTACCATCAATAACAATAATTGTGCCCGGAATAAGAAAATTTTCAAACTTCAGTATATCTGAAACCATTGGCATCATGTCGGTATGATTAGTGGTAAAATTGTTTTTTTTTCCTAGTACTTTAAATTGATCTGGACCATCAAGATAAATAAAATCTGGATTTACCTGAGGAAGTTTTAAGTATTCTGTGCAAAATTTACCATTATACGTCGTCATTTTACAGTTTGAAAAAAAATAATTTATTTTTTTATTAAAACTTCCAAGAATTTTAATGTTTCGTTTTTTTGTAATGTTTAAATATTTTCTTTCATTTTCCAAGATATGTAATTCAAATAAATTAGATTTTCGAATTTTTTTATTAACAGTTTTATACTTTTTTTGATTAATCATAAGTGCATGAGCCAAAACTAATGATGACCAACCAGAACCAAATTCTAATATTGTTAACCTTTTATTAAGAATAATGAATTCATGTAAGCGATATAAGTCCATTATTTCAGGAGGATAAGTTTTATCAGTCCAAGGATATAACTGTTTTTTCAAACTTTTTGAAAGATTATTACTAATAGAATTTTTTAAAAAATCTAAAATTTTATACTTTTTAAAATATTCTCTCGCTTTTTTTGGACTAATTTTACGAGGAAATTTTATTTTACTCTGAATTGTGTTCACAATAACATTTTATAAGTCCCAGATCTCTACTATATTAAATTCTAAATGTAAAATTAAAATTAAAATTCACAATTTTGTAAAATAATAAAATTTATGAAAAAACTAAAAATTTGTGCAATCATTCCAGCTAGATCTGGTTCTAAAACTGTCAAAAATAAAAATATAATAAAAGTTTTAGGCCATCCCTTATTGTCTTATTCAATTTCTATTGCTAAAAAATCAAAACTTATTGATAAAGTTGTTTTTACAAGCGACTCCAATAGATATTTGAAAATAGCATCAAAATATAAGCCCGATATTCTTCATAAAAGGTCTAAAAAAAACTCCTCAGACAAATCTACTGATTTGGATTTTTTGAAAGAAATAATTTTTTTTTTGAATAAGAAAAAAAAATATAATCCTGACTTGTTCATACTTTTAAGAGGTAACTGTGCGACTAGAAATTTAGAAAATCTTAATAAAGCTATCCGTATTTTTACTAAAAATTTTAAAAAATATAGCTCTCTTAGGTCAGTTACAAAAATGTCCGAAACAAGTTATAAAACTTTTGTAATTAAATCTAATAAACTTAAAAGTATAATTTCAAGGAATTTTGACACAGATAATGCTAATAAACCTAAAGAAATGTTTCCTGAAACTTACTCTGGAGATGGTTATTTGGACATAATTAAAACAAAATTAATTAAAAAGAATAAACTTCATGGAAATAGTGTGATGCCTTTTTTTCATGATGACATATGTGTAGATATTGACTACCCTCAAGATTTGGAATACACAAAGTTTGTTTTAAAATATTACAAATATTTCAAACCAAACAATGCCTCAAAATAAAATTTATAAAAACCAAAATTATTTTGATAAATTTGAACCTAAATCGATGGTTCCAAATATTAATATTTATTGGAAAAAAGCTAAAGATTTTTATGTCTGGGACAAAAAGAATAAAAAATATATTGATTTTACATCAACAATTTTTGTTAGCAATATTGGTCATAGTAACCCTAAATTAATAAAAAAAATTGAGGATGTTTTGAAAAATCCTATTTCACATAGCTACATATACTATAACAAATATCGTCAAGAATACGTTTCAAAATTAATCAAATTTGTTAATAAAAAAAGTTTAAACAAATGTTTTTTTATGTCATCAGGTACTGAAAGTACTGAAGCTGCACTCAAATTAATAAGATTGAACGGGTTAAAAAAACATAAAGAGAAAAAGGGTATTATTTGCCTAAGTGGTAATTGGCATGGAAGAACAATGGGTGCCCAACTGCTATCTGATAATCAAAATCAATCAAAATGGATTACAAATAAAGATAAAGATATTTACCATATTGATTTTCCATACCCTTGGATTAAAGGTTATAATGAAAAAGGTTTCTTTCTGAACTCAATAAAAAAAAAATTCAAAAGTAATTTCAAGTTTGACAAAAAAATTTCAGGAATAATGATTGAGGCTTTTCAAGGGTGGGGAGCTTTTTTTTATCCAAAAAATTATATTAATGAGTTAAAAAAATTTGCAAAAAAAAATAAAATTTTAATTGCAATTGATGAAATGCAATCTGGATTTGCAAGAACAGGAAAAAAATTTTGTTTTGAACATTATAACTTTGTTCCAGATATAGTTTGTTGTGGAAAGGGCATGGGATCAGGGGTACCCATTTCAGGTATAATTACTTCAAAAAAAATAATGTCAATTCCTGATGCAAATTTACAATCTACACATTCTGGTAACCCAATCTCTTGCGCTGCTGGATCAGCAACACTAGATGAAATTAAAAGATTAGACTTAGTTTCTGAAACGAATAAAAAAGGAAAAATATTTAAAGAGTATTTAGATAATTTTTCTCAAAAGTACTCAAATATAATACGTTGTGTTACCGGAAAAGGTCTTATAGGTGCAATAATTTTTAAAAATTTTAAAAAAATTGATGCTAAAGAAATTGCGGACAAAATTTCTATGAATTGTTTCAAAAAAAATCTCTTGGTTGTAAATACTGGTAGAGACTCGATCAAATTAGGGCCCCCACTGACAATAACGACAAAAGCCTTAATTGATTCTATGCAAATAATAGAAAATTCTATAATCAAATTCTATAATGAAAATAGTAAAAAATTTTAGACACATTGGAATTGTCACTGACAATTTGAATAAATCAATCAAATTTTACCAAAATATTCTAGGTTTAAAGCCTAAAGTTATAATGAATGAAAAAGGAAAAATAACTGAGAAAATTATTAATTTAAAAAAAGCAAATTTAAAGACAGTAAAACTAATAAACAAAAAAAATCAGCCATTAATTGAATTACTTTATTTTAGAAATAAGAATGTTAAAAAAGACAATTATAGAATAGATCGTGTTGGGTGCTCTCACTTTGCAATTACAATTAGTAATATGAAAAAATTCTTCAACAACCTTAAAAAAAATAAAATCAAGTACTTATCAGAGCCTACACTGTCAAATGATAAAAAAGTCATTCTTTTATTCTGCAGAGCCCCAGAGGGCACATTAATTGAAGTTGTTCAAGTATTGTAAATGAAAAAATCTTATTCTCACGATAGTGAAACAAGAGGTCAAAGAGAATTAAAACTTTACAAACATAGATTAAAAAATGTTAGACTTGACTGGTGCAAACAAGTTTTAAATATAATTAATAAATTCAATGTAAAATCAATTAATGATCTCGGTTGTAATTATTTTCAATTTTATAAAGAAATTAAATATAGGAAAAAAAAATATAATTACTTCGGTTATGATCATGATAGAAATTTTGTTGATATAGGTTTAAAAAAATTTCCTGAATTAAAAAATAAATATAATATTTGTAATGTTGAAAATGGAAAAATTAGAAAAGCTGATTGTACGGTAGCTTCTGCAATACTTGAGCATACTAATAATCCAGATTTATTATTAAAAAACATTATTAAAACAACAAAAAAAATTGTGATAATAAGATCATCATTTGGAAGTAAAATGAGTGTCAAATTAACAAGATATAAAGCAAAAAAATTGATTTATCAAAATACGTTTTCTTTTCAAAAGACAAAAAAAATTTTTGTCAAAAACAATTTTTTGGTCAGCTATATTCTTGATGAGGCTTCAAAATTTTCTACCAAAGGAAAATATTATTCTCCTCAAAAAAAAATGTTTTTTTATATTTTATTAGGAGTAAAAAATGCAAGATAAAAAGATAGTTGTGGTAACCGGTTCTTTTCAAGGTAATGGAGTTGAAATATCTAAAATTTTTTTAAATAATAACTCGAAAGTATATTGTTTAGATTTTAGATATAAAAAAAAAATTGAAAACGACGAAGATTTAATAAAGTATAAGATTAATTTAGAAAATAAAAACGAGATACTCAAATTTTGTAGTTTTATAAAAAAAAAGGAAAAGAAAATTGATTGTTTAATAAATAATGCTGGTGTCTCCCTTAATAAAAAAAAAGAGAGAGATTATTGGGAAAAAACTATTAAAATAAATTTAACTGCTCCATATTTATTATCTGAAAATTTAATTTCACTTCTTAAAAAGTCAAATAATGCTTCGATAATAAATATATCTAGTATAGCTGCTAAAATTGCAATGAGTGAAAATGCAGCCTATAATGTTTCAAAAGCAGGTTTAATTTCTCTTACTGAAAGCCAAGCTTTTGATTATTCAAAATTTAAGATTAGATCTAATTCAATTTGTCCAGGTTATATTAAAACTAATATGACAAAAAAATCTTTCTCTAACTTTAAAATGAAGAAAAAAAGGTTAGACAGATTGAATATCAAAAGATATGGTTCACCAGTTGAAATCGCTAACCTAGCTTTTTATTTAAGTAAAAAAGAAGCCGCTTATATTAATGCACAAACCATCATCATAGATGGTGGTCTAATTAAAAGAGGAATTTAATGATAGGGTTCAAAAGAAAATTTTTATCAAAAAGTAATAAACCATATTATATTTCAGAAATTGGTATAAATCATAATGGTAAATTAAAAATTGCCTTAGATCTTATTAAGAAATCTAAAGATATTGGCTGCTCAGCAGTAAAATTTCAAAAAAGAGACACTAATGATTTATTAGAATTAGGCACCAAACCTAAAGAGCCAAATGGTTATTTAAGTAAAAATTCTAATGATTTGACTAAAACAAATACTAAATTTGGAAAATGGGTTTATCCCGATGTAAGACTAGAATTAAGTAAGGATGATTATACTGAGATTAAAAGATATTGTAAAAAAATTAAAATTGATTTGATTATAACTCCTTGGGATGAAGCTAGTGTTGACTTTATTTTAAAGTTGGGAGTAAAAAGTCTAAAAATTGCTAGTATTGACGCAAACAATCATCATTTTTGTAATTATATAGCTAAAAAAAGATTCCCAACGATTATCAGTACAGGAATGTGTACTATGGATGAGTTAATAAAAACAAAAAAAATATTTAAAAAATATAATACTCCACATATGTTTTTACATTGTACATCTGCGTACCCAAGCGAAAGTAAGGATAAAAATCTTCTTTGTATTGGAGAATTAAAAAAAATTCTAAACTCAGATATTGGTTTTTCAGGTCATGGTACCGGGTTCATTGGAACAGCAGGATCTATTGCTTTAGGATGTGAAGTGGTAGAAAAACACATTACATTAAATAAAAAAATGTCTGGACCAGATCATGCAGCATCCCTAGACTTATTGGATTTTAAGAATGCTATAATAGTTGGTAATGAAATTAAAAAAGCCTTAGGTCAAAAGACAAAAAAATTTTTAAAATCAGAAAAGGTATTAAATAGTATTTTATTGAGACACCTTTCGGCACGAAAGCTAATTAGAAAAAATGAGAAGATTAATTATAATAATATAAAACCAGTTCTCACTGACAATAAAAAGGGGTCTATTATACCATCAGATTTTTTTTCCATTTTAGGCAAAAAACCAATAAGGGAAATTAAAAAAGGTGAAATTTTGAAATATAAATTCTTTAAAAGAAATTAATAATACTCTAGATTTTTAAGATTAATACCATATTTTTTTTCTAATTCATTATTATCACTTTTAAAATAATTTTTAATCATTCCTATTTGATTTGAACTCAAATAAATTTTGGTCTTGATTGATCTTTTGTTTAACTTTTGTAAATAGTTTTTTAAAATATTTTTTAAATTATTTTTCATAATTAACTTTTCATAAATTTCAAATTTTTTTAAATACACATGGATTTTTGTTAATAAGGTATAAATGATATTTTCTCTATAACTATTAATAAGGAAGTATTTTTTATCATTGATAATTTCACTATTTACATTTACAGCTTTTGTATTCTTATGAATCTCATTTGATAATTTTATTTGAAAAAAATTCTCAATACTTTGAAAATATTCTGAGGAGTTTTGTTTTAACAATTCTAAAGGTAGCACAAGTATTTTTGGATTTTCAAATACCTCATTTAAGTGATCTAATAAATTTGTAAACTTAAAATTTTCCAAAAAAATACTATTTTTAAGTAATAAGGATAAATCACTTACGTTATGAAAGTAATGATTTCTATATGCATAATAAGATGCAATTAACTCTGATTGAGATCTTATAGTAACTAAAAATTTAATCTCAATTTTTTCAATATTACTTATTCTTTTTATTACATCTTTCAAAAGATAAATATTTGAAGTCCCTGGACTGCCGAAAGGGTCTAACAAACCAGGATCAGAAATTATAAATTTGTTATTTTTTGAAATTTTTATCTTTTCAACGATATAATCGTAAAAATTTTCTCTAGTTTTATAAAAATTATAAAAGTTTCCACTTGAATTACTTTTATAAAAATTTGACTTAAAATATTCGTGATATGGGCCTTGAGAGGTCCGTTCCTCATTATATTCTATTAATTTTTCTATTTCTTTTACTTTTGAAAGCACAGTTTCTTGTATATAAGATGTCCCTGTTTTTGGATAGACAGGGTGAATATATATAGTTTTCATCAATAACTTTACTTACAAAAAAAAAAGATAAATGTATACCTGAAAATGATTATGGAAAAAAAATTAAAATTAATAAGATTTAAAATTTATAAAAAATTACGTGAAATTTATTACAAAGAAATACTTGATAAAAAATTTAGATTTAACAATAAAAAAATAAACGAGGTTGATCCTGTAACATACCTAGATTTAAAATTTGAAAATACAATTAAAAAAATAATAAGAGAGTTTTTTATAGATCATAATATTGTAGGTGAAGAATTTGGATCAGAAATTTTAGATAGTGATTACACATGGTATATTGATCCAATAGATGGTACTAAATCATTTTTAATGGGGCTTCCAAACTGGGCATCACTCATTGGCTTGTATTATAAATCATCACCAATATTTAGCATGGCCTATTTCCCTGTTTTAGATAAACTTTATTTCACAGATAAAAAAAATAGCTATCTTAAATCAAATAATAATATAATAAGAATAAGATCATCAAAAAACACAGATATAAAAAAAACAAAAATTGCTATAAATACTTTTAAAGCAATTTCCAATATTAAAAATTTTAGAAAATTAAAAAAACTAAATAATTTTTATAAAATAACTGGAGCAGACTCTCTTAATTTCTGTTTAGTTTCTGAGGGTAAAATAGACTTGTTAATTGAAAAAGGCCTAAAAAAAATTGATTATATTCCCTTAATGCATTTATTGAAAAATTCAGGAGCCATAATTACTGATTGGAAGAAAAAAAATCAATTTTCCAAAGGTGATGTTATCGTGGCTTCAAATAAAAAAGTTTATCAATATTTCCATAAAAAATTAATACAATAATCTTATTTAATAACGACTCACAAAAATTTTTTTCAGTGCATAAATCAAGCCAATTGAGCTATTAGTACTGGTCAGCTGCACGCATTACTGCGCTTCCACATCCAGCCTATCAACG
>MDSZ01223973.1_pt1 | contig 13679 bp, 16 predicted proteins | sample 811201 | NCBI WGS metagenome assembly MDSZ01 (sample SAMN05326647, study PRJNA326480) | marine metagenome | isolation source: seawater | place: Indian Ocean: North | collected 2010
ATTGATATTATTTAAAAATACATAAATAATATTAATACTAAAAATGAAGTTTGTACAAGTTGATCCAAAACGCACTAATAATATTGCAATAATTCTAAACTGTTTGAAGCAGTTCTCAGATACAGTTACGCTAAGATTCAGTGAAGATGGAATTGATGTTCAGGGATTGGATGGAAGTCATGTAAGTTTATTTGAATGGAAACTAACTCGTGATTGGTTTACAGAATATATTTGGACAGGAGATGATGATATACAAACAGCTAGTCTATCTACCGGAATTATGCATAAAGTAATATCAACATTTCATGAAGATCAAAGAATGACAATGGAAATACAAGCGACTGGAGATAATGTTTCATTAAGTTTTACTTCAGGAAAAGAAACATGTGATAAACATTTTGAATTACCTTTGATTGATGTAGATAATGATTTACTAGAAATACCAGAAAAAGATAGTGATATAGATTTGATTATTTCATCAAAGAAGTTTTCAGAATTAATAGGACAGTTTGAGATATTTGATAATACATTGTCTTTTAAGTTTTCAGATGAAGATATAGTAATGAAGGCTACAGGTGTAGATGGTAGTATGAAAGCATCTATGTCTCTAGATGATGTAACAGAGTTTGCTTTGGCAGAAGATAAAGATGAAATAAAACAGTCTTTTGCATTAAGATATATTAAGATGATGTGTAGCTTCAGCAAGATTTCAAGTGAAACATGTATGGAGTTTACAATAGATTCACCAATGAAGTTAAAATATAATATGGCAGATGATAGCTATATACAGTTTTATCTAGCTCCCAAATTAGGAGATGAAGATTAAAAAATTAAAGCGTTAATAATTTAGAAAGAAAATAGACATTGTATTTAGTTAGACATGCGAGTTATACTTAATTTACTTATTTTTTGTTTGGTGTTGTTTATATATTTACATGTATATTATCACATTAAAACAAGCAACGATTTAGAGGTGTATGAGATCGAACAACCTTCAAAAGATAAACTTGAAGAAATATGTGATCTACGACAACCAGTAATATTTGATTATCCAAATGAGAGATTATTACAATCATGTAAAAGAAATGTAATACAAGATACATATGGAGCATTTGATATTAAAATTAGAAATGTTAGAAAAGATATAGATGATGAAGAAGAATTGTATATTCCGTTGACATATACAAATGCTTTGTCTGCTATAAAAGAAGACAGGGAAGGAAAATATGTTTTAGAAAATAATAATGATTTTTTAGAAGAAACAGGTATGATTAAGACGTTTAGATATAACGATGCTTTTATAAGACCTTATATGGTGTCTAACTGCATGTATGATTTGACATCTGCTTCTTCAAATACTAAAACGCCTTTCCGTTATGATGTAAATTATAGAAATTATTATTTGGTAACTGAAGGATCAGCAAAAATAAAGCTTGCTCCTCCTAAAAGCAGTCGATACCTATATCCTCAAAATGATTATGAAAACTTTGAGTTTAGGTCACCAGTTAATCCATGGGATGTACAACAGCAATATAAACCAGATTTTGATAAAATAAAATGTTTAGAAGTCAATCTTATTGAAGGCCAAATGATTTACATACCAGCTTATTGGTGGTATAGTATAGAATATTCTTCTGAGACAACAATTTGTAGTTTCAAGTATAGAACTTATATGAATGTTGTTGCAATTATGCCAAAATTAATTATGAGACTACTGCAAAGTCAAAACGTAAAAAGAAAGGTTGCTCCAGTAATAGATGAAACTACATCAGCAGAAGAAGAAGAAACTGATAAAAAAGAAAATTGAAACTAAAAACTATGTTATACTACACTTAAAAAATATAACACAGTTTATATCAAAGATGGCAGAGTTTAAAGCGTGTGATAGACAATATGTTAAAACAACTTGGGAACCAAGTGCATTTATTACAGCACTAGAATACATGAAGGTAACAAACATTAATGCTCTGGAGAATAAATTGCTTACAGGAGACAAATATGATTTTAAAAAAAAAGAAATAGTAAGAAGTTCTCCTTTTAGAAAACAAGTATTACCTGGTATTCTAGTGCTATCTGGTAATACTTATGGTAGATATAAAAACAAATTGTATTACAAATGTATTCCAAATGATAAAAGTCTTCCTGTGTTTTTAGTTCCGTATCAAGAAAAAAACATTAATTTTAATAAAAGTAAAATAGATAAGTTTGTATTGTTTGTATTTCAAAAGTGGACAGATAAACATCCTTTTGGTATATTACAACAGACACTGGGTGATGTTAGTGATATGTCAGCATTTGAAGAACACCAGATGAACTGTAAAGATATAAATCATTCAATTCAAAAGTTTTCAAAACATACATTTAAAATCATAAAGAAAAAAACTAGCGAGGTAAAAGATATTATAGATGACATAGTTGAAAAATATGATATTATAGATAGGACTAATGAAAGAGTGATTTCAGTTGATCCAGAAGGTTGCACTGATATAGATGATGCTTTTAGTATAAAGTTTGACAGTGATTCTCCGTGGAAAACGAGAATAAGTATTTATATCGCTAATGTTCCATTGTGGTTTGATTACTTAGACTTATGGAGTCATTTAGATAGAAAAGTATCAACAATTTATCTATCCAACGAAAGAAGAGCAATGTTACCAACTATTCTTAGTGAAAACTTGTGTAGTTTAAAGAAAAATACTAGAAGATTTGCCATAGCAATGGATTTGCTATTATTAGGTAGTAAAATAAACAGCGTTGAGTTTAATAATGTTGTTATAAAAGTCGATAAAAACTATTCGTATGACGATAAAAGCTTGATTGATGATAATGTTTATCATGAAGCTGAAAAGTTTGCAAGAAAAATAAATGATATTTATAAGTTTATTGATAAAGTAAATGATAGTCATGAAGTTGTGCAACTGTTTATGGTTATGATGAATAATTTTGTAGGAAAATATCTTCGTGATGAGATTGATGGTAAGGCAATATACAGGTCTTTTAGAATGGCTCCCATTTCAGAAAACATTAGGATTCCGGATGAAATGAAAGATTTTGCAAGAACATGGAAATCATCAGGTGGCATTTATACATCTAATTCTAATTCTGATCATGATATGATGAATAGTGTAATAGATGTTTATGCTCATTCTACTTCACCAATTCGAAGATTAGTAGATCTTGTTAATATGACTTTGTTAACTCACTCCAAAGGCATAATAAGAGATGACGGGAAAAGATTTGCAGATAATTGGATAGATAAATTAGCTTACATTAATAATCAGATGAAATCAACGCGTAAAGTGCAAAATGATGTAAAATTATTAAATACATGTTTAAATATAGAAAATCTTAGTGATAAAACATTTGAGGGTTATATAATAGAGGTTGAACAGGAAAATGAAGAGAGAAAATATACTGTTTTATTAAAAGAAATAAACTGTATTTCAATATTTAGATCTGAAAAGCAATATGATTTATATGATAAAGGTGAATATTCCCTTCATATATTTAATGATGAGTATAATCTAAAACAAAAAATTAGAATATTTCATTTATAGTTCAGTAAGTTTAAAACCATTAATAATAGCAAATTTGGTGTTTAAATGTTTGCAATTGTTATGAGATAATTTTTCTTCATCAAAATCAGAATCAGAATCACTTTCTGAACCACTGGATTTTTCAGTTCTTTCTACTATATCCCATTTATAAATTATCCTATACAGTTCTTGTTTTTCTCTTGAATTAAGATTAGGAATATTATTGTTATTACTTAATGGAACACCATTTATTTCAATCCATATTTCTTTTTCTTGGCGAATATATTCAATATTATAATCAAAATCATTAATAACAATAGTACCCTTTTCACTATTTTTAGTTAGTTCTTGATACTCTTCTCTATCAAGTTCTAGTGTAAAGTTTGACATGTCATATACTCTTCCAATTTCAATATTTACAATTTTACCGTTTTTTAATGACGTTTGCCAAGTTTCTACTTCTTGAGAACAATTATTGTTTTTTGGTTGGATACGATATGATTTGGTTTCCATATCGTACGACATGTCGTAGGGCATGTGGACTAACTTTGATAACATAGTACTATGTAAATTATAAATAAAAAATTATGCTTCAATTTTCTATTTATATTAAATGTAAAGAGATTGGTTTGTTGCTACATACTTTAAAGTATTAGCGGAGATGAGTTTTAGTTTTTCAAGCAATGGAATATTATTATTCATTTCAGCTATTTTTTCAATTTCTGCCGATATATTGTTAATTTTTAGAATGGCTTTTATAAAATCACCAAGGAATATTTCTTTTTCATTTGATAGTTTTTGTACTATATATTTGCATGCCTCTTCAGATTCAGCTTGATACCAAGCTATGATTGTTTCCATCAAATCATAATTACAATCACAATTTTCACCAGAATCAATATAATTTCGCAACTCAATATTTACATAATGATTTACTTGTTGTTGTATGAATGTAGCAGCGTTATTACATTGTTCGCTAGTTGTAGATGGAGTAATTTCTTTTTTATCATCAGAAACTCTAATATTTGCAAACATTGATAGCACCGATGCTATTTCCTGAGGAGACATATTATCGAAATAGTTATATTTTTCTAACATATCAGAACAGGCTAATGTATGCACTTCTTGCAATTGACTAGCAGATCTACCCTTTTCAGTAAGTGTATATTCATTATCTTGAATAGTAATAAATCCTTGTTCTTGAAGAATACTTGAAACCACTTTAACTTCACTAGTTACATATGTATTTGTATTTTTTTCACTAATTTTTAGTTTATCTATATCTTCATTTATAGAATTGATTTCATTTATGGTTTTTACTTCTTTATCAATAAACTTATTATCTTGCTTTATGAAGTTTATTTCTCTTTCTACTTTCTTCTGTTTTTTTCTATTAAGTTTTGTTAGTGATTGAGTTAGTTCAATATATTTATCTAGTGTTTCTTTTGGAGTTCTAGCAAGTTTTAGATTATTTTGTAGTTTAGTTTTTTCTTCTTCTTTTTGATCGATTTGCCATCTAATAGAAGTTTCTTCTTTTGCTATTTCTCTCGTGATTAAACTTTGTTTTACAAAATCCTCTATCTTTTCTAGATTTTTTGCGCCACTGGCAATAACGCTAAGCACTAAACCATAATTTATTTTAAACTTTGACACTAATTTTTGTGGAACACCACATAGGATTTGTTTATATTCATGAGAGTAACCACAATCAAATAGGTTGTTACAATGTATAACATGTCCTATTTTGTCAAGTCCTCTTCTACCTGCTCTACCAGCCATTTGTGTGTATTCATGAGGTAAAAGATTCCTTCTTCCAGATCCGTCCCATTTCTCTAGAGTGCTGAAAATAACAGTTTTTGTAGGCATATTAATACCAACAGAGAAGGTTTCTGTAGCAAATAGAAGTTTAACATATCCTTTATCAAACAATAGTTCAACCATTTCTCTTAGAACTGGTAATATACCTGCATGATGTATAGCTACACCTTTTTTTAGTAAGGCAACAATCTCATTGTATTCTGGTAATCCCAAATATTCTTTATAATTTGGAAACTTAGACATAAGTATTTTCTTGCATTCTTTTTCAACTGTGTTAGGTTGTGTCTCATCGTCTCTAAATAAACAATGTTGTATTTCTTTTGCAGCAAGTTCAACATGTTTCCTAGAGAATATAAAGCATATTGCTGGTAACATTTCATTTTCTTTTAGATAACTTACAATATCATTAAGAATATAGTGTCTTTTAACATAAACTCTATTATCTGAATAGTACTTCTTGATTTTGGATATTCTGAGATAATTATCTTCATGAAATACCCCATCGGGTGTTTTAATTTGAACTAGTTTATTAGTGCACTCACTAAAATGTTTACTATATTCTGTGTTACGAACTTTTTTGAAAATACTTTTATGTGCAGACATCCACATGTAATGAGTTAGTGGGACAACTCTTTCATATGTTGGAGCAAGTATCATTTTTTTTACAGGTAGGTTTTTAGATATAGCTTGTTTTTCCTTTTCTTTTTCTATCCACTCAGCAAACTTTTCTGGTGCATCAATTGTAGCAGAAAGCATAAGAAGCTGAATATGGGGAGGAAGAAGGAGTATACTTTGTTCCCAAACAGAACCTCTATCTGCATCATTTATGTAGTGAACTTCATCAAATACAACACCACCTAATTCATTTTCAATATCCATATCAAATGATAAGGGCATGGAGTTACCTGTAGTATTAGCAATTTGCTTGTTGAAAAGAGTATTTCTAAGAATCTCAGTAGTCATGATTAGAACATCTGCTTCAGGGTTATCTTTGAAATCGCCAGTTAGTAATCCAATTGAAATATCAGGATATTTTTCACGCATATCGTGCAATTTTTGATTTGAAAGAGCCTTAATAGGTGAAGCATAAATAATTTTTTTTCGTTGTCTTCCTTCGCTTTCTGCATAACGTATTAGATGATCAATCATAAACTCTGCAGGTAGAGTTTTTCCAGAACCAGTGTGTGCAGTTATTAAAACATTATCTCCTTCGATTATCGCTTTAATAGCCCATTTTTGAAAATCGCTCAATTCAAAAGGAGCAGTTCTTTTAAATATTTCTTGATATCTCTCTTCATTATACTTTTTATCGCAGATAATAACCATGGTTTTTGTTGTAATTGTTGTTAAAGCTTTATGTTTTATTACTATTCAATTTTCGTGGATAAATAAAAGTAATATATATTATTTTGTAATAAATACAAGATGTAAAAGGTATATAGATATGCAAGATATACAAGTAGAAGATTCTTCAAAAATGTCATTAGTGGTTGAGGGGAAATATAAAATAACATCAAAACTAGGAGAAGGTTCATTTGGAAAAATATTCAAAGGAGTAAATGTAAACACAAATGAAGAGATAGCAATAAAAATTGAAAAATCAACGGAAAGTTCATTGTTAAAAACTGAGGCAAAAATATATAAGTTACTTGAAAATACAAAAGGTGTACCTAGTTTACGTTCATATGGTTGTGAGGGTAATTTTAATTATATGGTAATGGATTTATTAGGTAGATCACTAGAAGAAGTTAGAGTAGCTTGTGGTGGAAAAATAGGACTAAAGAGTGTTTTAGCTATAGGAATACAATTATTGAAACGCATAGAGGCTATTCATGAAGAAGGAATAATACATAGAGATATTAAACCCGATAATTTTTTATTAAAACCTCAAAGTAATATGATATATATTATAGATTTTGGATTAGCAAGAAGATATAAAACGAAAAAAGAACAACACATAACTTTGACAGATGGTAGAAAACTGACAGGAACAGCTAGGTATGCAAGTGCAAATGTACATATGGGATTGACACCAAGTAGAAGAGATGATTTAGAATCGATAATATATGTTTTATTATATCTTTTAAATGGAAAATTACCATGGCAAGCTATAAAATGCAGTGATAAAGAAAAACGTTATGACGCTATAGGTCAACAAAAAATAAACCTTGCTCCATGGACGCATTTTCGTAACTCACCAGGAGAGTTTATTTTATTTTTAAAATACTGTAGAGGCTTAGATTTTAATGAAGATCCAGATTATAATTATCTTCGTAATTTATTAGGTAATTTATACAAACATCATGGTTTTGATGGTGACAATTTATATGATTGGTCATAATGTTCGTTAAACAAGCTTAAAGCTAGCCTAGTACATATAGTATTACAATGGCAGATACGGCAGTAAACACACGACAAGTTGGACGCGTTAAGTGGTTCAACAATCAGAGCGGTTATGGTTTTATTACCTATACTAACACGACAGGAAGTGAAGAGGACGTTTTTGTTCATCACTCCGCTCTAGTTACTGGAGGCGATCAGTTTCGTTATCTAGTGCAGGGAGAATATGTGGAGTTTGAGACTACGCAGGTTGAAAAAAGCGATAGTTCTCCACGTATTGTAGCAAAAGATGTTCGAGGAATGAATGGAGGTATGCTAATGTGCGAGACTCGTCATGAGCGTCGCCAATCCCAACAGCAGCGTCGTGAGAACAGTGATTCACAGGCCGACAATTCTTCATCAGGAAGTCGTCAGCAGCGTTCTCGCCCTAGATTCCGCGGAGGAGGACCAAGAGTAGGTGACAGATTGAACGTTGATGGTACAGAGTGGAAACTAGTAAGAGGTTCAAATAACTCTAATAATCGTAAAGGACGCCCAAATAAGCGTTATCGTACAGACGACAGTTCTGACAATCAGTAATTAAATCAATATGTTAAAAAATAATTAATATATTGATTATTTATTTTGAATGCTTAATAAGTTTAGATTTTCTAGGAGGTGTAGTAGCCCTTCTTCTTTTTTTCTTTTTTATGTTATTATTTTTTTTATCAATAGCCTTTATTTGTGGATACATTGTAGATATTTTGAATGTTTCATATACAATTAAACATATGAGTAGTAGATAAATGAGTGTGAATATAGTGTCAAGCATGTTTTCGGTTTTGTATAGTGATTTCAACAAAAAAAATATTATGTTTCAATTTTATAACTTATCTAGCTAGAATATGTTCTCTTTTTCTCCTTCTTCTTGGAGGTTCAGAGTGTCTTCTTTTTGGCATTAAAGTATTTCTATAGAATCTTCTTTTTCTTCTTTCGGTTCTTATCATAGTTTTGTAATCTTTATATTCTTGACAACATACAAGTTCTACTAAACTATATAGTATAATAAATACAATTGCAAGTGATATCGAAAAGATGATGACTTCAATCATGATAGTTGTTTAGGAGTATGTAGTAAAAAATATTGATGCTATATAATTCAATTTTTTATCTAAATCTTCGGAAAAGATGATAGTCTCTTAAAATATTGCTTTGTCTCTCTTTTTCAATATTCATGATTTCCATCCAACATCTTGCTAGCCATCTTGCTCTATGTCTACAATCACACTGGCAATCGTGATTATGGTTATCCCTGCAAAAGAATGCTTCGGGTTTTGTAACTATGCATAGTTCACCACCACAAATACATGGCTTTTGAACTTGATGTCTTTGACAACATCGACAGTCATAATACCAATTCATTGCGTTGGGTATTTGATTTTTAAGATATGATTTATTGTTTTTAATGAATGTTGCAATTGTTTCACGACTATTGCCAACTGTGGAGCTATTCCATAGAATCCATTCAATGAACTTCTTATGAGAACGTTCTTTTATATGGTCATGCAATGGACTATTATACCATCTAATCCTTGCTATTCGACCAAAGTACATATCAAGAATCACTTCGCATATTTCTTTTGGGAAAACTTTACTGAATCCATTATAGAATTGTTTTGTCACCAAATATTTAGTTGTGTGCTTATTGTGACTGAGAGCCATAATTGATAGTTTTTGTAGTGAAAATGTCTATATAGAATGAAAAAGTTTCAATTTTTTAAGTAATCCAATTCTTGATAAGAAATAAAAAATTGGATTTATATTTTTGTTTTTTTTTTATTTATACGGTTGCGCCTGCCTCAACTTCATTAGAAGTAGTCTTCTTCTTTGACTTTTTCTTTGAGTTAAGGAAATGCTGGTTCATGTAGCGTTGAATATTAAAGTATGTTACCTGATCATCCTCATTGGTTCCTAGTAGAGCCTTAAGCTTATCATCTGGCTTGATTGACTTACTCTCAGCAAGTCCATTCTCCTTTATGTATGCAATTACAAACTTAGTAACCTCTGTTCGTGCTACCTCAGAACCCTCATGCTTTCCCATAAACTCACATAGCTCTGGTGAAATCTTTGAAGGTGTTGCAAAACCAGAAGGCTTACGATTCCCACGATTCTTGCTCTTATCAGCTTGTTTCTTAAGTTGATTCATCTCTCGTCGAACGCTTTTTTCAATTGTACGAAGCTGCTGTTGTAGAGCAGTAATTTGACTGCGAAATCCTACAAGGGTTTTATTAAGATTGGCGAATTGTTCCTCATATTGAGCCATGACGGACTCAGTTGCGTTACTGCTGGTATCTGACTGTGCGGTACTCATAGTGTTATTACATATTACAAGTGTCTAATCTTTAAATCAATTTTTTGGTAAATGTTAGAATAATTATTAGAAATATCTAGATATGTTTTTTCAATTTTGGTATCGATTTTTATATCTAGAATGTAAGAATACAACATAGTATCATTACAGGATATAAAAAAATTGAAGAGCTAAAAATAAATTAGGATGAAACCAAAGTCGTATAGATAACACTAGAATAATGGTAAAAAAAACAATAATAAGTATAATATTAATAGCATCTCTTTTAATAATTGTAGATGCAAAAAAAGATGATATGGTGAAAGACATGATACTAGATATGGCAATCGGTGGTGGACTAGAGATTTGTAGTAAGTATAATACATGTCGCGTTGCGTTAAGATTATTTACAGTGGGAATGATTATAGCCTATTTACTTAATTGGATGTCAAAAGGTTGTAGATGTAACTGTAGAATGCCAACAGAGAATGAAATTAATAGAGGGATTAGAGCAGTATCAGGAATGTATATTGGTAGATCACTAGTAAGAAGTCTTAGTTAATAAAAATAAAAATATTAAATATTTTTTTTAAAAAATAGAAGCTAATTAATTGAAAAAAACTAATTTTAAGAAATGTATATAATATTTAGTTTAGCTTCTCTGTTATACATTATAAACTATGCCAAAGAACCAATTCATAATGATGTAATAGATAGACCATGGATGCTAATTATTTTAAGTAAGTTATTAAAAGAGAGAAGAGAAAATGATTTTATAAATAACCTGATTGTATCTTTTGAACTTTCTTATCTAACATTTCTTGTCACAATATTCATAATATCTCCTGTTTTAACAAACCATTTTATGCAAGAAAATATTTACGTATTTAATTTGCTAAATGCAGCATTAATAGTATCAATGCTTTAATTTGGAGTAATTTTTTTCTTAAATATTATTTTAACAATTTATTGTATAATGCCTATTAATACAAGAATTGATGGCCCAAGTGTGTTATTAAACTTAGTTGCACACGCTCAACAGACCACTATAAAAGGTAATACAAGGTATGAATCAAGTGTAGATAATGAAGGTAATCCTATTTTAACATTTCCAGGAACTTTTGGATATAGGATTTCAAGTGCTCCTACAAATGGTTCAGTTACAATTGATGATCGAACAGGAAGCTGGACTTATCTACCTAATAAGGGTTATACAGGGGGGGATAATTTTAGTATAATTGTTGATGCAGTAGCTCTTAGTAATACAGATTTCAATAACAAAAGAGAGAGTAACCTTATTTCAGAAGAAAATGGATATAGTTCTGAATCAATAGGAGGAAGAGGTATTGAAGGAAGCACAACTGTGTCTTATGAAACAAGGATAGATTTAGATATGGAGCAAGAGCCAAGTGCTGCCTCTACAGCTGGTGATCCTTATGTATGGCCTATTAAGTCAGATGTACCAGTTAAGCTACCTAATACAACTGCTGTTTACAGAATGTTTGAGCAAGGAAACACTTATATAAATGCTTTTGTTGATTGTGCAACAGCTGAGCATAAAGAAAGAATGATTGCATTTTGTAAAAATATATCTTCAGGTTTGAATGTTACACCTATAGTTGATGGATTTTTTTATCAACATTTATTTATTCACTCAGATGGACATGAAATGATGGTTGATCTAGCAAAAAAGGTTGATAGTTATTCAACACCCGAAGCAAAAGAATATTTTAAATCACACATAGAAACAGATATTTTCAAAACAAATGAGTTCAATGAAGCCTGTAATAAGTTTACTGTTAGTTGGACAACTTCAGAAGGAATTAGACAATCTACAAGTATATTATTTTTCGCTAATCCTCACATTGAGAATGGTATTACAATGCGAACATCTACTTTGGAAAATGCAACAGGAATGATGATTGATAATTATAAACCTAAGTTTATGAAAATACCATCACTTACTACAACTTCATATAGTAAATTGTGGAAACGTCTTAATAGAACTAAGAAACAGTTCCACTTTGTTGACATTAAACCAATGAATGAGAGATGGGTATATGGTAATAAAAATGGAAAACTAATTGTAAAGTAAAAATTATAGCATAATATTATTAGTAATAAAAATATTATGCCTAGAAAAGGAATCGAACCAATTTTTTGTCCCCACAATTAGGACTACTCGCAGCCAGCCAAGGCAATATATTGAGAGAAAAAAGTTTATTGTTTGCGTTTTTTATTTTTTCCCGATCCTTCTTGAGGATTCGATTCTTTCATTATTCCTTCTTTTTGAAGCCGTTGATTGTTTATTGCTTTCTTGTAATTATATAATGGTATTTTTCCTTTTGTATCTCTATTAGGTTTACCAGACGGACCTATTTTAATTACATATCGATTACCGTCTTGTATAATTCTTCTAAGACTAGAATTTCCAACAGGCTCTTCCCCTTGCCCTCGCCTTCGCCTTTGCATTCCGCCTCTTTTAGTGCGTTTTTTCTGCTTTCTGGTTTTCTTTTTGTTATTGTTTTTATTTTTTCTTGTTTTCTTTTTGTGCTTCTTTCTGTATTTTCTTGTCTTTCTTTTTCCTCCTTGGAGTTGACTAAGTTTTGAAGGACCTCTTGTTTTCATTTTATCTAGCATCTTCATATAATTTTTGCTAGCTGTTGATTGATCGCCTGGTTTTTCATTTGGATTAAAAGCACCACTTCTAGTTAATAACTTTTGTTTTGCTTGTTTAATCTTATCTTTTCTTAAGTTTCTTTCTATTATTTCTTCTTGACGTTTTTGTTCTAGTTCATCCGCATCTTTCTGAGCATTTTTCTCATCTTCAACGCGTTTATCAAAAGAAGCTTGTATCTTAGGGTTAATTACATTTCTACTAGGTATTAATCCAAACGCTAGTTTCTTTTTTATCATTTTTGGAACACCCATATGTCTAGCATAGGCATTCATATATAATGTTTTATGTTGATCCATAGCTTTTTGATCATCATCTTTTTCTGCTTTGATATAATTCTCAATATGACTATTGAGTGTTCCCTCTCCTCCTTTTTTCTTCCTTTTAAAGGTTTGCATTCTTATAGATTATAATTAGATTTTTACATTGAGGCTGGCTTGAAAATTGGCTTAATTAAAGGTGTGTTTTTTCCAACGCACCCATATGTATAAGCTCTTTGGTACATAAATTTGTGTTTTTCTAATTTTTTAGACCACATATATTCTTTAAAATAATTGTTACTATTAATAATACCAAACCTATTTATTAACCGTTCTTTCCAGATTAAATTAGATCTATAGAGAGAAAATAGTGATTTATTAATAGGAATAATATTATTATTTGGCAGAAAGCTTAGAATATTACATATAATTTCATCTGGTAAACTATTCATGAAAGTATATATAAAAAAGAAAAAATTGAGAGCCACCCCTGACCCTCTTATTTTTGTATTTTTTGATTTTTATTTGATTTTTGCTTTTTTGATTTTTTATTTGATTTTTTAAGGTTATTATGTACAGAGTTCAAAACTTTGCAGTTCGGGGATACAACAACCAATTATCATCTTTCACCCTTTCAATGCTTTCCTCAGTGAAACAGTCCCCGAAGTTGTGCAGCAATTGTATATGCAGCCATTTATCAATACTAACTGATAAGCCGC
>MDSZ01066392.1_pt1 | contig 13678 bp, 12 predicted proteins | sample 811201 | NCBI WGS metagenome assembly MDSZ01 (sample SAMN05326647, study PRJNA326480) | marine metagenome | isolation source: seawater | place: Indian Ocean: North | collected 2010
AGGGGATCACCTTTTGAGAATTCACTCTTCTTCTAGGTGCGGGTCCACATCTATAGGTATGCGTTCCTGCTCGTATTCTAAGGTAGCTATCTTCATTGGATCGAGGACTACTCTCTCCTTTGCCTCATCGACACCGTATAGTTGAATCAGCTCGTCACTAAATTCCTCCCTGAGCTCGCTCTCTGTTACGTACAACGGAGCTCCCATGCTAATCTGAAGTGCTCTTGCGCCTATAATTCGGGCCTTTTCAAATCTTGTGTGGTGTCTAAGAGGCTTGACCATCGACCTATCGACCCGAGTCCCCCACATAAGCCCTCTTACTCTTATTCTCCCCCGAGGACCGTAGAAAAACTCCTATTTGGAATTAATCAGCATGGCCACGGCATTCCCCCCTCCGAGACAAATTGTAACGATCCCAGAATCATGCCCACCTCTTCGCATGGAGTTTACCAAAGTCATCAGACACCTTGTCCCAGTCGCACCCAATGGATGGCCAATTGAGATCGCTCCTCCATTGACGTTGAAACGATTTTCAGGAATCTGAAAGTGCTTCCTTATCGAGCAAGAGGCAGAAGCAAAGGCCTCATTGTGCTCGAATAACCCAATATCTCCAACACTGAGTTTGTTCCTGGAAAGCAGCTCTTCTACGGCGGGTATCGGTGCAGACATGACCCTACTTGGCTCAACACCTGATGTGGTGTAGTCTACTATCCTGGCCAATACTGGAAGCCCCATTCTTCTAGCGGTCTCTTCTGAGGCTACTAAGACAGCTGAGGCTCCGTCAGATACTTGGCTCGCATTTCCCGCAGTAACCTGTCCACCTTCAGAAAATACTGGCTTCAAACTAGTGAGAGTCGACATATCCGCATCCTGTCTGATCCCCTCATCGATAGAAAGCTCCTCCATGGAAACGCACTCTTTCTCGATTCCTCCATTCTCCCATCCTTTTGCGCTCAACTTATGTGACCTGAGAGAGTAAGCATCTGACTCCTCCCTTGAAATTCCGTATTCCAAGGCACAAGTCTCCCCCGTATTTCCCATCAGCTCTCCCGAGAAAGCATCCGTCAATCCGTCATGCGAAAGAATCGATAAAAGCGATTTGAAGGGAACGTCCTCTCCTCTCCTTGCTTCTCTAATAAATCTGGGGGCGTTGGACATAGACTCCATCCCTCCTGCTACCACCAGCTCTGAAACCCCTGCCCTAATTTCTGACGCGGCAATCATTACCGCCTTCAAGCTAGATCCACAGACCTTGTTGATTGTAGTACAGGAAGTAGAATTTGGCATCCCGCAGCCAAGAGCAACTTGTCTTGCCGGGGCTTGACCGGCTCCAGCCTGCAAAACCTGTCCCATGTAGACCTGATCGATTTCCCCTCCACTGGGGTCTATTCCGGTCCTTCTCAGTAGCTCCTCTACTGCCCTTATACCCAATTCGACAGCACTGTACGAAGATAGTGCTCCTCTAAACCTACCGAAGGGAGTTCTAGCATATCCACATATGACCGCATCGGGCATGAAGGTCCCAGTGAGCTATCAGACTTCAAAGGTCCGGTTATAGGAACATATACATCATCTATTTTGTCGAAATGTATCCATAAAATTCCCCACCCTTTAACTCTGGTCGAGATTGAGGTTTCACCAATATGGTTCTGACTGACCATAGGTCTTTGAAAACTCGATATTTGGATGTCGCATCCAGATAATCCACTCCACTGGTTCCACCGGTACCTATCCTCCTTCCCATTATTCTCTCGACCATTCTAGCGTGAGAATGTCTCCACTTGACCATTGACTCCTCCAGCTCAACAATTGCATCGATAAGCTTCCTGGGCCAAGTTAGGAGTGGCAGCTCCCGATAAGACTCGATGAAAAGGAGACCTGCCCTTGCTCTGCTTACTCTACCTTTAGGCTTTAGAAAAGACTTAGCGGCCTCGTGTACGTTCATCATTCTCTCAGCCATCATTTCTGAGGAACCAGAGGCAGAATCACATACCTCCTTGTGTGCTTGAAGATGAGCATCGATATATGCGGCCACCAACGCTTCATCGCCTTCAGAACCGTAAATAGAGCCCATTATCGGGGTCCTTTCGATCCAATTCATTAGGGACTCACGCAGACTAGGCAACTCCTTCATTTTCTCCAAATGAGCTAGAATGCCAGAGTAAACCTCTCCATTTTCTGCCATTTTCCTGAAAGAATCCAACGGATCCATCCCTTCCAATCTGTCTGAATTTTCCAGTCCAATTAAAATTTCAAACTCCCTCATTTGATAGGATTCGAATCCTGATGCGGTCCCAAGACCGTCCCTGAATGAAAGGAATCCCTGAGGAGTCAATGTTTCAAGAACTGTCCATTGGTTGGCCATTAGTCTGAAGATTTCCGTCGTCCTGCATAAATGATCAACAGCCACCGGGATATCATTTTCTGGTACATTTTCCTGACCGAGGATATTTCGGGCCTCAGAGAGCTCTCTGATGATTTGTTTGAACCAGAGTTCGAATGTCTGATGAACGATAATGAAATGCATCTCGTCAGAACTTATGCCTCTGTCCTCTCCCTGAAGCTCCAAAAGCTCCCTGAGATTGAGATACTCGGAATATGTCCAATTACCCTTCTCTGCGCCATCCATACCTCCCCCTGTAAGTCACAGCTTGAAGTATTGTCGCTCATTTATTCAATTATTGTCCACAGAATTATCTAAATTTGACAATGGTGGCAGGAAATTGTGGCTGAGCCGTTCCATTCCCAGACAGGGGCTCATAACAGACCCATGGAATCCTTAATAGTTGATACCGGTTTGTACCTAGACATACTGAAAATTTCCGATGCAGAGGAGCTTTTCGCCCTAGTGGAAGAAAACAGGCTATACCTTAGGAAGACGCTACCTTGGCTGGATGAGGTGAGGAGCTTAGATGAACAGATTTCCTACATTTCACATTGTCAAACTGACTATGAGAATGGAAAGGGAGTCATGTACGCAATCAGAAACGGGGGAAGAATAGTCGGCACTGTCGGGTTGAATTGGTTAGATTTTGAGAACAAGAGCTGTGGAGTCGGATATTGGATTTCTGAGCACCAAACTGGACAAGGAATAGTCACTAGAAGCTGCTCTAGACTGATAGATCACTGTTTCAACGACTTGAATCTACATAGGTTTGTGCTCGAAGCATCGGTGGAGAATGTCGCCAGTTGTAATGTCGCAGACAGACTTGGCATGCGACTGGAAGGCGTAAACAAGGACAGAGAGTGGCTTTACAATCGATACGTAGACGGAAAAATGTATGCCATCACAAAGCCGGAATGGCTATCTGCTTCTGACTAGCCATCCCTTTTCAACAGGCCAAAGTCCTCTATTGAGCAACCTCCCGGAGGCAAAGCAGATAGTACGTCATCCTGGGCCAGTCCCGTGGCTTTAGAGATGGAGTTCGCAACACTCTCCTTTTTCGTAGTACCGGGGGTTATTCTCGCCCACCTGCCAAACGAATCAGCGATTGACTCTGCCGTACCAATTACTGGCAATGGGACGCCATTAACTATGCCCATGCCGATGCCTAACTCCAACTTCAGGTCCCTGAACCAATGCCTTTGCCCCCTTACAACAAACGACCCCCTACCAAGGGACTCCCCACTTTCCGTCTTCTTGGAGACCTGGCTGGGCCTCACGTAGAAAGAAGTGGCTGCGGCCCCACCACTTCCCCATGCCCTAGACCAGCAAACTGCAATTTGCGCCCCCTCTTTGAGTATCTCCTGAGGAAGCTCAAGACCCTCATCGGGACCGTCGAGGCCCTGGATTAATTCCAAGGATGAAACTCCTTCGGGCAAACCATCCGCGACTTTGTCTCTAATTTCCACCCCCTCCTTGATTTTCAACGCACAAGAAGGAGCCCCATGTAAGTCGGCATGGAAATACAAATCCTTGGGTCCCAGGTGTTTCTTCACAATCGAGTCGTTTCCTTTTGCATCCCTCCCCCCAATGAACATCCTTCCATCCGACAGTATCGCCCATCTGTGTTTCTCAAACCAAAATTTTCTGCTTCTCTTGATAGACCTCAGACGTCCACCAGAGGCATCCTTAGCAGCTCGCTTCTCTTCTCTGTTCTGGATTTCCAGCGTCTTAGCAAGAGCGACTTCGGCCCCTGCAGCCTTTTCCTTTTGGGATCGACCAATCTCGAAATACCTCTGTGCATTCTGATGGACGGTTTTGTCAACTTCTAGAGTAACGCTGGTGCCTGGCCCCCCTTCCTCATCCGGCAGATAAGCCACTATTGTCTTCTTATCGATATTCACGCCACCGATCCAATCTACCCCCTGACACAAATCGGAGACCTTCTGCCAATTAGTATCTGTAACGGCCTGGTTAAATTGAGTGATAATGGAATTTACGTGCTCCCAGTTTTCTTGGATTGACCTACCCAGTTCCTGTGATATTACGGCTTTCTGCATGAAACCTTCTACAGCTCTCTTTTGTTGGATTGCTCTCCTCTCAAGCTTGGCTTGCGACTGCTCTAGACTGGACCCATCCTCCACTAGCTTCTCTTCCTCTCTACGGATGTACCCTGCGGAGTCATGCTCTCCAAATACCGTATCCAGAGCATCCGAGAGGCTCTCAATTTCCATGAATGGCCTGTCCTCCATGCTGTTCAGCCAGATAGGGGAGACGAGTATGGCCCCATCAGGAGGGCCTGGATCTGAAGTTTTTCCAAGTCCCTGCCACCTCTCCATACTCTCCTTGTCCTCCATCCAGAGAAAGGAAACTTCCCCCTTCTCCAGATCCTTCATCATCGAGGTTATCGAACCCAGAAGTGACTCTCTCTGTCCAGAGTTCAGTGATGAGGCTGGAATATCCTCGGATAGACCAGCTTTTGAGCAGATGGCCGAACCATACACACGTCCCAGATTCAATCTAGATGCGACCGTCCTAATCAGGTCGCTCTCACTCCCATCGAGGATTCCATCAAGGACCGCCCCGTTTAGTTCTCGAGGGTCTAGTGATTCAGGAGGAGGGGAATACCGGGCCCCCTTCTTCAGTATCCTACTGGCATACTTGGCATGGGTTAGCGGTTGAACTATAATTCCAGAGTCGTCTAAAAGCAGGATATTTCCGTCTCTGAATAGCTCTATGACGAGCGACATTTTCCCCCTGCCATGTTCAAATTCAAGGGATAACACCCTGTCGAATCCGAGCTGTGAGGCCCCAATGAATCTGGAATTACCGAGATGTTTTCTGAGTACCATCGCGAATTGGGACGGATTTGGGGGCATGGGCCTGTCCCTGGTGGAGTGGTAGACCCTCTTTCCTCTGACAATAACCAAATCGGTATTTGCATGCCCCTTCTTGCTCATTCTTAGCACGACTTGTTCATAGTGTGGCTGATACGCCTTTCTGATTCTCGCCCCTATCATCTTGTTGAGCTCGACGACGGTTCTTGCAACCTCAAATGACGACGTCTGCTCGCGCATTGTACCATACCTGCGTCTTGGAGGTACTTCATCAGCCAATCGATATATTTCCTGGTTTCTCAGGCCAATGTCTGAAACTCCTCAATTTCTGTTAGCACAGAATCCTCGTGCGCGTACTGATTAGAGGGGACCTCTATCAAAACCGAGTTTGGGATACTGTCGACAATTTTCAAAGCTTTCTCCATTCCATGGAGTTTGTCAGAGGATGCAGCCATAACAGCGCAGGGAAATGAAATACTACTGAGATCGCTAGGAATGGAATATCCCATGAGAAATCTTGCAGATAGATGCATTTTATGAAGGTCCTGAGAAAGCAATGTCCTCCTGTATCTTATCTTTTGGCCCTCCTCCTTTACCTTCCTCTCTATTGCCCAAATAACCAATCTTTTGATCGATGAGTGAGTGAATTTAGGAATTGGTGACCTTATGAAAAGCCTGGACCAAATCGGGAACTTGAATTCTGCGTTGGGGGCGAGAAGGATAGAGGTTCTTCCAGATAGCTCACCTCTATTGAATGCATCAATCAGTACCGTGGATCCAAGAGATGACGAGAACCAGTCTACCTCAGAGCTTTCTATCCCATAATGGATCAAGACTCTCAGAATATCGGATGAAATCCTTTCAACACTGAAATCAGATTTCGTCATCCTGCCATCGATTCTCGAGCTCCCCTTTTCTCTAGTCTCGATGTACACTATCTTCCTCCGACTCGACCACTTAGATATCAGTGGCCTCCAGCCCTCAAACACAGATCCCCATCCGGGAACTACAACTACCACTCCCTCACTGGTCGGAGAATCAGGGGTCCAAGTGATTACCCTCAATCTAACATTTTCATTAGTTTGGACCCATTCTTCCGATACCTTTGAGCCTTTAAAATCTGGAGCATCTGACCAGTAGGATTCCATATGGCCCTACCTCCTTCTTCCGCCACCAGATCTTCCACCACCACTTGAGCGACTTCCTCCGCCAGATCTTCCACCACCACTTGAGCGACTTCCCCCGACAGGGCGACCTCCTCCACTGGACGTTCTAGCCCTGCGACTACTCCTCATTCTAGTTGGCTTCCTGTAATGAACGCCAGGTCCTTCACTGTAACCCCATCTATTTCCATAGTGATTATTGACGATTGTGACATCATTTCCGTCATATTCTCCATGGTTTACGACCCCATTTCTAGTCACATAAGAACCGGGCGGGGTATTGCTGAGCCGTACCCAGACAAAGGAGAATATGACCAAAATTGCCATTAGCCCGAGACAGCAGAACCAAGTAACGAAAAAGAATCCTCCAGGGGTGGTTCCTGGTTTGTATGCTTTTGATGTATCCTCATCATCAACCATCACAATGATTGTCTCCCCGCCACCATAATCATCCATAATTTCCGAAATACAAGAATCCGCGGCATATGTTTCAAAGTAAACAGTGTCCCCAGAAGAATCAATAACTCTAGTTGTTATCTGGCCAGAGATATCCGTAGGGTCGCGATAAGTCACGGTGAGAATCGCTTCACACTGGTAATCGGTGTACAAATTAGGCCCTTGGGAATAGTGATACATTGTTTCCCTCCAATGGGTAAGTTCTGGACTCCCGAATCCAATAGTGAACGCCTGAAATTGGCTAGGGTCGGAACCTGCATACCAGATAGGTATTGTTTTCCCGATTTCATAGTAGTCTTCCATTAGCTTCAAGCAATCGTATGGCGTTATTATGGATGGAGTATATTCCCATCCATAGTGTACGGTGCCACTTCCATTCCAACTGAGATGGAGATCTGCATAACATTCGTACTCGGTAACAAAGTAACTATCACAATACTCGTATCCGTCTTCATCGGTGTAGCAACTTTCGTACCAACCGCTGATATCGTCCATGAACCAGCCTGTTCCATTCGTCCCATCTCCAGTAATCTCTGCCTCTGATTCGATCCAGTAATCATCTTCTTCAGCCACTATGGTAGCTGAAACCTCCACATATGTAGGCTCATTAATTAGACCTAAAGTCCATATCACAGAAATAACGACCGCAAAAACCGTGGCAGAAGTCACAAAGAGGGCTTCTCCTCGAGTCAGCCACCACAATCCCAACAACCCACTTCTCGCGGAGACAATCGGAGGCCCAGACTCCATTTTTTGGGCTGTGGGGCTCTCCTCCGCAGAATTCCTGGGAACCGAGCTGGCTTCTTTCAGACGCTTCTTCTCTGCTTCCATTCTCGCTAGCTCGAGTTGATGCTTGGCCTCGGCTATCTCCTGCTCCCTTTCGATCCTCTCTGCCTCTGCATTATTTAGGGCGTCTTCCACGAGCTCCTTTGAGGTCGGGGACTCGCTCTCTTCTTCCTCGTCCCACCACCTCTCAGTCATGATACTCCCCCCATGAGCGTCCGTTTGAATGTTGACCTTATTCCGGTAATTGATAGGAACCGTCGCTTAGCTCTACCTCACCAGACGACACCAGCGCCTTCAGATGTGACAGTGTCTGATCCAAACAGAGCATCGGACTCGCGCCGGGAGTGTCAAGATATGCATACTTCGCAATTCCATCCAAAGAACCTATTCCTGATGAAACAGCCTCAAACACCTTCTGGTGCCTGGCCGTCCTGTGTCTAATGTATTTTCCCAGTAGCTTACCCGGATTGGTGCAGGGGGGACCATGACCTGGAAAAAGCATTGTAGGAGACAAGTCGTTGAGTCTCACCAAACCATCGATGTATGCAGTCATATCCCCCTCAGATGACGGTACAAGAATCGTGCCGATGACGACGCAGTTATCGCCACTCACTATCCCCGATTTGCCGACCAAGCAGATGTGCCCAGGACAATGCCCGGGGGTTTCTATGATCTCCCATGAAGATATTTCACTAGGCCCCTGAAGAAATATCCTGTCCCCTTCCCTTAGAATTTTGGATGGATACTCCGGAGGTATCGACTCAATAGTTTCACGACCAGCCCAAACAGGAGCATCATACACATCGGATATCATGTCGAGGTTTCCAACATGGTCAGGGTGCCTATGAGTGAAAACGGTCGCAATAATGACCGAACCCATAGAGGTCACATGATCTATTTTTTTCTTCAGAATAGCCAAAGAATCGGGCGTTTTTGATGATGGATCTACTACCACACACTCCCCTCCCAAATCCCCGATAATGTAGCAATTGGTATGTGTCGAGGGAGGGATAGTTTCCGTTCTTAGCGGAAAGGCTTCGACACCTGGTGCGAACTCAATCCTGTGGTCCCCAGAAGGGGGGTCTGAACTGAGATTGTCGCAAGTCCTGAGGAGATCGCCGCTATTGGATATCCCATTGGCCAAATCTCTGATTAGTGTCACGATTGGAGGAGGTATTCTGATTTGATTTCTCTCCCATTTCTCAATCAGAACATCAGGACTCCACCACCTGAAGTCGTCGAATTCAGACCTGCCCGGCGGGAACGAGGGAGAGGCGAGCGACTTCCCCATAGGGACATGGAAAAAATAGTTCTGGAATCTTCTAGGCGAAAACGGGGGGGTTGTCCTGTCAGTTACCATCTGGGATTGAAACATCTCGATTTTGATCGATCCGTCTTGGACTAGTTTCAGCCATTCCCCCTTGTCCCCGCAAACTAGCTCTCTTACCTCAGGTGCAACCTGGACGATATTGCCCTTGCCGTCAGGAGATAGACCTACTTCCTCAACCATTTCCCTCAGCAATGCGAAGCAGGCCAACTCGTATTTGCCCTCAACTCCCAATTTTCCTCTGAGAACCTCGGCTGAATGCCTATCTTCTTCACAAATCCCCCCGCCGGGAAATGCCCAATAATCAGGGAAGCTCACCAATTCAGGCACTCTGTGGCCCAGCAAAATTTCGTGTCCATCCCTGCATTCCCTGCTGAGTATTACAGACGCAGAGCGAATTACTTCTTGCGTTGTCGCCGGAGGTAGATTCACGCCTTCCGGCAACTCGCCCATAGACTTTCGAAGGGATACGTATCTTCAACATGGCGCGGAAATGATTGATTAGATGGCCCGACTCCACAGAAGCATGAGTGGCACGGTTACGATAGGGCACAAAGATACCAAGACCGGTGAAATGACATCAGAATTGGAGATGCCGAACTTTGGACTTGGGGTCTATCTGATGAAGAAGCCAGGAGAGTGCAAATCCGCTGTATCCCATGCTATTAATTCTGGATACAGACTGATAGATACGGCCATGGCATATGGAAATGAACAGGAGGTGGGTCAGGCAATCAGAGAATCAGACGTCCCAAGGGAGGAAATTTTCGTTGTTACAAAACTCAGGAGGCCCCACGCGACAGGATATGAAGAAGTCCTACAGAGATGTCAGGAGAGTATGGATAACCTTGGAATTGGCCCGATAGACCTTTATCTGGTTCACGCTCCTCCAGAGGATGTTACTTCCAGAGAGCCAGTCTGGAAAGCCATGGAAGAATGCCTAGAACGGGGTTGGGTCCGTTCCATAGGGGTTAGTAATTATGGTAAACACCACCTAGAGGATATGCTAAATTATGCCAGAATAATGCCTTCAGTCAACCAGATAGAGATTAACCCATGGTTGCAAAGACCCTCATTGATTTCAGCTACAATAGAATCAGGAGCCGTGCCAATGGCGTACTCTCCACTAGCAAGAGGGCACAAGGTAAGAGACCCCTCACTCGTCCAAATTGCAAATATCCTAGGTTGTACCCCTGCTCAAGTAGCCATAAAATGGTGCATAGATTCAGGAGCGATTACGATACCAAAATCAAGCAACCAGGATAGGATCTTGGAGAATTTCCATTCCCAGAACATCGATATCACACCTGTAATGGAACAACTCCAATCAATGGACGAGAACTACGTCTCTGGATGGGATCCCACAGTCGAGATATGAGGTTTAAGCATGAATCAGCCCGGAACCATTGAAGAGGAATTGGCAATAATCGCAGAGGCAATAGAGGCAGGAATAGATCCATTCCCCCCGAAGAAGGAAGAGTCATCATGGGTCAGGTCTTCACTGGGCTGGTTCATGATTATCATCATTTTCAGTTGGGTCTCCCAAATACTCTACAGGTCATTGTGATTGGTAGTCCCTCCCGGATTCGAACCAGGGTCATGGCATCCAGAGTGCCATATGATGGACCACTACACTAAGGGACTAGCGTCAATCCGACACAGGTCCATTATTTCAACAAATCCGAGCGATTCAATAATCATCTGGCCCTGAAATTAGCATTTACCTCTTCCAGACTTTCAGGGCTTGGCCTTAATTCATCTTCGGGGAGGCCCACCAGCGGGGCCTGCGTTAACCCCAGATTATCAGTTGCCGTGGGCTGATCGGGATCGTAGTAAAGCAGCCCTGTCACGTGTCGCCCATCTTGGGTGGCTTCATGGATAGCCCTCAAGGCCGCTACTGCGTCCCTTGGATCATGGTCATCAGAAACTGTCTCCAGCCTCAGGGTAGAGCCATCGAAGAGAGAAATATCACTGAATTCACCCTCGGGGACCTCGACCTCAGAGAGGGGAGAAAAGTGAGCTATGTAATCGACAATGTGCAAGACCTCGTCATTAGTTTTGACATAGTTGTAGGACCTGTACGACTCATCGTTGTTGGCGAAGGTAACGCAAGGCGATATGACATCGATAACTGCCATCCCTCTGTGGCTCATCGCAGCCCTGAGAAGAGCGGTCAATTGCTTCTTGCTACCTGAGAATGATCTAGCCACAAACGTGCATCCCAAGTTGACAGCCATCGCACATAGGTCTATCGGAGCCTGCTCGTTAGGTGCCCCCTTCTTCTTCTTGGAGCCTTTCTCTACAGTAGCGCTGTATTGTCCCTTTGTTAAACCGTAGACACCATTATTTTCGATGATATAAACCATGTCTAGGTTCCTCCTAATGGCGTGTATGAATTGTCCGATTCCAATGCTGGCGGTATCCCCGTCTCCGGATACTGCAATGAAGGACAGGTCCTTGTTCACCATATTCGCACCCGTGGTTACCGAGGGCATCCTCCCATGAACAGTGTTGAATCCGTGACTCTTAGCCAAGAAGTATGCAGGTGTCTTCGAGGAGCAACCTATCCCACTCATTTTTGCTATTCCTTCAGGTTTAATCCCATTTTCCCAAGCTGCTTGGATAATGATATTTGATATCTGATCGTGTCCACATCCTGGGCAAAGGGATGATTTGCCACCTTTGTATTCGGATTTCTCAAGATTGAGAACATTCAGTTTGACCATGTCTTCATCCCTCCAGTACCTCGAAAACCCTGTTTGCATACTCCCTAGCCCTTGGGGGTAGACCGTCACTGTATGCAACAGAGTATAACTTCTTGATCAGATGCGAGGGGAGCTCTTTCCTGAGGATTCCATAGAGCTGACCATCTCGATTTATCTCCATAACAACTACCCTGTCATGCCTCTCGACGAACTGCTCAACCTCTGAGTGATATGGAAGGGCCCTGACTCTGCAGGTGCTGACAGACAACCCTCTTCCCTCCAGAAGGTCGTCGATCTCCACAATCGAATTTTCCATTGATCCGTAGAAGATTATTCCTACGTCTCCTTCATCCTCTTCACGGATGACTGGAGCGGGCAAGATGTCTCTGGATCCGTCTATCTTTCTCTTCAAGCGTTGCATGGCCTCGTAATACACTTGTGGGTCCTCGGAGTAAATACCATCTTCGTCATGCCCGGTCCCCCTGTAAAGTATCGGAGCTAATCCACTTCCAGGAAGGGTTCTGTATGCGATTCCATCACCATCGACATCCCTGTACCTGCCGAAGTTCGGAATTGCATCCATTTCCTCCTGGTTTCTAATGACCTTCCCTCGGTCCATGTCTTGATCTGGGTAAACGAAACCAGAGGTGTTCCATCTGTTCATTCCCAAATCGAGGTCACCGAATCCGAAAACTAGAGTCTGGAACCTCTCTGCATAATCGAAAGCCCTCCATCCGAATTCGAAGCACTCATCCACAGTACCGGGAATGAGTACAATATGCTGTGTATCTCCGTGACTGGCCTCATAACACATTGCCAAATCTCCTTGCTGAGTTCTTGTCGGCAATCCCGTCGAGGGCCCAGTCCTGTTTATGTCCCAGATAACGCCAGGGACCTCCGCGAAATAGAATAGCCCGATGAACTCGGACATCAGTGAGATCCCCGGTCCGCTTGTGCAAGTCATTCCCCTTCCGCCTGCCCATCCAGCCCCTAGGACCATACCCGCTGCCGCGAGCTCGTCCTCTGCCTGTACCACGGCGCAGGTAGAACCTCCATCTTCTCCCTCTCTGAGCTTCGGAATCCATTTTATTATCGACTCTGCCAGGGAGGATGAAGGGGTAATTGGGTACCATGAGAGCATATTTATTCCACCGTAGATGCAACCAAGTGCTGTAGCTTCATTTCCCTCAATTAGGAAGGTGTCATCCGATTTCTCTCTTGATTGGGCCGAATATCTTGACACATCTCCCCAGTTTTCCGAGGCATATTTACGAGCCTCTGATATTGCTTGAAGATTCATAGAAATTGCATTCTCCTTGCCCCTGAATTGTTGCTCTACCGCACTTGCAATAGAATCCTCTTCAATCCCCAGTAGGTGTGCTATCCCTCCGACGTAGTACATGTTCGCCATCAATCTCGCCATCTTCGGGCTTATTCCTCTCGCCATCGTAGTCATCGGCATTCCTAGACTGACACAATCATCCCGATCTACAGGTAGTTTCGCATCCTCGTTGTAGATGATAATGGTTCCAGGGTCCAATGATGCCAAGTCCTTCTCCCACGTGTCCTTGTTCATTACAATCTGGATGTTAGTCTCATCTCCCGGAGCCTGATAGCCTCTGTCACTGGCTCGAATGATGAACCAAGTAGGCAAGCCAGAGATATTACTCGGAAAGAGATTCTTTCCGCTGACTGGAACACCCATCTCAAACAGAGAGTGAAGTATAATCAGATTGGCTGATTGTGACCCAGTACCATTCGCGGTTGCAACGTTGATTGTGAAATCGTTGTAGATTTTGTCCATTGAACTTATTCCCCGCCGCCGAACGTCAGTGTCCTTGCGTTACACCGCGGCACGAAACCGGTATTAGCCGTTCCCCCGCATTATGCTCGATTTTCAACACCGTGACCTTCCGTTGCCGTTTTGAAGGAAACCAGCCTCGCGTTCCTTATGCCCGTACCGGTAGAGCTCGTCAATTCTTGGTCCTCAGCAGAAGTAATGATGGAAAAAGGAGAGCATA
>MDSZ01233229.1_pt1 | contig 13678 bp, 11 predicted proteins | sample 811201 | NCBI WGS metagenome assembly MDSZ01 (sample SAMN05326647, study PRJNA326480) | marine metagenome | isolation source: seawater | place: Indian Ocean: North | collected 2010
CATTCTTTGGCCACAACACATTCTTACCGCTTTTAGTAAGAAAGAACTCTTGCTCAAACCCAAGCCAGGTTCCTAAGTCTACAGCACCTTTATCAAGCGCTGATCTCAAGACTGCTCTGTAGTTCGATGAGTGAGGAGTTCTGTCTTCATCAGAAAGACATACTTCGCACAATACGACATAATGCTTTTCAGAAAGCTGATATACTCTTTGGGGTTGTAGCACTCTCTCGGAATCAGACGTAGTTGCCTGACTAGTTGAGGAGCCGTCAAAATTCCATTCCGGAATTGTAACCTCAAATTCTCCGCCTTCTCCAATATGTGGCTTCACGACTTTCGTCTTTGACCGGATAAGAGGTGAAGATAAACCATCCACCCAAACATAGTCCATGTGAATCATAAGTTCTCCTTACACTGACCAAGCAAACCGACAAGATCTAAACCAGCGCAATCAATCTTTCTACGTGTTAAGTTATAGTGGTTTATGAATCCGCTAAATTTGGATTTCTCGCAGTCTTTATCAACAGCTTCTACTAGAGCACCAGACGTATCTGTTGGACACTCAAGCGGAATTCCGATGCCGTTATGGATGGCAGCCCACAAAGCTTTCAACGCCTCAAGCTGCACATCGTAGAACCCAAGGTGCTCTTCAAGCCCTCTTCCATGACACTTGACAGAACCTTTCGGGTTTAGTGGGCGCTTACCGAAACCATTCCTCTCATACCATGACTGATATTTCGGATAAAACGCATTGGCAATCTCGACACCAATCGAATCGTGGTTCCACTGTCTGCCCCCTGCTTGCCATGCAGCGTGCTGCGTGTCAAGAAGTTGATAAATCGTGCCGTCGTTATCAATCCCAAAATGTATTGATATACCTCGTTTCGCAATCACTCTAGCCATAGACTCTGTAGAGAGGCAAACATCCCAGTGATTGACAAAAAAGTGGGGCTTTCTATCAGGCTTGCCGGCGTAGCTAGTGTATGTGCCATCTCTGCAAGAAAACCCGGACGGTTCGTCCCAGAGGATAACTTTATCCCAGTCGATGGGAAGAAACTTACCGTTGTGAACTATGAACTTATCACCAGGCCCGCAGACAGCTGTCGGTGGTGCATAATTGGATATATCATCTTCACGTTCAGTCCAAATGCGACGATAGGTAGCCGGCCCACAAAGGCCGTCGGCGGTTAAGCCTCTTTTCCTCTGCCATTTCTTAATGGCAGAAACCAACTCATCGTCGTGTTCAGAGGCTCCAAACCAAGACGGGTCCCACCCAAGAGAGTCAGCAGAACTCTTATTATAGAAAACCTTGTCAATTGCCATAACCTACTCGAAGTCTATGTCCACCTGGACCGTGATATTGAACTTTGGTACACGTAAATGATTTGCCATGCCGTGTTTCTTCGCTTCGGCGGAATCTAAGAACCAGTCAGCGTGCTTTTTCTTATCTACTATCTTCATGAAATAGTCATCTTTCTTGCCGCAGTTTCTGGCCATCATTGAATAAATGATTGAGTTCAATCTATCAGCCTCTGCTGCTCCCGCTTTTAGTTCTTCTACTTTCCCAAAGTCCATCGAAGAAACATCATGAATCATCACAGTCGCGTTAGGGTCCATAAATCGCATGCCTTCTTCTCCGAAAGAAAACAGGACAGCCCCGCAGGACATAGCTTTTCCCTCTACGATGGTGGCTACTGGAAGCTCTGCGTGCTGTATAGCGCTTATCATGCTCATTAAGCTATACACTTGGCCCCCGTAAGAATCGATCACAACAGGGATAACTTTCTGCCCAGTGTTGTGCGCGGCAGCCATTTCGTTCGCAAACTTCTTTGCAGAATCCTCTGTGAACTTATTAACTCGAATTATGATAGGTTGTTTCCTAAGCTCAACCTCTTTGACTTTCGGATCAATGTGCGTTGTCCAGTGCATTTAAACTCCTATTTTATCCACATTTAGCCATGCCACAAGTCAAGCAAGTGGCACATCCCTCTTGATATACTACATTACACTGCTCAGGTGTTTGACAATCGCAGTCTATTACACCGTTGCTAGCCTTTGTTCCATCCGCGATGTACTTCTTTAGACAGCGCGCGATCACTTTGGAGAAACTGAACAAGTCAGCATCCTTATCTTTCTGTAACTGCTCAACCATGTATTGTACAGGAACGCCATGACGCAAAGCAAGAGACAGTGTCCTGGTAAATGCTGAATGGTTGGGGTTGTCAAACACCTTCACAACATCTTTAATAACAAACTCGTCTCCATTCGAGCCAACAACTAGATCATACTTTGAGGGAACGGACTTTCTAACTCTTCTCCGGATCGCTCCTGCTGTATGCTTACGGGGAATCTCTACGTACTCAGAAAGACCCCCTATAACCTCATAAGGCTTTCCATTCAGCAGCCCAATTAAGATAGTCCACGCCTCACCCTTGATATTCGCTTGATGGATGTCACAAGGCATTTCTTCCGGTCGTCTTGGAGCCGATATCGAAGATATTTCCCCAGCTTCCCGAGGGTCTGTCTTCTTTTCTTCTGAGGAAACAAGGACTCCCGAACGGCTACCATCCCGGTACACAGTGACTCCCTTACATCCCAACTCCCATCCTGTCATATAAACCTGCTTCACAGTCTCGACGTCAATGTCATTAGGCAGATTTGTCGTGTTTGAGATTGCGTGGCACACCCAGCGCTGAGCAGCGGCTTGCATCTTAACTTTCGCGACCCAATCAATTTCGTTTGCGGTTGCGCCTGCATAGGAGCTCATACCAACCAGATCTTCGGTACTTATTGCTTCGTCCTTGCCTGCTTCTACAGTGTCCATCCATTGCCTGAAGCCGTGATGATAGACAGTATACTCTTGCCACTTATCTCCAGAATCATCTACAAAATCCACTCGGGCATCTGCGTCTTGACCAGTCAACTTCTTGCGGCGAGTGTAGTGAAGCATAAATGCTGGTTCAATCCCTGACGTCGTTTGAGTTAAGACGGAGACCGACCCTGCTGGAGCTGTCGTTGTATTCGCGATGTTTCGCCGTCCATGTTGTCGATAGTCTTCTTGCCTGTGCGGCAATAACTCACCAACAATCTTAGAGATGAAAGGATGCTCCGCTTCTCTCTCGTAATCCCAAGCTTCAAAGCTACCGCGCTCTTTAGCTAGAACTATAGAGGACTCGTAAGAGTTGATCGCTAGCCATTTATACACTTCTTCTGTTCTAGCAACAGCTTCCTCTGAACCGTATTGGACTCCCAGCATCGCTAGCATATCTCCTAAGCCTGTTATACCCAGACCTGTTCGACGACCTAAAGTTGCTTGGGACTTCACGTTCTTCCAGAGATCGAGCTCAATCTGCTTCACTTCTGGAGACTCAGGGTCAGACTCAATTTTTGCAATAATCTTATCTATCTGCTCGATCTCAAGATCGATCATATCATCCATTAACCGTTGTGCATAAAAAACTTTTCGGCCAAAATCACCATAATCGAATGTTGCGTTGGAAGACCAGGCATCCTTGACAAAGGAGGTAAGGTTCACCAGCATCAGTCGGCAAGAGTCATAGGGCGAAAGGATGATTTCGCCACAAGGGTTTGTACTTACTGATCCAAAACCCTCTTCTTCGTAGACATCGGCGGGAGTCATCCGCTTTGCAGTGTCCCAGAACAAAACACCTGGCTCCGCAGAAGCATGGGCCCCTTCAACAATCTCATGCCAAATCTCAGCAGCATTATCTGTCGCTGAGATAGTGGGGTTTGTTGAGTCAACTGGCCAACGAAGCTCAACTTCAGCACCAGACTTGACGGCGTTCATGAACTCATCGGTCACCCTAATCGAAATGTTAGCACCGGTAACCCTCATGAGGTCCCGCTTAATCTTTATGAAGTCTCGAATTTGTGGATGGTGAACTGAAATGGTTAGCATCAGAGCCCCTCGGCGGCCGCCCTGAGCTACTTCTCGACAGGAGTTGCTAAACCTATCCATAAAGACTTCGATACCGTCTGTCGTCCTTGCAGCGTTCGCAGTAGAGAGGCCCTTCGGTCTGATGGAGCTAAGATCAAACCCCACACCACCACGGCGCTTGGCAATCTGCACAAGCTCTTGGTCTGTTTTCAGAATGCCTCCGTAACTATCTTCAGGTGCAGGAATGACAAAGCAGTTCGAGAGAGATTGAATCCTTAGATTATTTCCAATTCCAGACATCGGAGAGCCTTGCGGCACTACGTACTTAAAGTCTTTTAGTAAATTATAGATTTCTTTTTCTGAAAGTGGGTTCGGGTATTGGTTCTCAACTCTAGATAGCTCAGCTGCAATGCGGCGGTGCATATCATCCGGGCTCCGCTCTAAATAATTCCCGTTATTATCTGTAAGAAGATACTTCGTGACAGCTACATTCGCCGCCAATTCATCACCAGAGAAATATTCTAAACAGCTTTCATACGCTTGCTGATATGTGTAAATGTTAGACACGTGTAAGATCTCCTTCAAACTCTATTAATCTCTTTCCACTTTTTCTTCATTAATTCCTTGGCTTCGCGCTGGTCACTTTGTCTTGCTTCCGACAGAGTAGCTACGTCACCATCGATTACCTTAATACTAGAGCGCGCAGTGTCGATGTGTATAGGAAAAAGAATTCCGTCCTTACCGGCCCTATTTTTTGCGATAAATATACGACCCATACCTGTCGCTTTTTCAGTCGGCTTACGTGAAAGAGAGACCACTAAGTCGGCAACCATCGCCTTGCCGTAAGCCTCAGACATGTTCTCAAGACCAACAATATCTGAATTTGCAGAATCTCTGTTCGCCTGACTTGCTGTCCAGACAGGAACGCGAAGCTCCATCGCCAGGTTCCTTAATTCTTCATAGATAAGCTTAAGCTCGTGGCGTAAAGAATCGTATTGTCTTGTAGACCGCATAATGTCGGCATAATCGATCAGGATAAGAGAGGGTTTAAAGTTTCGAAGAGCAAGCTTTTCAATGTGGTTTCTGATTGTAGTCACAGAAGCGGCGCCTGTTGGATACTCTTTAATCATCAACCTACCAAGGTCGTCATTCTTTTCGTAGAACTCTTGGACCTGCTTCTTGTGATCAACAACATCTGAGGAGGGAATGTTACAGAGGTTCGAGTCGTATCGAATACCAACTGCCTGCTCTGTCAGCTCAAATGTATAGTGGAGGACATTTTTTCCATGACGCATTGCGTTAGCACCCATCTGGACGAGGAAGTGAGACTTACCGACGCCAGTGTTTGCAGTAACGACTCCAATCTCACCACGGCCGAGACCACCAGCGAGGATGTCTTTTGCATCAAGCTCTGGAATCCCAGTTGGGCAAACACACCTATCAATCTTCTGGAATCTCGCTTCAATATCCTCGAAGAAATCGTGGCCCACAGTATTTGGCATACCAATAGAAACCGCTTCTTTCATCAAAGAGATGACAGACTCAAAATTATCAGAGCTGATTAGCTCTACGGACTGCTCTAGAGCTTCCTTAAATGCCTGCCTCTTACAGAAATCTAAAGACTTCTCTTTTACATAAGCGATGTCACCAGGGTTAGGGTTTTCTCTCATTCGAATCAAGTATGAGACAATCTGGTCACGAAGAATAACATCGCCATCTTCGCTCAACGCGTCCTTAATAATACTAATCAGAAGGGATTGTGTTGGGAAACAGCGGTACTCCTTGAAGTAGTTAAAGTACTTATCACACAGATACTCAAGATAGCGAAGCTCAAAGAAATCAGGCCGCATCACTTCCACCATCTGGCTTGCCCACTTCAAATCCGTTAAGAGACCCTGGAAGATCTTTTCTTGGAACGGTTTGTTGTATTGTGCAAATTGACCAGATGGTAGATCATTTAGAATAGCGGTCTTCGTAACAGCAACTGACATTTTATTCCTTTAGTTAAGAGCCTTTAGAGTCATGAAAAGTTTGTCGTAATCAAAATTGGAGATCTGCAAATTAAGTAGAGACCTAATAAACCCAAGCTTATCCCTTTTCGGGGTTCGAGCCATTGCACCTTCTATCTTCTGAATTTGAGAAGCAGCTAGCTTTCCGTGTCCAAGGTACATAAGTTTCCAATTTTTTCTCACCTGATCTTCACTCTCAATTATACTATCATAGAGCTTGAGACGACTTTGTTCTCGAAGTTTTCTACATTCTGTAACTATGTCGTCGATGGTAAGATTGTCACTCGATGCAAACGCTGGAAACCTTTTTGACAGACTCTTGAACCCTACGCCAGGGGCACCTTTTAACCCGTCAGACACATCACCAACAAAACATCTTGCTAGACAAAAATTTTCAGGGTGTATGCTGAACCTTTCAATTACGCTTCCAGTGCTCCATTCTTTCTTACTTCCAGGTGACCAAACTTTTACTCTGTCATCGATGAGCTGAAGAAAATCCTTGTCTGTCGATACAATCACGCACTCTTCATCTTTTAGCGCAACAGTAGCTATATAAGCAACAACATCATCCGCCTCACAGTCAGGCACATAGACCTGCTTGACACCAGCCTTGCGTAGCAAGGAGACGAGGGTAGCAACCTGCGAGTTTCTATTTTCAACAGTGTCAGGAATATCCTCGTAGAAACGATTTAGCTTTCCAGGCCTGCGCCCCGACTTGTAAGACGAGTCAATGGCTCTCCTTCGAGTGGAGCCGCCACCTTCCCAAGAAACAATAACTCTGGATGGTCTGTAACGCTCACAAAGAAGTTGAATGCCCTTAAGGAAACCAACAATTCCTCCTACATGCTCGCCGTTTCCGTCCATAGAAGGGTTCGCAGCCCAATGACGAAAGAAGACATTAAGGCCGTCTATGATCAGTGCAGGTCTATTAGACATCCAAATCTTCTATGCCCGCTAGGTCTAAGTCCATGGATGCAGCGCGGACCTCCTCATAGGACTCCGTATCTAGTGTAGCATCTTCTGGATTTTCTAGCTTCCTAGTCATACACTCACATAACAGCGCTTCGACGTATTTCCTGTATTGTGGGTCTCTCCAGACATCACCAAAATCTGCTTTGTAGAACTTCTTCTCAGCCTCGACTTCTCCAGTCTTGACATTCACGGCAGTAAGTGTTTTCCATGAGCCAGTTCCGCTAATCGTAATCTCTCTTCCTTCGATAACAGCAGAACCAAACTTTCGCAGTTCGTCAAAGACCTGCTCATGCTCGACAATACCTTTCCCAAAGTGAATCTCGAAATTGCACTCACGAAAGGGCGGAGCAACCTTATTCTTAATAGTCTTTGCTCTAACGTGGATTCCGATCACCTCTTTATTTTTATTAGTGATCTGCTGTCCTGCCCCGAGCTTAATCCTAACTGACGAATGGAACGGGATAGCTTTTCCGCCAGGAGTCGTTGTCGGGTCACCATACATCACACCGATCTTTGTCCTAATCTGGTTCAAGCAAATAAGCAAAACGTTCTGGTTTGCGATAACTCCGGTAATCTTTCTCATACCCTTGGAGATAGCTCGAGCTTGAAGGCCGATAGAGTTTTGATCATAGTCGCCTGTCAGCTCGGCTTTTGGAGAGGTAGCTGCAACAGAATCCCAGATAATTGTCACGGGGACGTCTTTGTCCATCGCTTTCGCTTTGAGGATTGTCGATTCAGCAATCGCCAAAACTTCCTCAGTACAATGAGTGTCAACATAAACGAACCTCTTGCTGATATCTACTCCCAGCAAAGAAAGGTTCTCCACGCTGGTCGCATTTTCAGTATCAATGTATACGACAATCCCACCCATCGCCTGAGTAGATCGAGCAATTTGAATCGCAATGTGAGACTTACCGATTGAAGGCGGACCAAAAATTTCTACAATCCGACCCTCTGGGAGACCTCCATTCGGTCGGTTAGCGATAATATAATCAAGTTGCTTTGAACCCGTACTAATCCACCTATTGACATGCGTGGGTGATTCATCTGTGGAAAGGTTATACGCAATCCTCGAGCCGTGCTCTTTGTTTAGAGACTTGATGAGGTCAGAGGTAAACTCATCGCCCTGCACTTCTTTCTTCTTTCTAGCCATAATCATTAACTCCTGAGCTTAGAGAAGTATAAGAGCGAACACACACATGTTCATAAAAAACAGGGGGGAGATTGCTCTCCCCCCTGAAGGAACAAGACGCTATCTACGGTCTAAAAGTCATCTTCTAGATCTGCAAACGCGTCGTCCAGACTCTTGAACTTGTCACTAACCGCAGCCGAGTTGCTAGTATTTGTGGGGCTGGTAGTTGAAGTGTTCGAAGAACCTCGACTCGTTCCAAAATCGTTGCTTGTCTGCTCATCATCACCATTGAGCCAGTCATTGACAATCTTGGTAAGGACGTCATATGACTTCTCTTCGTACATATCACCAAGAGACGGAATAGCTTCTGCCCACTCTGTGATCTGCTTTTTGCTGTCTGCTAGCTTGCTCTGCTTACCGCGAGGGCGGACTTCTGTCATGGCCCACTGTCGACCAGGCGCCTTTGTGCAGACAACCTTAATATCACGACCCTCAATCGGATCAGTAATATCGCCGTAATCTTCATCAAGCATGATGTTGAGGAGTGACTGATATACGGTCTTTCCAAAAGACCAGATACGAACGCCCTTGTCTTCCTCACCTCGAACCACAACAGGAGCGTAGTACCGAGCTTTCGGATAGAGCTTCTTCGCTAGCTCATAAGACTCCTTGGTACCTTCATCACGAAGCTTAGTGATGAGCTCTTGAATGGGATCAGGATTACCGAACTGGTAAGGAGCCAGAAGACCAGGGTTGTTACCGATGTTATAATAGAACCACCGCTCAGAAAACGGAAGGCCATCATCGTTATCAGAGAAAGCAAGAAGACGTACAACAGCCTCTTCACCTTCAGTAGGACGCCACATTGAGTTGCGGCGGGAATTAGTGCCAGAAAGCTGGCCAAGCTTCTTACGAAGCGCATCAAAATCAATTGCCATTTTATCCTCCAATTTGTAATGTGCAAATGTGCAATATGTAGTTGTCCGTTAGGACATTGATAGTATAAAGTTAATGTGTTAGTTTTTCAAGTCTTTTTTCTTTTTTTGCGTTTCTTATCTGGATAAGTGGGTCCGGTTCCGAGAGGTGTGGTGACGCCAGCAACAGCAGCAGCCACAGCCTGCTCATCTCTCTCTCGCTCATCTTCAGCGCTTTCGTCTGGTTCACCCAAGACTTCCTCTTCAGCAAGCATTTCCCTGATTAACCATCTAAGATACCGCATATTACTAACTATGTAGTAAACCGATGTTGAGGCTCGATTTCAAAGTGTTGTGGTTCACATTTTTCAAGATTTTCAGACAACCAAGCAGATTCTATCTCAGCCTCTTGAAGATTATTAACACCCTTCCACCAACACGATAGTTCAGGGTTCCAGCGATAGCGACGCTGCTTCAGGAGGTGGTTTTCCTCTCGAAGAGATCCAGCAGCAAAGACGTGATAATCTGGCTGCATTGCATTTTCAAGCATCGCTTTCATGTAAGAATCTTTTCTCAAAAGATGTAATGTAGCATCTACATCAGCGGTGGCATTATGCGAATCGTAGAAAAACCCATGCCAAGCACAGAGCACCTCTAGAGCCTTCGATGCGCGACAGATGCTGTTCCAATCCACTTGCGTCATTGAGCAACACCAGATAGCATCAGAGGGCACGACTTGACCAGCTTTACGTAGGGCCTTCTCAACCCACTGTCTATCGAACGCGGCGTTGTGGCAAACAATAAACTGACACTTGGACAAGAGTGAAGCCACTTTGTCCCAAGGGATCTTATGACCCTTAAGGTCTTCATCTGTGAACCCCGTAATTTCAGTAATAATTGGGTCAAGTGGGTACGAAGGCTCCTGCAAGAACCCAATATTCTTTTTCACACCAGAAACTTCACCCGTCGTAGGCGAAACAAAAAACGGGCGAAGCGCAATCTGGATGACTTCACCCCTATCTACATTCAAGCCGGTTGTTTCGACATCAAGAATTACAGCGGGAACATCACCCTGTTGAGGTGCTCTATCAGGTGAATCCAGCTGTTGAAGTTTCGTAAGTGTGACGGTACCGTCGATCTCTAGATGTTTCATAGCTCTCCTATCAGGCTTTATAAACAATAAGAGAAACTAAGCAGCTTTACACAAGCTTTTATCCTTCTTTCTTCCAAGAGTTTTTGTACGGTGACTTATACAAGACGACGTTCGAAGTATCGAGTCTGTCAACCTGAACAGGAACATCAAGGCTTAGCATACCAGCATTGACTGCTCCAATAAGTGTGTGCTGGATATACTTTGCTCCGTTACGGCTATCAAGTTCGCCCATCGTAACCATGAGGCCTTTCTCTCCCCCTTGGTCAACGACACTCATTCCGCCATAAGATCTTGCCATGACATCAGTACGCATCGCTTGCTGGAGGATATCGGCAACGCCTTGCCAGCCGCTAGCCTTCTTATCAACCCCGAGGTTCTGCATCAGCTCATCTGGAGCTTCTTCAGCTAGTGCCCCAGCCTCAGCTACCTCCTTACTCCACCGACCTCGACCCATAGTAGCCCCGATCTCACCAGGTTGGGTATCTTTTTTCTTCTTTTTCTTAGGCTTTTCTTCAGCTTCTGGCTGCTCTTCACCCTCAAGTATCATAGAGCGAATATATCTTCTTAACTTTTGTTCATTCATGAGAACCGAACTCCGTAATTTTCAGTGGGAAATTGCCCATGCTTTTTATATTGAATCCTTTATTTACATATTCGGTAATTGGTGCTAAGTTCTCAGGAGCCGCCTCAAAAACTAAAGCATCGTGAATAATAAATAGCGGCCTGATGGACTCAGAGAATGTTTCGCAGAAATCAAGGAACCCAGCAAGAGCGATATCAGCAGCAGAAGATTGTAGGAAGTTGTTGATCAAAACAGTGTTGCGAGAATCATCAACCTCTATAGGCCGACCAAAACAATTCGATATCATTCCCGATTCAGCTTCTTTGACTAGAGCTCTAGAGAGAGTAGCTATACAGAAATATGATTTTACAGCCTTCAAAAGTGTGTGCGCTTTGACAGGAGAGTTATCTTTTCTTAAGACGCTCTCTAGACGATATTTGCCAGCTCCGTAAAGCGCACATAAAACAGCTAATTTTGCAACGTCTCTTGATACGTCAAGACCAGACTCAGAAGCAAAACTTGTGTAAACATCAGATGAACAATCTCGACCAGCTACATTCAAAGCAACTCTCGGCTCCAAAGAAGTAAAGTCTACCTCGTAAAGCGATGAGGTTGGGGAAGAGGGTCGAAAAACATCACGGTGCTCTTTTTTCATTGTCAATATCTGCGGGCCGGCCTTCACCACCAGCCGGCCAGTCTTAGTCGATACTCGATTGTACACTGGAACTGGAATCTTACCTGCGGCATCACTCAACTTCAGCATCGAAGAAAGAACGTGGTTGTCTCCCTCTTCTAAAAAACGAGAGCATGCAGATTTATCTAAGAAAGCAGGAGAAAGCATAGAAAACAATTTGTTCGTATTACGAAAAAAAGCAGGGTATGGGAGCTCGCTAAACAACTCAAGAGAGTCATTTACTGAATCGACAAGATTTCTGAAAGAAGACTTATAAAGCGCAGCAGGTAAAACTCTACTCCAGGGTACGAAACCAGTGTACCCGCACTCTTTAAAGGCTAGCCGATGACTATCAGGAACCAGCGTAGGTGTTTCCCTATCATACAATTCAAGCAAAGGTTCAACAGAATCATAGGAGCCCGTCAAGCCCAAACAATAAGATGGGCTGTCATCTTCTGTGGCGCGCTTCATCATCCCGTCTTTCAAGATAATATCGTATAACAGACCAGACGCTTCTTTAGTGATTAAAAGAGACATGTTACATTATATTAAGGTAGAGAAGTTTTTCACGTCGTAGTTACGACGAAGTTTCTTCGGCATCATTGTCTCGGATTGCAGTAAGAGTCTTGGTGATGCTGTCCATCATACTCACATACTTACCGAAAGCATCAACTTGGGTCATCTTCAGTTTCGTCTCAAACTTCCCCTTCGATATCTGGTGCTGGATTCCGGAAACCACAAAAACGTTATCAACAGTTGTCCCGGTTCCAAAGTCCACGAAAAAGCTTTGACCATATTCCACTACAGGACATCCGAACGTAGTCAGTGATAAAGAAACTGGCGCAGCCTGTAGAGGAACACCAGCATCTCTAGAGCCTTGTGCAGTTTGACCCCCTCCCATTCCGGCGCGCTGCATATTAATACTAGCTAGCTTCGGATTATTCATGGATGATAGATCAGCACCGAGCACTGCGGAATTTGTACTTCCATAAATTATGCTCGGCATGGTAGACTGCATGAAATTTTTCAATCCTTTAAAGCCGCCCTTGACGCGAAAATATGTGTTAGGCTGTGTGGCGGGGTCATACGTCTCAAGTTCTTCTGAAGACATTGATGGGACAGCCTCGAGAAGACCGAACTCAATAGCAGCCTGTAGCTCTTCATAAAATGCTTCCGCATGCGAAACAGGGGTATCAGCGTCGTCAGAAGACTCAGCAGAAGTCGCTTCATTCGCGGCTTGGCTAGCAGCAGAAGTTAAAAGGCCCATGTCAGAGGAGCGAGCAGCCCCCATAAGTTTACTAAGAGCTGTATGGGGTGTACAGACAGAATCGTAAACGTGGAGCCGTAATATTGTCGAGCGACGGCCATCCGCATGTCCGTCAACCTTTCCAGGGACTGCCTCTATATGAAATCTGATCCTCGGCATTTTAAACACGAGGTCAGCTCCTTCACCGTAAGCGTCAGTCAGCCGCTTCTTTTTCTCATCATTCAGCTTGGTGGGATCTTCCTTGTACTCCTCGTTGAGCTTCTTGTTGCCCTCTTCGTCTGTTTCATATAACGAAGCTAAGCCATAAAGCTCTGCCGCTTGATTATGAACGAACTCTTTACCGACGAGAGTAAGAAATCTGCCGAGTGGAATGTTGACAGCTGTCTTTGTGTTCTCTTTAAACACTTTTTCGAAATCTGACATTTTGATAGGAAGCTGCGCAGTCGTTAAGTCTTTTATGTAAGAAGCTTTGTCGTTCATTGGGTAAAACAAGAACTGGATCTCATCAAATCTCTTTGTTGCTGCCAGCGGCTTCCCAACCATGTACATCAACATTGAACCGAGAGACACGTGGCTGTTCGACGTTGGTGATATATTAAGGTATTGAGTTGATCCACCATGACCTGTGACGGCGACGGCAAACGGATCCTTGTTGGAAGAGCGCAAGTTTTTAAGGTGACTGACCTTTGAAGCAACCGCTTCAGCAATAGTTGCCTGTAGTTCCGCTACAGCACCACCTGTGCCATCGGAACCGAACATATCTTCCAGCGTACCTGCCAATTCTCCTGTTGTGCCAGAAGCGCCTCGGTTATCAGTAATAAACTTCTTTAAGGCGCTAGCTGTTTCTTCGTCCATGGTCATCGCTCGGCTAGTGCTGGACGCGGCACTGAAAAACGATGCACCGAAAACGTCTCTTGCTTCGTCACCGCCGCCCATGTCAGATGCTTCTTGAATCGCAACTCTCTTAAGCTCCTTAATGACAGCAACCATGTCTTGAACTGCCTGTAAAGCGTCCTCGACATCTTCACCTTGACCAATATTGTTTGTGTCTAAGTTGGTCGCGCCTTTCATGGAGAGTTTAAGCTTGATTTTTACTTGACC
>MDSZ01237066.1_pt1 | contig 13678 bp, 15 predicted proteins | sample 811201 | NCBI WGS metagenome assembly MDSZ01 (sample SAMN05326647, study PRJNA326480) | marine metagenome | isolation source: seawater | place: Indian Ocean: North | collected 2010
TAATGTCTATTATTCCAACACTTTTTTTAAAAAAAACTTTTAGTGAAAAATTTGATTTAAATATTAATAAAAAGAACCTTTCATCGTTAACTGAATGTTCTAGATTTTTAGATGAAGTCCTTAATAAAAAACCAAACAAAAGCATGGCTTATGTTGGTGGATCTGCGTTTTCTCACAAAGGAGGATTACATGTGTCTGCAGTAAAAAAAGATCCAAAAACATATGAACATATAGACCCAAAAGAAGTTGGCAATCACAGAAATATTATTATTTCAAACCAAGCTGGAAGATCAAATATAATATCAAGACTTGAAAACTATGGAATAAAAATTGATTCAAAAGATCCTAAAATAAAAAAAATTTTAGATGAAGTTAAAGATAGAGAGTTTAGCGGCTATTCTTATGATGGAGCAGATGCCTCCTTTGAGCTTCTTGCAAACAGATTGTTAGGTAAGTTACCCCAGTATCTTAAAGTAAAAGATTACAATGTGAATGTAAAAAAAACTAAGGATATCGAAACTACTGCTAATGTTACTTTTTTAATTGATGGAAGAGAAATAAATTGTTCAGGTTCAGGAAATGGTCCGGTAAACGCATTAGATAATGCTATAAGATCAAACTTTAAGAAGGTGGAAAAATATTATAAATATTTTTCAGATTTGAAATTACTTGATTATAAAGTAAGAATTCTTAATACTGGAACAGGAGCAACAACAAGAGTTTTAATAGAGAGCACTGATAAAACTGGCAAAAGTTGGTTCACAATCGGCGTTTCTCAAAATATAATAGAAGCTTCATTTAAAGCACTTATGGATAGTTTAGAATACAAACTATTTAAAGAAAAAGCGCCTGCAAACATAAAATGAGAAAAAAAATTGGTTTTATTTTGGTAAAACCACAAATTGGGGAAAATATAGGAGCTAGCGCAAGAGCTTTAAAAAATTTCGGTTTTAAAGACCTTTCAATTGTTGAACCAAAAACCTCATGGCCGAATATAAAAGCTAAAGCTACCTCAGTGGGTGCATATGATATAATTAAAAATGCAAAAATTTATAAAAATATAATTGATGCTACAAAAAATTACCATATTACGATTTCATTAAGTGCTAGACATAGAGATCTAAATAAAAAACACATTTCGATACAAGATTTAAAAAAAATACTATCAGCAAAAAAAAATTTAAATTATGGTTTTATTTTTGGTCCCGAAGCCTCAGGTTTATCTAATGACGATTTAGCTTATACTAATTATATTTTGACGATACCTACAAATAAAAATTTAAAATCATTAAATTTATCACATGCTGTTATTTTAGTTTGCTTTGAATTATTTAAGATTTTAAATATTATCAAAAAACCAAAAATTAGGAAAAAAAATAACATTGTCTCTAAAAAAAAAATGTTTGAAACTATAAGTTTTTTGGAAAGCATTTTAGAAAAAAGAGATTTTTTTAAGCCAAAAGAGAAAAGAAGGTCAATGTTGCTCAATATACATAATTTATTTTATAGATTAGGTCTTAATGATAAAGAATTGAGGATTTTAGCTAGTATTATTGGCACTTTAAATAAAAAATCATAAAAAACCCCAATTGACTTTTACATTACAAGCTTTATAAAAACACAAAATCTATTATGACAAAAAGATTAAAATCTAAACACAAGGTTGACAGAAGATTAAAAGCAAACTTATGGGGAAGACCTAAAAGTCCGTTTAATACTAGAGCATATGCTCCGGGACAGCATGGTCAAGCTAAAAAAGGTAAACTAACTGATTATGGAACTCAATTACAAGCCAAACAAAGATTAAAATCTTATTATGGAAATATTAATGAGAGACAATTTAGAAATATTTACAGGAAAGCTTTATCTAAAAGGGGTGATACAACTGAAAATTTAATTGCTTTATTAGAAAGCAGACTTGATACAATAATTTATCGTGCAAAGTTTGCGCCTACAGTATTTGCTGCTAGACAACTAATTAACCACGGTCATTTCAAAGTGAATAAAAAGAATGTAAATATCTCGAGTTATTTAGTTAAAGAAACAGATACAATAGAAGTTAGAGATAAATCCAAAAAACTTAATGTAATTGACGGTTCTATACAGAGTAAAGAGAGAGATGTTCCCGAGTACATCCAGCAAGACGGAAAAAATAAATCTATAAAATTAGTAAGAGTTCCAAAATTTTCAGAGGTTCCTTATCCGGTTATAATGGAGCCAAGTCTTGTAATTGAATATTACTCTCGTTAATTTTTTATTATTCCTTTACTCTCAAACACTTTTTGAAGCTCTTTTTTTTCAAACATTTCTTTAACTATGTCACAACCTCCGATAAACTCTCCTTTTATGTATAATTGAGGGATTGTTGGCCAATCGCTAAATTCTTTTATTCCTTGTCTCAAATTCTCATTTTCTAAGACATTAACACCCTTGAAATCTATTTTTAAGATTTTTAATATATTAGATACAGCCATCGAAAATCCACATTGAGGGGCTTCCGGTGTTCCCTTCATAAATAGGCACACATCGTTTTTTTTTATTAGTTCTTCGATTTCTGTTTTTATATCCATTTTATTTTTCCATTGTTGTTAAAGATAATGCATGTAATTGATCTCCCATTTTGCCTTTAAGAGATTTATAAACCAATTTATGTTGTTCAATTTTAGTCATGCCTTTAAATTTTTTTGATTTAATTACTGCAGAGTAATGATTATTATCACCCATTAAATCTTTTATTTCAATATTCGCATCTGGGATACCACTAATTATAAGTTTTTTAATTTCCTCTATTGGGATTGGCATTAAAAACTCCCGCTCCATTCACAATTTAATTTAAGAATATCATTTATTGTTAGCTTGAACTCATCTTTTACTTCAAAATAATTGTCTTGAGTTTTGCCAATATTATCAAAATAAATATTATTTTTTTTTAACATATTTTCAACTTTTTCAAGATTATCTTTTTTTATCTCTACTATATATCTTCCTTGATCTTCACCAAAAAAATATTCAAAGTTATTTATAAGTTTTTTGGGCTTATTAATCTTTAAACCTATATTAGAACTAATTGACATTTCTGCAAGTGACAAAATTATCCCACCAGTTGAAATATCATGCACACTTTCAAGCAAATTATCTTCAATTAAATGTAATATGCTTTCGCCATTATTCTTTTCATTAATTAAATTAGAATCAGGAGGTAAACCATCTGCTGAAGAAAAAAGTGTTTCTAATAAAGCACTTTGCCCTAAATGACCAAAAGTTTTTCCTATGACAAAAATGGAATTGCCAATATTTTTAAATTTATGACTCATTGGCTTTTCAAAGTTTTTTATTAAACCAACTCCACCAATAACTGGAGTAGGAAAAATATTTTTTTTATTTGTACCGTTATAGAAAGAAACATTTCCTGAAACAACAGGGTAATTCAAAAAACTACAAGCCTCTTTAATACCAATAATAGACTCTGCAAATTCACCCATAACATCTGGATCTTCTGGATTACCAAAATTTAAACAATTTGTAATAGCCATAGGTTTAGCTCCCACTGCGATCAAATTTCTCCAACTTTCGCAAACAATTTGTTTCCCTCCTGAAACTGGATTTGCTTTAGAATAATTTGCAGAAGAGTCTACTGTGACAGCTATAGCTTTATTTTTGTTGTGTATTCTTATTATAGCAGCATCGCTACCAGAACGTTGTGCTGTATCACACATAACCATTTGGTCAAATTGTTCTGTTATCCATTTTTTGCTTATATGATTGGGCGATGCTATTAATTTTTTGAATGCTTCTTCAATTTTTATCTTTTTTAACGACTCAGATTTAATTTTTTTTGAATTTAATTTTTTTTTATTCCATTTTCTATCATATTGCGGAGCAAGATTTGAAAGAGCTCTAATTGGAATATTTGCTACAATTTTTTCATTGAAATATAAAATTAAACTTTTGGTATCCGTTGTTTTTCCAATTACAACAAAATCAAGGTCCCATTTTTCAAATATTTTTTTTGCTTCATCTTCTTTTCCGTCTTCTAAAATTATTAACATTCTTTCTTGGCTTTCTGATAACATCATTTCGTACGGAGTCATATTTTCTTCTCTGCAAGGAACTTTATTAAGATTAATTTCAATACCTAAGTTTCCTTTATGTGCCATCTCTACACTAGAGGAAGTCAACCCAGCAGCACCCATATCCTGAATAGAAATAATTGAATTATCTTTCATTAATTCCAAACAAGCTTCCATGAGGAGTTTTTCTGTAAATGGATCGCCAACTTGAACTGTTGGTTTTTTTTCTTCTGATTTATCATCGAATTCAGCAGATGCCATAGATGCTCCGTGAATACCATCCCTGCCTGTTTTTGACCCAACATAAACTACTGACTTATTAACTCCCTTGGCTTTAGAGTAAAAAATTTTATCTTTCTTTGCATGACCAACAGCCATTGCATTCACTAGAATATTTTCATTATATGTACTATTAAATTTGGTTTCGCCAGCAACGGTAGGAATACCTATACAGTTTCCGTATCCCCCAATACCGGATACTACTCCATTCAATAAATGATTAGTCTTTTTATTTTTTGGATCACCAAAATGAATTGAGTTTAAAAGCGCTATAGGTCTTGCACCCATAGTAAAAACATCTCTTAATATCCCCCCAACCCCTGTTGCTGCTCCTTGATAAGGTTCAATAAAAGAAGGATGATTATGACTCTCGATTTTAAATATTATAGCATCGTTATCTCCAATATCAATAACACCAGCGTTTTCACCTGGGCCCTGAATCACAAATTCATTTTTAGTAGGTAAATTTTTTAAATGAATTTTTGATGATTTATATGAACAATGTTCGTTCCACATTGCAGAAAAAATTCCTAACTCTAACAAATTAGGATCTCTAGATAGTAATTCTTTTATTTTCTCAAATTCTTTTAACTTTAAACCATGTTTTAAAACAATTTTATTTGAAATTTTCATCTAATTTAAAAGACTTGAAAAAATTCCCACACCATCATCGTTAGATATTATTTTATCAATCATTCTCTCTGGGTGAGGCATCATACCTAAAATATTTTTATTTTCATTAAAGATTCCTGCAATGTTATTTATAGATCCATTGGGGTTGCTCTCTTTATTTACTTCACCTTTTATATTACAGTATTTAAATGGTATTAATTGATTGCTCTCTAATTTTTTTAAATTATCTTCATCAATAAAGTAATTTCCTTCATTATGAGCAATATTAAGTTTTAAAACTTGATTTTCTTTATATTTGTTACAAAAGTTATTTTTAGTATTTATCACCTTCACAAAAATATCTTTTGAAATAAATCTGAGATTTTTATTTCTTAATAAGGCTCCTGGTAGTAATCCTGTTTCAATTAGAATTTGAAAACCATTACAAATACCCAAAACCAAACAACCCCTTTTAGCAGCTTTAATTACTTCTTTAAGTATATTGGATTTTGCTGCAATTGCTCCCGATCTTAAATAATCACCATAAGAGAAACCACCTGGAATGACAATTAAATCTGATTTAGGAAGCTGAGTTTCTTTATGCCATACTAGTTTGTTTTTAAATTGCATTCTTTCTAGAGCCACAGACACATCTCTATCACAATTAGAACCAGGGAAAATAATTACTGAGGAATTCATTTTATAAAGCTAATTCTGTAATCCTCAATTATTAAATTTACTAACAGTTTTTCACACATTTTTTTTACCAATTCCTCAGCCTTTTTTTCATCGTTTTCACTTATTTCCATTTCAAAATATTTTCCCTGTCTCAGACTTTTTAAATCGTGCATTCCTAAACTATTTAAAGTTTGTTGGACTACTTTACCTTGAGGATCAAGCACATCTTTTTTCAAAGTGACTGTTACTGATATTTTCAATTTATTTTTTTTTAAATTTTATGGATGTAGTTTTTCCAAAGTTTACTTCTTTAATATTAGTTTCCTCAGGCATTATTCCTAACCTTCTAGCAACTTCTTGATAACCCTCAATAATGTTTCCTAAGTTCTTTCTAAACCTGTCTTTATCTAATTTTTTTTCTGTTTTAAGATCCCATAGGCGGCAAGTATCTGGACTAATCTCATCTGCTAAAACAATTTCATTTTCCTTCTTATCTTTATTCCAAGATTTTCCAAATTCTAGTTTAAAATCTACAAGTTTAATTTCTATAGCTCTAAACATACCCGCAAGAATATCATTTATTCTTAAAGTCATTCTATCGATTATTTTAATTTCATCTTCTTTTGCCCAGTCAAAAGTATAGATATGTTCTTTTGAAATTAATGGATCTTCTAGATCATCATCTTTATAACAATATTCAAGTAATGGTTTTTCCAATACCGTACCTTCAGGTATACCTAACCTTTTTGATAAAGATCCTGTCGCAATATTTCTAACTATAAATTCGATAGGGAATATCTCAGCTTTTTTAATAAGTTGTTCTCTCATATTAAGTCTTTTAACAAAATGTGTTTTGATACCACATTGGCTTAAATGCATAAGTATATGTTCTGAAATTCTATTATTTAAAGCTCCCTTACCCTCTATATTAGCTTTCTTGAGATTGTTAAAAGCTGTAGCGTCATCTTTGAAATGCTGAATTAATAGATCTTTATCTATTGTTTCATAAAGAATCTTGGCTTTTCCTTCGTAAATTTTTTTTCTCTTATTCATAAAATTATTTCAAATTTCTTTTGAAAATTATATTAATTTTTTTTGTATGATAACTAAAATCAAATAATTTTTTTAATTTATTAACAGGTATTTTTCTTACTATATTAGGGTCTTTTATCAGGTTGTCATAAAAAGCTGTGTTAGTTTTCCAGCTTTGCATAGCATTCCTTTGTACAATGGAATAAGCACGCTCCCTTGAATAACCAGCATTAGTAAGCTCTAACAAAACTCTTTGAGAAAAAAATAAACCGTTTGTAATATTTAGATTTTTTTTCATGTTATTTGGATAAACATTTAAATTTTTAATAACATCAGCAATTCTTATTAGGGCAAAATCCAAATAAGTTGTAGTATCGGGACCAATCACTCTTTCCACTGAGGAGTGGGAAATGTCTCTCTCATGCCAAAGAACTACATTTTCTAGCGCTGGAATAACACTTGATCTAATGAGTCTAGCCAATCCAGTTAAATTCTCACTTAACACAGGGTTTTTTTTGTGAGGCATTGCGGAAGATCCTTTTTGTTTTTTTCCAAAATGCTCCTCAACCTCTAGAACTTCAGTTCTTTGTAAATGCCTTATCTCAACCGCAAGTCTCTCGATTGAACTTGCAATTAAAGCTAAAACTGAAAAAAAATGTGCATGTCTATCTCTTGGAATTATTTGAGTTGATATTGGTTCAACTTTCAAACCCAATTTTTTTGATACAGTCGCTTCGACTTTGGGATCTATATTTGCAAATGTTCCTACTGCTCCAGAAATAGCACAAGTAGAAATATCATCTATTGCATTTTTAAGTCTCTTTTTGTTTCGAAAAAATTCTTGATAGTAGGATAATAGTTTTAAGCCAAAAGTTATTGGCTCGGCATGTATACCATGGCTCCTTCCAATACATAAAGTATGCTTATATTTAATTGATTTTTTTTTTAAAATTTTAAGAAGGTTATCTAAATCTTTGAGTAATATCTCTGAAGATTGTTTTAATTGAATATTGAAACAAGTGTCTAACACATCAGATGATGTCATACCTTTATGTAAATGGCGTGAACTTTCGCCGGCAACTTCATTTATAGAAGTCAAAAAAGCTATAACATCATGTTTAACTTTCATTTCTATGTCATTGATCCTTTTTATGTTGATTTTAGCTTTTGACTTGACTGTTTTTGCAACACCTCTCGGTATGATTTTAATTTTTTCCATTGCTTCTGCAGCAGCAATTTCAATTTTTAGCCAAATAGAATATTTATTTTTGTCACTCCAAATAGCTTTTAGTTCTTTTCTTGAGTATCTCTCAATCATTTTTATATGGAGGAAAATTTAATCCTTTTTTAGATAAGGTAAAAATTTCGCATCCTTCATTTGTTATACCAACAGTATGTTCAAATTGTGCAGATAAAGATTTATCTTTTGTGACCGCTGTCCATCCATCGCCAAGTGTTTTGGTATCAAATTTACCCTCATTAATCATTGGTTCAATTGTAAAAATCATTCCCTCTTTGATTTTCTCTCCTTTTCCAGACTCACCGTAATGTAAAATATTTGGTTCTTCATGAAAATTCTTACCTATTCCATGTCCACAAAAATCTCTTACAACAGAGTAACCCTTTGACTCAACATATTTTTGTATAGTGTGACCTATATCGCCAAGAGTTTTACCTGATTTTAATAAACTGATTGCTTTTTCAAGAGAGTCATAAGTAGTCTGAACTAAATTTTTTGCTTTTATTGAAACTTCCCCAACAAAAAACATTCTACTTGTATCTCCATGCCAACCATCTTTTAAAGCTGTAACATCTACATTTAAAATATCACCTTCATTTAAAATTTTATTTGAGGGTATGCCGTGACATATGACATGATTTGTTGATGTACAACATGATTTAGGATAGCCACGATAAAAAAGCGGCGCAGAATAAGCTTTGTTATCGTTAATAAATTCATAACATAAATTATCTATCTCATTAGTCGTAATTCCTGGTTTAATGATTTTAGAAACTTCATCTAAAGCTCCTGATGCAATTGAACCAGCAACCCTTGTTTTTTCGAAAGCCTCTAAAAATTCTTTTTTCATTATATTTGAAATTTTATTTGTTTATTAAGTATTATGCCTTTTGAAGAAATTTTACAATCATAGCAAATAATATTTAATTTATTACCTAAAGCCCTTGTTAATAAACTATAGTAATCGGGATCTATATCCTCAGCTATAGATAATTTTGCACAATCATCTCTTTGGATTATAAATGCAAGATATATTTCGTAACCCTTTTTTTTTGCATTAATTAATTCTTTTAGATGTTTCGCCCCTCTCTTTGTTATAGCATCAGGAAATTCTGCTATACCTTTTTTTCTTGATAGAGTCACATTTTTTACCTCTATAAAGGACTTTATATTTTTTTCTTCAATAAGAAAATCGAACCTAGTTTTATCATTATACTTTACTTCAGTATAAATTTTTTTGTGATTAGAAAAATATTTTAATGAATTATTATTTAAAGCCTCAAGAAATATTTTATTTGTTAAATGAGTATTTATTCCGACTTTTGTGTTTTTATCAATTATTACTTGAGCAGTGTATTTGAGTTTTCTATTAGGATTATTGGATTTGCTAATCAAAATTTTATTACCTTTTTTTAACAATCCTTCCATTGATCCCGTATTTGGACAATGTGCAGTAATTATTTCATCATTGATAGCTATGTCCATGAAAAAACGTTTATATCTTTTTATTAAAGTACCTGATAATAGTTTATTTTCAAAATTCATAATATTTTAATATGAAGAAAAAAGACAAAAAAGTAAATGCAGCTATTTTGATCATAGGTAACGAAATACTGTCTGGAAGAACTAAAGAACAGAATGTTTCTTTTTTAGCAAATTGGTTAAATCAAAAATGCGGGATATCAGTTAATGAAGTTAGAATAATTCCTGACTTAGAAAAAATGATAGTGAAAAATATTTTACAATTAAGTAAAAGTTATCATTATGTTTTTACTACAGGAGGAATAGGCCCCACGCACGATGATATTACAGCACAATCTATTTCAAAGGCGTTTAAAAAAAAATATAAATTTCACAAAACGGCATATAAAATTTTAGAAAATTATTATGGAAAAAAAAATTTTAATGATGGAAGAAAAAAAATGGCAAAAATGCCAAGTAATTCTAAATTAATATTAAATCCTTCAAGTGCTGCTCCTGGATTTCATATCAATAATGTTTTTTGTTTGCCTGGAGTTCCATCAATACTAAACTCAATGATTGAAAATTGCAAAAAATACTTGTCTAAGGGCTCTAAAATTTTTAGCGAAACAATAAATCTATTAACAGTTGAAAGCAATATTTCAAAAGAATTAACAAAAATACAAAAAATTTTTAAAAAACATATCGAAATTGGAAGTTATCCATTCTTTAGACTTGGAAGGGTTGGAGTTTCTATAGTCGTAAGGTCATCAAATAAACAAAAAATATCTTTATGCCTTAAGCATATAGATAAAAATATTGTGAAAAAAAAAAAAATTAAATCATTTAAAAAATAGATTTTATGAAAATAGTAGACTGCTTTATGTATTTTGACGAAGATCTTCTTTTAGAATTGAGATTAAAGGAATTGGATAAATATATAAGTAAATTTGTGATAGTGGAAAGTAAATTTACTCATAGCGGCATTAAAAGGAAATTACAATTTGATATAAATAAATATAAAAAATATGAAAATAAAATTGAATATATAATTTTAAATGAAGAACCTTTGAATTTACAAATTGTTCAAGAAGATGACGATTACAATACAAAAAACTCTAAATATATACTTAACGCAGCAGCACGAGAAAACCTTCAAAGAAATACAATAAAAGAAGGACTAATTAACAATGATCCTGAGGATTGGATTTTAATATCAGATCTTGATGAGATACCAAATATGGAAAATGTAAATTTCAAACAGATTAATAATAAGTTTTTATTTTTCGAACAAAAAAATTATTACTACAAATTTAACTTATTTTTAGAGGGTATAAAATGGGTAGGATCTAAAGCTTGTAAATTAAAAGATCTTAAATCTCCTCAGTGGTTAAGGAATATAAAAGATAAAAATTATTCAAAATGGAGAATTGATACCTTTTTTTCTCAAAATAAAAGCAACGATATTTATTTTGTCAAAAATGGAGGATGGCATTTTAGCTATTTAAAAAAACCTGAAGATATAGAAATAAAACTAAAATCATATCTTCATCACAGAGAATATGATTTAAATCCCCTTGGAATAAATATGATAAAAAAATATATTAATGAAAAAATAGCTATTTATGATTTAAAAACTGATATGAGGAACAATAAATTTACAGGTAAACAAAAATTAAAAGTTCAAAGTATTGATAATTTGCCAATAGAAATAAGAAATAATTTAAAATACTATAAAAGTTGGCTCGAAGAGTAAAATGAATATGGACAAAGCAATAGTTACTTTATCAGATTCCAAATACTACCCATTGTTAAATGAATTAATAAATTCAATAAAAGACAATTGTCAAGGAGATGATATTAAAATTTGCGTTTTGGATGCTGGCTTAACTAATACTCAAAGAGAGAAAATTAAAAATAAAGTTTACAAAATAGAGAAAGCCAAATGGGATTTAAATGTTAGTTCAATAAAAGCTCTTGGTAAGGAATGGCTTAAAAGTCAAGTTTCAAGAGCTTTTTTACCAAAATACTTTCCTGAATTTAAGAAGTTGTTATGGATTGACTGTGACGCATGGGTTCAATCAAAGAATTCTATCGATTTATATTTCGATGCTTGTCAAAATGGAAAATTAGCAATCACACAGAGCATTGGCCCTGGTTATAAGAATTTAGCAAAAGTAAAATGGTTTTTTAATAAATATGCAGCTATTAAAACACAAAACTACAAACATGCTAAATCATCTGGTTTTTCTGAGGAAATAGCTAGAAAAATTGCTTTTGCACCTCATCTAAATATCGGTGTTTTTGCTTTAGAGAATAAATCTGAGTGCTGGAAGATATGGCAAAAAAATTTGAAAAAAAGTTTATCTAAAGGAAAAATATTTGGTTCAGAAGGATTAGCAATCAATATTACAACATATGTTGACAACTACGATACAGAATTTTTACCAATTAAAAATAATTTTATTGCAAGCCATGTACTTCCAAAATATAATGAAAAAACTCAAAGATTTGTTGAACCCTTTAAACCAAACGATCAAATAGGCATTATGCATTTAGCTGGCGGTATATGGGTAGGTGGTAATGATATGAGAGAGTCAAAAAATTTAAAAATATCAATCAAATCTCTTGATGGTTCATCTAATCTAAGAAGTTTAAGATACTTAAAAATTAATGAACAGAAATAAATTATAATAATTTAAAATGAGATTTTTTATAATTATATATTTCTTATTTTACTTTTCATCATTACACGCTGGGATACAGCTAGTCCAAATAGGTGAAAATTTAAACAAACCTTGGTCTCTCACAATTGTAGAAAATGATAAATATGTAATTACTGAAAAATCTGGAAAAATTCTGTTATTTGACGGGAAAAAAAGATCAAAAAAATATATAAATCACAATCTTAATATTCTTGAAGATGGACAGGGTGGTTTATTGGATATTCTACTATTTGATGGTGATGTTTATGTTTCATATTCTGAAAATAGGGGAAATAATAGATCAAGTACTTCAGTCGCTAAAGCAAAATTTAATTCTAAATATTTAAATTTTAAAAACATTTTTCAATCTAATCCTCCTATTAATAGTGGTTATCACTTCGGTTCTAGACTTGTAATTAAAGATGATAAACTTTTTATTTCCTCTGGTGAAAGGGGAGAAGGCATTATTGCTCAAGATCCCAGTAAACATCCTGGAAGTATAATTAGAATAAATTTAGATGGAGGCATACCTAAAGATAATCCTAAATTTAATAATAATCCAAAATGGTTACCTGAAATTTATCAAATAGGTATAAGAAATGTGCAAGGAATGGCACTTTCTCCTTTTGACAACAATATATATATGACGAACCATGGTGCAAGAGGGGGAGATTGGTTTGGGAAAGTTTTCAAAGGCGGAAATTATGGGTGGGATAAACTGTATTGGGGTGGAACAAAATATTCTGGATTACCAGGTGGTCCAAAATGGCTTCCTGGATTTGATAAACCAATAAAGTATTATGTTCCCTCAATAGCTATTTCTGCAATGTTGATTTACAAAGGAAAAGAATTTCCAGAATGGAATGGAAAGGCTTTAATTTCAGCTTTAAAGGATCAATCTCTAAGAGTGCTTAGTTTTAAAAGCAACTTATTTATTAGTGAGAAAATAGTTTTTAAAAATAAAATAGGCAGGCTAAGAGATATTAAATTAGATTCTCTAGGCAGAGTTTTAATTTTAACTGACTCGGGGAATCTTTGGATTTTGAGTAAATCTAGTTAAAAAAATAAACACAGAGATATTTAAATTAAATAAAAAGACCTAAAATTAGCTGTTTTTTCAAAAACTCGTAGCTGCGACATTTATGCAAATGATAATCATTATCATTTTATTGTAAATGATAATCATTATCAATTAGAAAGGAAATATTATCATGAGAAAAGTTATACTAAACATAATTTTTATTCTGTTTTGTAGCGCTTCAGTGTTAGCTAGCGAAGTTAATATATTTAGCGCAAGACATTACGACTCTGATGTTCAATTGTATGAAAAATTTACAGCTAAAACTGGTATAAAAGTAAATGTTGTATCTGGAAAATCTGGTGCATTAGAGAAAAGAATTATAGCCGAGGGAGGAACTGCAGACTTATATATCACAGCCGATGCTGGCAGACTTGGCGCATTTGCAGCTAACTTGCAGGGTGGATTAACAAGTGATGCAATAAAATTAGCAGTTCCAACAAATTTTAGAACATCTAAATGGGTTGGAATAGCTAAAAGAGCAAGAATAGTTTATTTTGCTCCGGAAAGAGTTACAGGCGCA
>MDSZ01060229.1_pt1 | contig 13677 bp, 6 predicted proteins | sample 811201 | NCBI WGS metagenome assembly MDSZ01 (sample SAMN05326647, study PRJNA326480) | marine metagenome | isolation source: seawater | place: Indian Ocean: North | collected 2010
ACTACAATCAGGACAATCAGATTCACTTACCGACATAAGTAACTATATTAATACTTATGCAGAACTTTGGAATGGAACTGCTCAATATGAAAATGCCTCTGGTGTAGTAGTTTCTCATCCAGAGAATTTAAGTGATGCTGATAGAAAGAAATGGGAAGGTAAGGGCCTTAAAGATACTACACCATTCTTTGAATACTTACAAAATGAAATTGCTTTAGATCAAAAAGAACTTATGAATAGGAATTAAAATGGAAAGAATGTCTTTATCAGAAAGATTAGCTCCTGTAGTTTCTAATACTGATCTGAATGAAGAGTATAGATTTTTAGATGCGGATACTGTAGAGTCTAAGGTGGAGTTTGATGAGCGAGGTAGCCCATTAAGGTTTAGACTTCAAGGCATAGATGCTCCTGAGGTTGCCAAGTATTTTAATGTAGATAATATTAAAGCTAGTACTGCTGGATCTAATAAAGCTAACTTAGCATTAATGAACTTAGCTAAGAAAGAAGGCTTCACTAATGTTATAAGGACAGGTAGATTCGATGGATTAGGTCGAGAGATAATTGACTTACAAGACGAAGCTGGTAGAAGTTGGGAAAATACTTTAATAAAAACTGGTGTCTTAGATCCAACAAGATATACATCTAATGAAGCAATAAGAGCTAACATAGTAGCTGAAGCTATAGGTACTCATGGACAGGGAGAAGATTGGGACGTAGCTAGGAATGCTATTGCAGATGCTATATACGATGAAACCAAATACGAGACTATGATAAAGCAACAAGCTATAGACGAAACTGAGTTAGCTTATGGTGGTAATTACTTTATGCCTGGATCTGTACAATACAGAAGTTTCGATAGAGATCTACGTAATAAAGCTACTAGTCCTTTTGCTACGGCTTGGGATGTAGGCTTAACAGGTGCTATTGAAGGATTGTATGGTGCTGTTGAAATGACTGGTGACATGACTGGATGGGACTGGGCTAAGAACGTAGGTGAGAATGGTATATATAGAGCTAGAAGAGAAATTGCAAGAAGACCTGAGATCGTAACTAGCTATAAAGATATAGATGGATTCTTCGGAAGAGAGGGATTTCTACAATATGTAGCTAACAACGCAGCTATTTCCTTACCTTATATGGCAGCTACTATGTCAGGAGCATTAGCATCTCCTTTTGTAGGACTTAGCGCTTTAGGAGTTGCAGCTACTGGTGTAGCATTATCTCCAGTTGCTTTATACTCAGGTACTGTGTGGAATGATATGGAAGGGGATAATAAGAACGCACCACTAGCTATTGTAACAGGTGTAGCTCAGACTGTGTTAGATAGACTTGGCTTAGGATTCTTAGCTAAAGGTACGTTGTTATCTAAAGAAGGACGACAGACAGCCGTTGATGCTTTAATAAATAAAGCTAGGACAGAGGGAGTTAAGGTAAGTGGTATCACAGTAATACCTCGTGGTACAGAGTTATCTAAAGAAGCTGCTTCGAATTTGATATTAACGTATAGTCGTCAAGAGACAGCTAAGCTAGCTACTGATGCAGCTAAGTTTGCTAAAGATCAGTTAAGAATGCGGAATGTAGTTAAGTCACAATTGAAGAGACTTGCGGTTGGTGCAACAGGTGAAGGTATAACTGAGGCACTTCAAGAATCTATTGGATATACTGCAGCTCACCATGCTAATGGATTTAGAGATTGGAATGCTCACGAGTTTCGAGATCGCCTTATTGATGCTACTATCGCAGGTACCTCTCTTGGTGGTGCATTTACTATACCTGGAGGAATTTACGACTATGGTGCTTGGACAGATGTAGCTTATAGAACTGGTACTAATACAGGTAAACAGACATCTAAGATGGGCAAGCTAGCTGAAAGAGACATAGCTAAGAACGGACAGCAATACAATATTCAAAAACACAACAATGCAAACAAGACTGAGACAGAGCAACAATCTGGCGATCCATTCTTTGATGGTAATGAAGATATAAATGACCAATCAGATAGACATGAAAAGAAATTAAAAACTAGAGACATGGCTCAACTAGTGCGTGACTCATTTACAAACTTTCCTAGATTATATCGTGGAATTATGAGATCTGCCTTCGGTAATATGGGATTTGCTGATGAACTTCAAAATGATTCTACAACAGCTCGTATAATGGCTGAAAAGTATGGTGGTAACTTACAACGATCTGTTTCAGGTGAGTCATATGAAAATAGAAAGCACCATGAGATATCTAAGATACGCCATATACTAGGAGATGTATCTAATATACTTGCTGGGTTTGGAAGATCAGATAAAAGAAAAGCTCGTATTAAGTTTAGTCAAGAGTTTTATGAAGCTTTTAATAAAGCTCATGAAAAAGCACGAGCTGAAGGAAGAGAAGTTAATTGGGAAACAGATTTAGAAGGACCATTAAGTGAAAATATTCCTGCGTTTATAGCACTTATAGCTAAGTTAAATGAAGTAGGAAATAGAATGCATAGCATGCAGTCTAAACATAATCCTGAATTAGGAAAGATTAAAGATTATTTAGCTAGACATAGGTCTATAAATAAAGAAGCTGTTGAAAAGAATAGAGCTGGATTTGAGAATGCTTTATTAAATCTTAAAGATAGTAGAGGTAGACCGTTAGTTACACCAGAGCAAGCTTCAGAATTAACAGAAGCTATTATAAGGCAAGATGGAGTTAATGATATTTCTGATATTACAGCAGGTAAAGATGGATTCTCTGTTGTATCTAAAGCTACATTTAAACCTCAGTCCCACAGGAAAAGAACTTTAAATCTATCTGATAATCCTGAGTTTAACGAATTCTTAGAAATGGATTTGTTTTCTAATATATCTAATGCAGCTAAGTCTGCTGTACGATACACAGTACTAGAAGAGTTTGTTGGTGCTGATAACAAGAAAATTAATAATGATCTTGCTAAAATTAAAACAGAATTAATGGGCTCAGGTTGGAGTGAGGCTGATGCACAGAGCAGAGTAGACAAACTAGCTTATGATATGAAGAGGTTTCTTAATGCTGAGTCAGGAAACTATAAGCGTATTCAAAATCCAATATGGTTATTTGCTCAAAAGAATTTATTGTTTGTAACTACTATTACTGGATTACCATTAGCTACACTATCTAATTTTGTTGAACTCGCCTTAGTTAGTAAGAGTTTAAATGTAAGTCAGATCGTTGGGAAAGATGGTAGTATAGCTAGTATATCTAGAAACTTTGTAAATGAATTAAACAATACTGCTAGAAGAGGATTCGGTGCTGCCACAGGTAAAGTGACCCCTCATAGAAGAACATCTGCTGGATACCAGAAGATACAAGAATTAGGTTTCTTAGATTGGGAAGTAGGTGCAGCTCATACAACAGGAGTTAGTGAAACTGGTCGTATGCACCAACGTGTTTTAGATTTATACTTTAAAACTATTCTATTACAGCAATGGACTAATGCTACTCGTGCATCAAGAGCTGCTATCGCGGGAGACTATATAGTAGATAAAATAAATATATTAATTGAAGCACAAATGCATGGAATAGTAGAAGCTGGAACTGACTTTAATAGAAGGGCTACTTATACTAATGAAGTTGCAGAAGCTGAAGAAGCATTACGTAATTTAGGTATAGATCCTAGATGGATGGTAGACTATCATATGGGATTTCCAGATATGAGTAGGGCTAGTGATCCAAGTTTAAATGTTAGTGATCTTGGTCGACCTAATAGAGAACCTACTGAGATAGAAACAGAAAGATATACACGAATGATGAACGATGCTACGTTTAATTTCGTTAATGAAGCTGTCGCTTTGCCTCAATCTGGAAACAGACCTTTGATCTTTCAAGATCCTAGGTTCGCTTTGTTTACTCAGTTCCAAGGTTTCATAGCTACATTCCAAGCAAACCATTTGCCTAAGATGTGGGCAGAGATGGCAAGACGTGGTACTCCTGCGATGAAGTACAATGTTTTTGCTACTATGTCTACTATGATTTTACTAGGGTTTGTATCACAACATCTTAAAGACTTATTAAAGTATGGAGAACCAACTCCTTATTTTAAAGATATGGAATACATCAGAAGAGGTGTTGCATCCAGTGGATTATTAGGTACATCAGAAAGAGTTTTAGACTTTGCTTTCCCTATGTACCAAGAGAGATACAAAACAAATATTGGTTGGGCATTTGGAACTATATCAGGAGAATCTGCTGCATTAAGTAAAGCTCTTAGAATAGGAGAGTTAGGAGTAGATGTAGCTCAAGGAGAAAGAGGACTGGGAAGTGCCGCTATGAAGATCTCTCCTTTAGCACAAGCAGCTTATCAAGCACAGAAAAATATACCTCGATGGAATTTTGGAGATAATACATGGCAATAAGAGTAAATCCACAAGGAGCTTTAACAGAAGAGACTAGAGCTAAGGTTGCTGAAAATGTAAAGCGCATGACAATGGCTGAAAGGTTTAAAGCAAAACCTTTACTAAAAACTCCAGTCGAACGGTTAAATGTAACAGGAGATCGTCCATATCTTACAGCTGTAGATGATTACAAAGTAAATAAGTTTACACCATCTGCTAACACAAATCCTTATGCAAGTACTATAGTAACACGAAGCAGACGTGAGAGACTAGATAAAGAAAGAGAAGATGAGATTAACGCAAATCGTTTTGAAGAAGATTTGCTTGCGCAAAAACAGCTTGACCGAGAAGAAGCTCTTTCTGAAAGAGAACCTAGAATTCGAGCTATATGGAATCAAGGAATTCAGCAAGATGAGGTAGGAAAAAGATTAACTACAGCAGAAGCAGATCAATTACGTCTTAGTACAGGTGTATCTGAAAGTGTAGTAGGAATAGGAGATGATGCTACTGGACATATGATTAAAAGGGCTAATCGCTTTGTTAATCTAGCTCATAATGCAGACTTAAGATTTACAGCAGATGATTATGCTCGTAATATAAGAGCTGACCAATCTACAATTTCTGATGAAACTTGGGCTAGACAATCAGCAGCTGCTAGAAAAGCAGGTCAAATAGATTTTACAAAAGACCCAACCGGTAGATTGAGTGAAGCTCAAATACAAAACATAGCTAAGTTCGCAGCAGGGCCTAACCCTGGTATTGACCCAAAGAAAAAAGATACAAGACCTAGAATTGGAGGTATGTGGATTCAGAGGCAAACTACTCCTAAAGGCAGAGAGACTGTTGACTTAAGTAAGTTGTATACAGATCTTGAAACAAAGAGAGCTATACAACAAGGCCGCACGGCTTCTGTCGATTTAGAAGGTAAAGCTTTACCCGAAGGCGAAGGTAGTCTTCCACTAGTAAGCGATCCTAGAAATGAAGGTCAATATAGAGAAGCTACTTTTATAGATCAGTATAACCAAGAAATAATAGCTAGGACAGGTTCAACTGCTAAAACTATAGATCCATTAAGTATTAAAGGTATTATGTTTAATCCTGACGGGTTTGATGCTGGAGTATTTGATAGAGAAGGAAACATGGTGGTTGATCCAACAGCTTTAACTACTATGGCTTTAGCTACTGAGATCTTCCTTAATAAAGCACAGTATCAAAAAGATACTACTCCTATAGAAGGTGATGCAGTTATAGAGCAAGAGTCTATTAAAGATAAAGTCTTAAGAGAAGGACAAGATACTACTTTTTCACCAGAAGGTGGAATCGGAAGAGTTGAAGGTAACGCAGAGTTAGGAAGAGAAATCTTTAAATCTTGGAAGCGTGAACAAAACTTAATGAACAATAGACCTAGTGACCAATATAATATAGACGCGCTTAGTAATGATGAATTCGTAGCTTTAGGAACTCTAGCTAAAGAGATGTATCATATGGCTAACCCACATTTACTAACAAGGATAAGTAATGATGGAGGTTTTGATAGTGACGCAGTAGGAAATCACATTAACTCTTCAGTTGAATTCAGGTTAACCGATCTAGGTAAAAAGGTTTTTCTTGAAACTCAGAAGTCATCTCCAGATGCTTTCAGAAATTATGAAATAAAACCTAGACATAGCAAGAAATCTAGAGCTCTTCAAGATACAAGAACAGAGAAGGATGTTTATTTAAAATCAGCAACAACTGTTATTAAACCTGAAGTGCATGAAGTTATAGAAGAAGCCCGCTTTAATATGGGTAACGTAGGTCATGTAATTGACCCGCTTAGACGTAAAATAGTTCTGCAACTTGCGATCACTGCACTGGCTGAAATGAAGAAACCCGGTGCGATTCCTAAGGTCGGTGACTTTTTTGATGTTGGTCAAGTAAAACTTGATGCCTTTAATGCAGAACTTAATAACAAAAGAAGAGATCCTAATTATAAAGAAGGTGAGTATCGTCCTGAATATGAATTAGAGAAGCAGCTTACTAAACTAATAGAGATGCTTAATACTGTAGGAGTAAATAGTAATAAAGTTAATTACTTGGATTTTGTGTTACAAAGTCTTACTCATAGAATGCATGCAGGTCAAACAAGGTTTAATCCACAATTAATTCCTTTATTAAGGTACATTACAGGTGGTGCAGTTCCTACTGCTGTTAATACTACTAGTACTTCTGATGCTAACCTTATGTTTAAAGAGTTAATGGCTATTCATTTTCTTAAAGAAGATGCTGACGGTAAAAAGAGTAAATTCGATTTGCCTGAAACTAGAGTAAAGAACTTTGATGCAGAATGGGCAAAACCTAATCATGGTAGATTAGGACCTTATATATCAGCTGGTAATGCTATTAGACAAAGCTTATTAAATAACGAGCAAGATGCTAAGTATACTGAAGCATTATCTAATATAAGATTAGAAGAAATACAGAGTGATCCTTTAGGACAAGAACAAAGTCTTAGTGATTTAGCTATTCAAGGAGGATTTGAACCTGTACCACAGGGTACTAGTCCTCTTAGTAAAAAAGCTCAAGGAATTTTTATACCTCCTGAATTACTTGATGTTCCTGGTTTAAATATGGGAGATGGTTTGTTTAATGAAGCTAGTAAGGAAGGTATTGAAGGGCTTCATTTAGTTGAGGCAGCTCATGAGTTAGCTATGTGGGCTGAAGCTCGGAAGTCTAATGATCCAGCAAAGCAAACATTTAATTCTAATATAGGAGTAGAGTTTGATGGACTAACACATGGGCCTGCTTCTTGGGTTGCAACATTAGGATCTATTACAGCTGGATATAGAACAGGTATGTTTAGAAAACCTGGTGCTACTCAAAAATTAGATGAGTTCAATAGACAGAACATGTTAGATGTGTGGCTTGAACATCAGCCAGATGAGTATGTTGAGGCAGATCCTTCTCCTGACCAAGTAGCTGGAGATTTTAGAGATGCGATGGGTGTTTGGATGATCTCTGAAGGGGAGAAATATGCTAACCGTGTTAATCCTAGATTTACCGCAGAGTTAACAGAGATATTAGGAGAGGCTATTAAAGATAAAGAGTATTTTCTTAAGAAACCTCCTATGACTTTATCATATGGCCAAATGATAGAGAATTTAACTGACTCTATAGGACAAGCAGTTATGGGTTCTCGTAGAATAAGAGAAATCATGAACAATAAAGATTTCAGAGAGTCTGTTATTAGTAGACAGCTGGCAATGTGGGGAAAAGATCCTTCTGAAATTCAGAAGTTAAGTCCTGAAAAGCGTAAAGAAATGGTTGGTAATACTGTTATAGATTTTCTTCATAATATATTAGTAGATGCTATTGACTCTCAAATTCACCCAGGAATAACTGAAGTAGGCCAGCTTATTAGAGCTAACGCTATGGTTTCTATAATGAGTGATGAGCTTATGACTATTGAAAGTGCATTAGGTCTTCCAAATTATATAGGAGCTAAAGAAAGTCTTCAACAAACATATCAAGCTCCGCTTACAGGTACAGTACCTGGGAATAAAAGTATTGGAGATATATATTTATTTAAGACTCAACCTGCTGGTAGTGCAATAAGAACAATTCAAACTGCAAGTGGACCTAAATATATAGTAGGTGGATACACTTCAGGAAGAAGTATTCCAGCTATCATACAAGCTATCGATGGAGCTTGGATGAATAGGATGTTTACAGATTCTTTTAAAGGACCAAATGGATTACAAGATGCTTACATGATACCCATCTTTGATGCTGTTAAAACAGATTTAGCAAGTGCTAGAAGAGTTAGAGAACATGCTAACCATAATTGGTGGAATGTTATAAAAGAGTATAACTACTTTGATAGTCTTATGCAAGATTGGCAACCAGAAGCAAGTGAAAGATTTAGGAAACATCTTACAGATATTGGTGATACACCTATATCAAGCACTAATGGGTACGGATTAACAGACATAGCTGCATTTAATAGTCAAAAGCCTACAAGAAAAATACTTCAAGCTGGTAATCGCTATAAAGCTTTTCACGATTTCTTTACAGCAACTAGAGGAGATAGTAAATTTTCAATTGAAAATAGTCTTCAAGATGGAGATTTAAGTTTAGAAAATCTTATATCCGCATTTAAAACTTCAGGATTATATCCTGCTCGTAAGAAAGGGCAAACAGTTAAGGATTATAAAAAGCAAATAACCAGCGCAGCTACAAAGCAAGTACAGAATTTATTCCCTGATATAGCAATCTTTCATATAGAACAAAGACAGATTTTGAATAATGTTAGTGAAGGAAATATTACTGGATTTCAAGGTAAAACTTGGGAAGAATACTATGCATTTTTAAATGAACATTCCACTAATGAACTCGGTAATAAATTAAGAGAGCTTAGAAGAATATATCAAATGGATCCTACTGGTAATGAGTTAAACTTAATATATCAAAAAATAATAGGAAAAGATGGTTTAAATTTAAAAGAAAGAAATGATAGTGTTACTAAGCAATATAGAAAAGCTCATGAAAATATGTATAAGTTTGCTAAGAAATTAGCTAATGATATTAGACTTCTTCAAATAGACATGGGATAAAAAAAAATAAGGGATACCAAGGCGCAAGCCAAGGTATCCCTTTTTTTATTTAACCACATATCTCAGGAGCATATAGATGTTCAAGATTATGTTTCTTTACATAGTTCTTTATCCAGTATTGAGGAAAGTGGAATTCAGTTTCATCTAAGAATACTATTCCATATTTATATATAAAGGCTATATCTTTATGATCTATACCGATTACTCCATCGGGTTTTATTTTAATAACACTCATCTTCTACTCCTTACGAAAAGAAATAATCGCTATCAGCGATTTCTTTTACGTTTAGATTTCCTAGCTTGTAGTTATAACTAAACTTTTCAGGTTCCATTAATAACATCTCGGCTATATGTTGATAGTAATCGCCATGATCGTACATTTTAATGAACACTTCTTTAGTTAAGTCTAATAAGCTAGCTACATCACAACCGTGAGTAGAAAATGAGTCATGTATTGCAGCGAAGTCACCGTCCCAATGGTGTATAATTAACGCCATATGAGCTGCATCCATACTGTGAATAAAGTTTGGGCTTATGCCCGAAGCAAAGCCACCAGGACTTGCTATCTTTTTGCCGTATACAAGGCGGTGTTCCTTGCCGACATGTTGGATTCTCATATCCGATATCCAACTCTTCCATTTGATATCTTCCATTACGTAATTTTCGTATCGTACTGGAAATCCAGATGGAGTAGTCCACTCAATAACAGGCTCATTCAAGTCTGCTATAATGTGGTTTGCTATTGCTTGTAGATAACTCATAGTTTCTAACGGACCGGGACAAACTTCATCTATCGCTTTAATTAGATTAAAAGATAGATCATTACAGTCTGACATAGATATATTATACTTACTATGGAATCCTTCAGCGTAGCAATCAGCGTACATATTTAATGCTATGGCTAAATGACCTGCGCTATAAGCTCTAGTCATAGACCCACGTTTAGAGATACCTTTACGGATATGTTTCATAGGCATATCACGAGACTCAAACCACTCAGGCATACGAGCTATTAAAGCTTTAGCCGTTTGTACATAGAAGTCTTTAGGTATTTCTGTTTGAACTAGACCTACAAGCTTACCAGCTTCTTTGTCTTTAGATATAGCAGCCAAGTGTTGCCACCCATTATTAGATCCATCAATAGGAATAGGAAGGTTTATATAGTAATCATTCTCAGGAGATTGATCCCATAAAGTACACCATGCTTTACAACAAGCAAGGAAGCTAACTGGCTTCTCTGCTTTATCATGGATAGTACGGTTGATCCAAGTATTTCTGATAAAGTCTTCGTTATTAGAGACCCATTTAACTCTATCATCAATAGTCATCTTATCAACTGAGATGTCTGTTAACCCTTCATTTTCCAAGTGACTCTTATAATCAGCACCACACCACTCAGGTATATTATCAATAGTATATGATTGATTATATGTACAGGCTGTATGTACTGCAAAGTAATACAAGCCTTCTTCAGTCATCGGTTTAGCATTTGCGAATTTAAGTAGACCACGTTCCATGTCTTTACCTTGATAGTTTAAGTAAGACTCTCTGTAGTATAATCTACCACGATAATCTGTGTCTACATATTGGAAGAATATTTTATTCTCTAATGCTTCAGCTTTCTGAACAGTCATATTGTAAGCATCAAACTTACTACGGTTCTTTAATAATACTAGCTTAGCATTCCAATTAGTAGCAGCGTTATCATATTTCTTTTGAGCTTTAACCAATGGCTTCTTGTCAGGTTTATTACGTAGTTTATTAGTTAATCTTCTTAACTCTCCGTAATACCTTTTCTCTAAGGATTTATTACCTAAGTCTGGTTTAAATACTACACCATTCCAATATAAATCCTTTCCCTCCAACTCTTTATTGTTACCAAATATACAATAGCGGTAGTTCTTACCGGTCTCATCTGATACTTTAAGAGTTTCAGTCACAAACTTACGTTTGTTTTTCTTAACCGCTTCTAAGATATCACTATCAATAGTCCAAGCTGTCTGCTGCAATTTGTTTATTGCATCTATAAATGGTTCATTTAATAACTCTTTAAATGATTCGGCTTTATCGAAACCCCAATGCTTTATTACTGGGTAACCATTCTCTTGGAATAGATTATGAATACGGTTTATCTTTGTAAACGAAGTGTTTTGTATTAAATCGTTTACTACTTCACTGGGAAGTGATCCAATTTGTAACCACTTTTCAGAGGTCTCTATCATATATGGAGCTCTACTGAAAGGCTTTTTACCTACAGGATTAGCTTCCCATTTTATTTGAGCTTCAGTTGGAGCTCTAAATATTTTTATATATCCACATTCATAGAACGCTTCAAGAACTAGGTCGCCGACTGTTACATCGGCTCTAAATCCTAGCTCTACTCCCTTCTGAAGCAACACATTCTTACCTATAGCAACTGAAGCTGCTGTAAGTTTACATGTTGCTGATTCAGAAGTTGAAGTCTTTGTGAAATGATATTGCAGTATAGTTAATGCATCATACACTAACCGCTTCGGTTCCAGTTTGTGCTCGTTCACCAGCTTTACTGCCCACCTCTGCGGTGTATTTATAATTTTCTGTTCTAAATACTCTATTATATTCTGCATTATTTCTCCTAGTTTTGCGGAACGGATTATGTGTAACATTAAACAGGTCACACCCATTCCTTAAGCAACATTTTATTTCATGAGATTCTACTACAGTAGCTTCTTTGTCGGTCATCTGCCCACCTTTAATCACAACAACATCTTGTATCTTGTGAGCAGATAACCTATCAAGCAACCAAATATGGTGGTCATAACCACGGTTAGTTATTTGGTACGCTCTATGTAAAGTACCCTTACCAACATATACTACGTTATCCGTTTCCGGATCTTTATGAAAGTAAACACAGTACATATCTTCAGGATACTTTACAACTTCATGAGTGTCTTCTCTAATCTCTATCTGACGCAATTTCTACTCCATATTTCTTAAGTAGTTCTAAGGGTTCTGTGTCAGGAACTCTAAGATCTAGTTCTTTACGAGATTTACAGTACACTTTATCATATACTAGTCTCTTAATACCCGCCTGTAATATGAGTTTAGTACACTCTTTACAAGGCGAGTATGTTAGATATAATGTAGCACCTTCAGAAGAAGAAGTTGAGGCAGCTAATTTAGCTATAGCATTTGCTTCAGCATGAACAACTTCCCACTTAGTGTTTCCAGCACCATCGCGGGTTTCATTAATCATACCATGGGGAGTGCCATTCCAACCATAACTAAGTATCTTATTACCATTAGCTATAACTGCTCCAACTTTATAGAGATTATCGCGGGATCTTTCACCAACTACTTCGGCTATCTTAAGATACATGCGATCGTCTTTAGATAACGTCAAAACTATCTCCTTTTTCTAATCTACCAGTCCGCATATTATAATTACTTATACCTGCTGGTCCAGTTAATCCAGTAAACCTTGACTTTAATACGGTTAACTTGATTTGATTACGTTCTTCTTCATCAGGCGCAACAAGGTTTCTTGAGAAAGCTATAATATCAAATGATATTTGTTTGATACTACCACTACCCTTTATGTCATCGATAGAAGCCATGTTACCTTCTTCGAAAGCTTTACCACCTGACTTACGTAAGTGACTTACTATACCTAGCCAGATGTTATGCTTTTTAACTACCTTAAGTAGATCAGACATAACCTTGTCAACTGCTTCGTTGCCTGATAGTCCTTCACTACCTTCAGATACAGCTATAGTTATATGGTCTAAGAATAAATACTTACATCCCATAAGAGCCATATACTCTATCTTATCTAGTAATGAACTATCTTCAACAGAACCTTGGTGATCTAATAAAACAAGACGTTCGTCTTTGAATACCTTTTCAAAGCCGGTTCTCATTTCATCTTCACTTACAGGTTCATCACCACCAATACGTTTATTAATAGTCATACCAATAAACTTCTCAGCGGTATCACCTACACTTTCTTCAAGAGATATTAAACCAATACGGTTATCTTTAGTAGTAGATAACAGATGCCATATGATCTCTTTTATGACGGTAGATTTTCCAGAACCAGTACCACTAGTGAACAAAGTTATTTCACCATGTCTCATTCCCTTTAGTTTATCATTTAAACCTGTTAAACATTCAGGATAAGGTACTGACTCAACGTTCTGGCGTTCAACAAATTTATCCCATATACCTTCACCAGTGAGGATACCAGCAGGATTATATTGTTGAGCATTCCAGATAGCATGAGAGATTTCTTTGCTCCCTTTACTCATAAATAAATCGCTAGCATCTTTATCTTCTACAGTTACGACCTTTACTTTATCGAAACCTATAATTTTACTAGCTTGAGATACAGCTTTCTTTCCTGCTTCATCATTATCAAACCATAGTATTACGTTATCGAATCTTCTAATCCAATCTCGGTTATCTAATAGTATTTGTAATTGATTAGCAGAAGGAATAGATACTACAGGATAAATCCTTTTATTTATATCTAACCAAGCCTGTCCTATAGAGAGAGCATCAAGCTCACCTTCAGTTATGACTAGCATTTTACCACCACCATTAAACTTATCTTGTCCAAATAGTTTCTTTGGTTTTCCTACTAGTCTAAATTCTTTTGGTAATATTCTAATCTTATAGCATTCATCTCCATAAGGATAGAAATGAGCTGGTTGATTATTATATTGGTGAGTTTTTACTCCAAAGAATTTTACTACCTG
>MDSZ01155346.1_pt1 | contig 13677 bp, 15 predicted proteins | sample 811201 | NCBI WGS metagenome assembly MDSZ01 (sample SAMN05326647, study PRJNA326480) | marine metagenome | isolation source: seawater | place: Indian Ocean: North | collected 2010
CACTAATAATAAATTAAAACAATTTTTAAGTAATTTATCTATCTGGACTATAATTGTACTAGTGATTATTGTAGTAATCTATTTAATTAGATAATGAAAAAAATTAATTTAGCTATAACAGGATGTATGGGAAGAATGGGTCAGCAGCTCATTAAATCAGCAAATAAAAGTAAAGCTTTTAAAATTGTATCTTTAACTGAAAATAGAATGATTAATAAAAAAATTTTAGGAATAAAACCTGAGCTTAATTCGATGGCTGCTTTTAAAAAAGCTAATGTAATTATAGATTTTACAGTTCCCAAATGTACTTTAGAAGTTCTCAAAATTGCAACAAAATACAAAAAAAAAATTGTAATTGGTACAACTGGATTTACAAAAAAAGAAGAAAATTTGATTAAACAGTTTTCAAAAAAAATTCCTATATTAAAGGCTGGTAATATGAGCCTTGGAGTAAATCTTTTAATGTATTTAACTGAAATTACATCAAAGTCGCTGGGAAAAACATACTTAAGTAAAGTTTATGAAGTTCATCACAAATATAAAAAAGATTATCCATCAGGGACTGCTTTAATGTTAGGAAAAGGAATAGCTATTGGAAAAAATAAAAATTTTTATAGTTTGATTGGAAAGAAATTTCTAAATAAAAAATCATTTCCATTTGGAAAAAAAATTAATTTTAACTCAATCAGAAAAGGTGAAGTAATCGGAGAACATCAGGTGACTTTTTCGAGCGGTAAAGAGAAAGTAACATTAAATCATGAGTCATTTGATAGGGCGCTTTACTCTGAAGGTGCCTTATCTGCTGCGAAATGGTTGTTTAAAAAGAAATCAGGTCTTTACTCAATGAGAGATCTTTTAAACTTTAGTGAATAATAAGGAAAAATCAAAGATCATAATTCGAACTTTAAATAAAACTTATCCAAAGATTCCTATTCCATTAAATTACAAAAATACATTTACACTTTTAGTTTCAGTTTTGCTTTCAGCACAATGTACTGATGTAAATGTAAATAATGTTACTAAAAATATTTATCCAAAATACAATAAACCTAAACATTTTGTAAAATTAGGAAGAAAAAAAATTGAAAGAATGATAAAAAAAATTGGAATTTTTAGGGTTAAAGCGAAAAGCATTTTTAATTTGTCAAAAACTTTAGTTGAAAAATATAAAGGTAAAGTTCCACAGACCTATGAAGAATTAGAACAGCTTCCAGGAGTTGGACATAAAACAGCAAGCGTAGTTATGTCACAAGGTTTTGGTTTTCCTGCTTTTCCTGTTGATACTCACATTCATAGGTTAGCTCAAAGATGGGGCTTAACAAACGGTAAAAACGTAGTACAAACTGAAAAAGATTTAAAAAAAATATTTCCTAAGAAATATTGGAATAATCTACATCTTCAAATAATTTGGTATGGACGCGAATATTGTAAAGCTAGAGATTGTTTCGGAATAACTTGTAAAATCTGTAAAAGCTGTTATCCAAATAGAAAAAAACCAATTAAAACCAAAAAAGCATAGTCATACCCATGGAAATTTTAGGAATAGGAAATGCGATCGTAGATGTGATTTGTAAAATAGATGATAGTTTTTTAAAAAAGAATTCGCTTACAAAAAGTACTATGAAGTTGGTGGATGAAAATGAATTTAAAAATTTGCTTTCAAATCTAAAAATTGAGGAAACTGTAGCTGGTGGTTCAGTTGCAAATTCTATTGTCGGCCTCTCACAATTGGGGAATGAAGTTGGTTTTATTGGTAAAATAAGTGATGATATTTTAGGTTCAAAATATGAAGATGGTTTAAAAAAAGAGAGAGTTAGATACTTTTATAATAAGAAAAAAGAAAAAACACCAACTGGTACATGTTTAATTTTAATTTCGCCAGACTCTGAGAGAACCATGGTAACTTTTTTGGGTACAGCAGGTAAAATTAATGAAAATGATATTAACGTTGATGCAGTTAAAAAAAGTAAAATATTATTTCTTGAAGGCTATTTATGGGATGAAGGAGATCCAAAAAAAGCTTTTGATAAAGCTATAATTAATTCAAATAAAGCTGCAATGTCATTATCTGATTTATTTTGTGTAGAAAGACATAAGTCTAATTTTTTAGAACTGGTAAAAAACAAATTAGATATTACTTTTTCCAATGAACAGGAAATTATGTCTTTGATTGATACAAATAAAATTGAAGATGTGATCGAATTTTCAAAAAAAATTAACAAATTAGTAGTTGTTACTAGAGGAAGCAAAGGGGCTTTAGCAATAGAGGGTGATAAAGTTATAGAATGTCCAGCAAATAAAAAACTTAAAATTATTGATTTGACTGGCGCCGGAGATTTGTTTGCAAGTGGTTTTCTACATGGATATATCAATGGTAAGTCAATTAAAGAAAGTTTAGATAAGGGTACTGAAATGTCTTCAAAAATTATTCAGATTATTGGAGCAAGAATCAATTAGTCTATTTTTTTTTCCGTCTGAAGCTACCTTTTCCTTTTTTTGGTTTAATTATTCTTTTCCTATATTTTTTACTGAACAAATCATAGGCAATTTTATTTCTCTTTTTCAAAGATAATAACCCTCTTTATTATTAGAAATGAAATTATTGTCAGAAAACTTTTCATTAATTTTTTTTCTAAGTCTATATATATGTGTTTCAACCGTATGAGTATCAGCGTCAGTAGAATAGTGCCAAACTAGGGATAATATTTTATTTTTAGATATAGGGTTTGAATTTTCTAAAAAAAGTTCAATAAGTTGTATTTCTTTCTCTGTTAATACGAGAGAAATGTTACCTTTGTTTAATTTTTTTTCATTTTTATCTAACAAGTAATCTTTAATCTTTATTGACGAATTTTTATTAAATATTTTTTTTGCAACACAATTATCAATAGTTAAGTTCAGTTCATTAAGCGTTGTTGGCAGTTTAAGCAAGCCACTAAAGGCATGATTGACTTTATAATTATTATTATTTGAGGCTAATATTGTAGTACATTTACACTTATTAATGAAATCAACATTATCCTGATTTTTTAAAAATTCTTTATGACATAATAGTATTTTTCCATTAACAAAACCATTTTTAATAATATTTTTATCTCCAGATATTATATTAAACTTTAAATGATCTTTAAGTTCGTTTAAGCTAAAGAAGAAAAGACTAGGACCTAAAATTATAACTTCTAATTTGTGCATATTATTATAAAAAATAAATTTCTCACTTATAATAACTATAAAGTAAAATGCTCAATCGGTAAAAGAGGAATTAGTACAAAAAAAAGGGAAGGAGACTTAAAAACACCAAAAGGCTCTTTTAAAATTATTCATCTTTTCTATAGAAAAGATAGAATAAGAAGAATCAACTCAAAAATTAAGACAACTATCATAAAAAAAAATATGGGATGGTGTGATGACCCTAAATCAAAAAATTATAACAAGCTTATTAGATTTCCCTTCATGTATAGTGCAGAAAGACTTTACAGAAGAGATAACATTTATGACTTAATTTTAGTCTTGAACTACAATATGAGTCCAGTAAAAAAAAATAAAGGTAGTGCTATTTTTTTACATGTTATGAAAAATAATTTACAAACTACAAAGGGCTGCATAGCAATTAAAAAAAATCATTTAAAGAAAATCATAAATCTAATTAAAAAAAATACAAGAGTTGAGGTAGTTTAAGTTCTTGTCCCGAATATTGAACTTCCTATTCTTACAAAGGTTGAGTTGTAGTTTATGGCCTCAATATAATCAGATGACATACCCATGCTTAACTCTTTTAAAGATAAAGAATTGTTTAATCTATCTATCATTTCGAAATACTTTTTTGTATGTTGATCGTTTGGTGGAATAATCATAAGCCCAATTACTTCTAAATTTTTTTCTTTGCTGCAATAGTCATAAAATGCATCTAATTCTTTAATTTGAATTCCAGATTTTTGTAATTCATTTCCAATATTTACCTGGATGAAATACTTTAATTTTCTATTCATAGTCCCTTGAGATTTTGATAAAACGTCAGCTAGTTTTTGGTTATCAAGAGAATGAATATAATCAAAGATTTCAACCGCAGTTTTAGCCTTGTTAGTTTGTAATTTTCCCACCATGTGTAATTTAATTTCTTGTTTTCTTTTTTTTATTTCTAACCATTTTGCTTTTGCTTCTTGTACCTTATTTTCACCAAAATGGTTGTGTCCATAGTCAATCAAAGGTTTTATATGCTCGATAGGAAACGTCTTGCTAATTGCTACTATATTGACAGCTCTTAACGGCTTTATTTCAGCAATATTAGATTTTATTTTATTAAATCTTTCTATTATCATCTAATTAATGTTTATCATTAAAAACAAATATTTTTTTATTATACAGAGTATCAAAGATATTGAATTAAAAAATATAAAAAATTTTACTAAATTTAATATAATTTATAGAAATAACACCTCAGAAGATTTTGAAAAATTAAAAAGATTTAGATTACACTGTAAAACAAAGCGAATAAGTTTTTTTGTAGCTAATGATATTAAATTGATGAGATTAATAAAAGCAGATGGTCTTTATATTTCCGCGTACAATAAAGATTTTAATTTGAATAGATTTAAAAACCAAAAATATAAAATAATTGGTTCTGCGCACAATCAAAAAGAGATAAATATTAAATCTAAACAAGGATGCGCCGAAGTGCTTTTTTCAAGAATTTTCAAAACATCTTATATAGATAAGATGGATTTTTTAGGGATTATTAAGTTTAATTTGATAGCTAGATCTAACAAAATGCCGCTTGTTGCACTAGGAGGAATTAATACCCAGAATTTGAAAAAATTAAAAACTGTAAAATGTAATTCAATTGCACTTTCCTCAGAAATTAAAAATAAAAACTATATCAATAGAAATTTTTACTAATGCAAAAAAAAAGGGGGCTAAAAGCCCCCCTTTTCAAATAGTTATCTAAAACAATTAGAATGCAAATGTCATTGCAATAATTGTATCAGTTGCATCTACACCATTAGCATAACCGATGTTTTCGTAATCAGTTCTAGCTACTGATAATGTAGCACCGCCTAAATTGTAAGCGATTTGTATTGAATCCATCTCGATGTCATAAGTTGTAGTTGAAGATGTTTGGAAATTTCTTTCACCTGTCTCTGTAGTGTAAGAAACTGACAATTCATCATTTACTGCATAACCTAAAGACATACCAGTGTTTTCATAGTATTCAACTTGCGTTCCACCTGATGTAATCGCTGTTGCTTCTGGAGCCTTGAACGATTTACCATAACCAAGTGTCAAGTTACCGTACGCGAATTTAGCACCGTAAGCACCACCTTCTTCGTTTTGGTCACCTGCTTCATCTGCACCATTACCATAGTTATTCTTATCGTAGTAAGAAGCTGATAATGTTAAACCATCAACTGGCTTCGTTACTAAAGAGTAGAATGTTGCAGAGTCACCTGATGAAGCCTGAGCGTTTCCGCTTTGACCATCAACTTTTTGGTTACCGTGAGCTATTGAAGCTGTAGTTCCAAATGGTAATTCTGGTGTGTGGTATTGAAGTGTTGCGTATGAACCTTCGTCAGCTGGGTATACGATACCTTCTGATAAACCTGTATCAGATGCTGATGTATAAGCTGATGCATCAAATGCGTATTTTTTGTTATTTCCGCATGTAGATACACAAACTTTAAAAGTTCCCATATCGTTTAATCCTAACGTGATTGATGTATCATCGTTAAGCGCAGCACCTGGCTGAGTGTTTGATGGAGATGTAGCAGTATCACCAGTTGTTGTTGGGTCTAATGCCATCATGTATGACCATGAATATCCATTGTCCATCTCGCCTGAAGCTGTGAACTTTAATTCGTTTGTTATACCAATACCATTGTCTTTTTGTTGTCCAGAAGTAGCATTGTAAGTTGCTTTAGCTGTACCTGTTACAGTTAACTCACCTGCGTTTGCTGAAAACATTAAAGACAAAGATGATATAGCAGCGAATAATATTTTAGTTATATTTTTCATTGTATTTTCCTTTGTTAAGTTTTAATTATTAAAACTGAGCGAAATTATCACTATTTATTAGCTTGCGATGCTTAGAACTGTTAAAAAACTTGACTTTTTTAGGTTATGTTGCAAATATGCAACATCTAATTTAACTTAAAAAAGTGAATAAAATCAATAGTTTTTTAAGTATTATTTTGTAATTTATGTTTCTTTAAACTAAAAATAGAAAAATGATGCAAAAAATTCTTTTATTTTCATTAATTGGTGCGTTTTTTTTATCTTGTGAGGGAATAAAACCAAAAAAAGTGGACACAAGAGATACTCCTATCAATGCTCAAGAGAGAGCAAGAAAGAATGTTGAAGAAGGCAAGGGGGCTTCTATTGGTGATTTATTTGGAGGGGGGAAGACTTCTTATGAATTTAGCACATCAAATCCAATGTGGAGAGCATCACTAGAAATTTTAGATTTTCTTCCCTTAAGTACCGTTGATTATTCAGGTGGAGTGATAATTACTGATTGGTACTCTGAAAGTAATTCAGAAGAGGCAATTAAAATTACTGTGAGATTTTTAGGAAATACAATTAGAGCTGACAACGTTAAAGTAATCGTTCATAAGAAAAATTGTTCATCTAATTTAAATTGTAAAATAAATTTATTAAGCAATAGTACTATAAGTAATGAGTTACATTCTTCAATTGTGCGTAAAGCTGCAATCTTAGATCGAGAGTCGAAGGATAAAAAGAAAAAATAGTTTCAATTATGGAAAGAATAAATTTTCAAGTAATTGAAAAAAAATGGCAAAAGAAATTCGAGTCTTTTAAGCTTTACAATAAGGATCCAAAAGCTAAGAAATTTTACTGTCTTGAAATGTTTCCTTATCCATCAGGAAAAATTCATATGGGTCATGTGAGAAATTATACTATTGGAGATGTAATTGCTCGTTACAAATATCTAAACGGCTACAACGTACTTCATCCTATGGGTTGGGATGCTTTTGGTCTACCAGCAGAGAATGCCTCTAAACAAAACAACCTACACCCAAAAAAGTGGACTTATAAGAATATAGAAATAATGAAGATGCAATTGAAAATGCTTGGTCTGTCAATAGATTGGGACTTGGAAATTTCAACTTGCGATAAGGAATATTATAAGCATCAACAAGAAATTTTTATAGATTTTTACAATCAAGGACTTGTTTCTAGAAAGGAAACTTATGTGAACTGGGATCCAGTTGAAAATACTGTTTTAGCTAATGAACAAGTTATTAATGGAAGAGGTTGGAGGTCCAATGCAATAGTAGAACGTAAAAAATTATCACAATGGTTTTTTAATATTACAAAATTCTCAAACGAGCTGCTTAATGATTTAGAGCATTTAAAAGGATGGCCAGAGAAAGTAAAATTAATGCAGAAAAACTGGATTGGTAAATCCTTTGGTTGCGAGATTGATTTTGAGATTGAAAATTCTAAAGATAAAATCAAAATTTTTACTACTCGTCCAGACACTATATTTGGTGCCAGTTTTATCTGCTTGTCTGCAGATCACTCACTAAATAAAAAGTTCATTTCATCTGATGAGTTTAAAAAATTCAGAGAGGAATGTAATAAAACTGGTACGACTGAAGAGGCGTTAGCAAATGCTGAAAAAATTGGATTTAATACAAATTTGCAAGCCAAGCATCCTTTTATAAACGGAAAAAAAATTCCCATTTTTTTCGCGAATTTTGTTTTAATGGATTATGGAACAGGTGCGATATTCGGATGTCCAGCGCACGACCAAAGGGACTTTGATTTTGCTAAAAAATATAAATTAGAGATTACTAAAGTTGTATCTGATGGCAATGACAGCGCATCCCTGGAAGAGGCATATACAGGTTCTGGCAAAATAATTAATTCAGAATTTTTAAATGGGTTAGAAGTTGATAAAGCTAAAGAAAAAATTATTTATGAAATCGAAAAAAAGCAAATCGGTAAAAGTAAAACTTTGTATAGACTAAAAGATTGGGGGGTATCCAGACAAAGATACTGGGGGTGTCCTATCCCGATGATTTATTTAGATGATGGAAGCGTTGTTCCAGTAGATAAAAGTGAATTACCTATAGAATTACCTGATGATATCGATTTAACATCACAAGGTAATCCACTTAGTAATCATCCGACCTGGAAAAATACTTTGCAAAAATCCACGGGTAAGAAAGCAGTTAGAGAAACAGATACACTTGATACTTTTGTTGACTCCTCATGGTATTTTTTAAGATTTTGTTCTCCAGATCATAAAAATTCACCTTTTGACGAAAATAAAATTAACTATTGGATGCCAGTTGATCAATACATAGGGGGAATAGAACATGCTATATTGCATTTGCTTTATTCAAGATTTTTCACAAAGGGTATAAATAAATTTAACAAAAAGTTGGACTTAACAGAGCCTTTTAAAAATCTCTTTACGCAGGGTATGGTTTGTCATGAATCTTACAAGGATCAAAATGGAAAATGGCTTTATCCTGACGAAGTTGAGCGAGTGGATTCAAAAACGGTTGTTAAAAAACAAGATAAAACAAGGGTTACAGTGGGTCCCGCCGAGTCTATGTCTAAGTCAAAAAAAAACACAATAGATCCAGAAACCATGATTAACCAGTATGGTGCTGATGCAGTAAGGTGGTTTATTTTGTCAGATAGTCCTCCTGAAAAAGATGTTCAATGGTCAGATACTGGTGTAGTTTCTGCAAACAAATTTTTGCAAAGAATTTGGAATTTAAATTTTCTAATATCTTCTAGAACACAGAAAAAAAGTGATGACAAGATTGAGGCCAAATTTATTTCTTCAATCAATTCATTTGTTAATAAAATTGATAATTCAATCAATAACTTTAGATTCAACGTTGCCATAGCTCAATTTTATGAAGTCTATAAAGTTATCAAAGATCATGTAGACACCTCAATAAGTAATAAAATTCTTAGTGAAAATTTAATAAAAATTATGAAATTGATGATACCTTTTATTCCTCATTTGGCTCACGAGTGTTTGGAATTACATAAATGCGAAAATACAAATAACTGGCCAAAAGTGGATAAAAAAATACTGCCAGAAGAAATAAAATTAGCCGTTCAGATTAACGGGAAAACTAGAGATATAATTACAGTAGGCAAAGATTTAAACCAAAAAGATATTAACGATATAATTCACAATCAGTCCAAAGCGAAAAAGTTTTTAGAAGAAAAAAAAATATTAAGAATAATTTTTGTGAAAAATAAGATAATAAATTACATTATATAATAATGATTAGAAATAAGCTTTTATCAATTTTGTTAATTTCACTTCTTTTAAATAGTTGTGGTTTCAAAATAGTTGATAAAAGAAAACTCGTAAACTTTAACATTGATCAAATATCAACTAATGGTGAAAAGGATGTCAATTTTAAATTAAAAAATAAACTTTTACTTTATGTAAACAAAGAAAGTAGTAATATTATTAATGTCATTCTTGACACAAAAAAAAATAAAACAATTAAAGAAAAAAATATTAAAAACGAAATTACAAAATATAAGATAGACATAATTATAAATGTAAAACTGATCAATGTAAAAAGTTTAAAAGAATTTGAATTTTCCTCTGCTCGTTCGGGAGATTACATTGTAGCCGATAAATTTTCTCAAACATTAAATAACGAAAAGAAATTAATAGAAAGGCTTACTGAGGAATTAAACGAAATAATATTCAGTGAGATAATAAAAAGAGCTAATGATTTTTAAAAGTTATTTGATTGAAAAAAATATAAGTGATTTAAAAAAAAAAATTATTTTATTTTATGGTGAAAATTTAGGACTTAAGAACTTTTTTAAAAACGAAATTAAAGATAAAAACAAAAATTGTGATGTAATTTCGATACATCAGGATAAAATTATCAAAGAGAAGAACTTTTTAATGAGTGAAATTAAAAATGTTTCACTTTTTGAAAAAAAGAAAATCTTTCTGATCGATCAAGCTTCTGATAAAATTTTTCAAGCTATAGAGGAGACTCTACCATTTATAGAAAACCAAAGCTTATTTTTGTTTTCTGAAATATTAGAAAGAAAATCTAAAATAAGAAACATGATAGAAAAATCTTCAGATTGTGCGGCTATTGCATGTTATCCGGATAATGAATTAGGAATTAAAAAGATTATACAAAACGAGCTAAAAGGATTCGAAGGACTTTCTCCACAAATTATTAATATAATAGCTGAAAGCACTAATATGGATAGAGCAACTTTGAATAATGAAATTCAAAAAATAAAGCTCTTCTTTATAAACAAAAAAATCAATAGGGAAAAATTAGAAATTTTGCTAAATATTACTGTAAACGAGGATTTTAATACCCTTAAGGATCAAGCTTTAATAGGCAATAAAACTTCAATAAACAAACTGCTTAGCGACACTCTTTTTGATAATGAAAAAACTATTTTGTATTTAAATATCATAAACCAAAGAGTTAACAGAATATATGAAGTAAAAAAAACTGGTAATTCAAATATTGAGACAAAAATTAATGATCTTAAACCTCCAATTTTTTGGAAGGATAAACCAAATTTTACAATACAGACTAAGAAGTGGAGTTTAGAGAAATTAAAAAAATTACAAACAATGTCGTTTGACTTAGAACTAAGAATAAAATCAAATTATTCAGCCGATAAAAATTTGTTAATGAAAAAATTCATATTAGATATCTGCCAATTAGCTAACTCTTCGTAAGCAAGTCAGATATTAATTCAAATTGATCAAGATCTTTATATTCGATTGTTACTTTTCCTGAATTATTTTTTTTATTAATTATATTTACTTTTAAGCCTAAAACTCTCTCTAATTTTTCTTGTGTTTTTAAAATATTTGAGTCAATTATTTTATGCTTATTATTTCCTTTTTTACTTCTTGTTAAGTACTCTACTTTCCTAGCACTGTAATTTTTTGAGACTATTTCTTCAGCTATTGAGGATGCATTAGAAATTCCAATTAATGGTCTTGCTTGACCTGATGATAATGTACCTTCCTCCAACATGGCAATCACATCTTTAGGCAGAGTTAACAATCTTAAAGTGTTGCTTATATGACTTCGACTTTTTGACATTAATTTAGAGATACTTTCATGATCATATTCAAATTCTTCGTTCAACCTTTTATAACCACGAGCTTCTTCTATTGGGTTTAAATCATCCCTCTGAATATTTTCTACAATTGCAACTTCCAAAGACTCTACATCGGACAACTCTAATATTGTTACTGGTATTTCATGTAAACCTGCTTTTTGAGCTGCTAGCCATCTTCTCTCCCCCGCAACGATCTCATACTTGCCTGGATTTGATTTATTAGCTCTTACAGCAATTGGCTGAATAATGCCGTTTTTCCTTATAGAATTAGCCAATTCTTCTAACTTTTCTTCTCTAAAATTTTGCCTAGGCTGATAAGGATTTCTTGTTAAATCAGCAATAGCTACTAGATTAGTTTGATTTGCTTTTTCTTTTTTTTCTTTAGGGGATGAGTCTCCAAACAATGCAGATAATCCTCTACCTAGTCCTTTCTTTTTTCCAGCGTTCATGCTGCACTTTCAATTTGATTTTTTTTTAAAAATTCTTCAGCAAGTTTGAAGTATGATTTACTACCCACGCAATTTTTATCATAAATTACGCAAGGTAAGCCATGCGATGGTGCTTCGGATAAACGGACATTTCTTTGAATTACAGTCTGATATACTTTATCTTTAAAATAATTTCGAGCTTCTCTATCAACTTCAGAAGAAAGCTTATTTCGCTTATCAAACATCGTTAATAGAATCCCTTTAATTTCTAAACTAGGGTTCAGATTTTCTTTAATTCGATCGATTGTCTTCACAAGCTGAGTAATACCCTCTAGTGCAAAAAACTCTGTTTGTAATGGTACCAATAACTCATCAGAGGCAACTAACGCCATTATAGTTAGTAAACTTAAGGACGGAGGACAGTCTATAAAAATATTATCGTATTTTTTAAGTAATCCTTCTTTTTTTAAATTCAAAATTTCTTTTAATACAAATGCTCTATTGGAGTCGTTAGCAGTTTCAACTTCGAGACCTGAAAGATTAACATGTGAACCTATTAAATCTAGATTTTGGATATCAGTTTTCTGAATTACGTTTTCAATATCAATTTTTTTTATTAAAAGATTATAAATATTTTTATCCTCATCATTATTGCTCTTACCTAATCCGGTTGTTGCATTACCTTGAGGATCTAAATCAATTACTAAATTATTTTGACCCATAATGGACAGTGCAGCAGCTAAATTTATAACTGTGGTTGTTTTCCCAACACCACCTTTTTGGTTAATGATCGCTAATGTTATCGGCAATGACATTTACTCATTTATCTCCATTAAGATGATTTTAGAATCTTTATTTGTCATACTAGTTTCTAATTTATAAGGGTATTTTTTTGTTTTTAAAGATTTTTTTATTTCTTGCTGTGCATTTTGTCCCTTTAGAATCATCAATTTATATGGTTTTTTAACGATTTCACGTGAAACTTGTATTACTTGATCAAGTTTTTTAAAGGCTCGACATACAATTATGTCTGTTTCCATAGTTTGCTGTCTAACATCTCCAAAAACCTTAGCCTTGAGATCTAACTCAGAGATTACTTTTTTTAAGAATTGCCTCTTAACAGGTGATTTTTCGTATAATTTCACGTGAAAAGCCTGGTTTTTATTGAATATTTCTAAAACAATGCCTGGAAAACCTGCGCCTGTGCCTAAATCTACCAACGATTTTGATTGAGAACCAATAAATTTAACTAATTGAGCTGAGTCCAGTACATGTCTAAACCAAATTAAACTTTCTGTGCTTTTAGCAATCAAATTGTACTTTTTGTTTTCTATTAAAACTAAATTCACGAATTTTTTCAGTTTTTCTATTGAGTAATCAGTAAAATTTAGATTGTTTTTTAAAATATTTATAACTTCTGACTGCTGCATTAAGCAGAGGCTTTATATCTGACTTTCTTAATATGAGAAAGGAGAATAATTATAGCTGCTGGAGTTACACCGTCGATACGAATAGCTTGACCAAGGGTTTTTGGCTTAACTTGAAGTAGTTTACTCTTAATTTCGTTAGACAAGCCACTGAGTTTTTCATAATCTATACCTTCAGGTATAATTACAGACTCATCTTTTTTAAAAGACTCTATATCTTTATCTTGTTTCTCTAAGTAACCCATGTAGTGAGCATCTGTTACAACTTGTTTTTCTATTGGAGCTGGAAAAGGAGGAATATCATTAAATGCTTGCCTTATTTTTGCCATATTTACTTTTCGCTGACCCATAATTTCAAGACACGATCTTTTTACGCCATCCATAGCGATTTTAATGTCAAATTTTTTTGCTTGGTTAGGAGTAAGATAATTAGTTTTCAAAATATTATTTAAAGCAATAATATTTTTTTTTTTTTCGTTAAACACTTTTTTTCTATCATTTCCAACTAATGCTAAATTTATACCAAGGTCAGTTAATCTTTGATCAGCATTATCTGCTCTAAGAGTTAATCTATATTCTGCTCTGGACGTAAACATCCTATAAGGTTCTGTAACGCCTTTCGTAATAAGATCATCAATCATAACTCCAATATAAGAAGTTGATCTATCTAAAATAAACTCCTCTTGATTTTTAATTTTTAAAGCCGC
>MDSZ01171291.1_pt1 | contig 13677 bp, 12 predicted proteins | sample 811201 | NCBI WGS metagenome assembly MDSZ01 (sample SAMN05326647, study PRJNA326480) | marine metagenome | isolation source: seawater | place: Indian Ocean: North | collected 2010
AAATAATATTACTTTACATATCAGCCATATTTTGGACATTGGGTTATGACACGATTTATGGAGCTCAAGATATGTCAGATGATGAAATAATAGGCCTTAAATCAACCTCTATAAAGTTCAAGAAAAATATTGGATTATTTGTGTCAACTTCTTATTTAATAACAATAATTTTTTTTCTTTACTTATTTAAGAGTTTTTTTGGATTAAATATTTTCACTTTTTTTTCATTATTATTTATTTTAAGCTTAATTTATCAATTAAAAGAATTTTATAAAAATAACTCCAAAGATTTTTTAAAATTATTTAAATTGAATAATTTTACTGGACTTACATTGTTTATAGGAATTTGTTCGATAAATTAATAAAATGAAATTTGATGAACTAAAAATTATACTAAAAAGACTATATAAAGAGTACGTTAAAAAACATCTTAAAAGAATTTTAATTGCTTTAGTATTATCTCTTATAGTGGCTGCAAGTACTTCAGGGATAGCTTGGCTATTAGACCCTGCCGTTAAGAAAATATTTATAGAACAAAATAAAGTTTTTGCTTGGTCAATACCTTTGTTGATTGTAATTGCATTTTCTAGCAAAGGGATATCGCTCTACTTAGCAAGAATTAATATTATAAGAGTTGGGGAGGAAGTTGCAGGGGCTTTACAAAAAAAAGTTGCCAATAATATTTTAACTTCTGATATTCAAACTCTAGATAACAGACATTCGGGAAAGTATATCTCTAATATTATGTTTGATACCCATCACGTGCAGAATCTTGTTAGCACTGGTGTGTTGAATTTAATGAAAGATACTTTTTCAGTTATAGCGCTTGTTTCACTTATGTTTTATCAAAACTGGAAATTAGCTTTATTCGCAATTTTGATGATGCCTTTAGCAGGTGGATTGGCTAAATCTCTGGGCAAAAGAATTGGAAAAGCTACTACAAAAGCAGGTGAGTCCTCAGGAAATCTGACTTCGTTTTTAACTGAAATTTTAAAAGGTTCAAAAATGATAAGGATCTATCAAAAAGAGAATGAAGAAAATTTAAATGCAACTAAATTTATAGACGATCTTGTAGAGAAAAATATAAAAATTGGAAGTATTGTTATTAGGGCCACTCCAATCATGGAAGCGTTAACTGGTTTTATGATAGCTGGATTTATCATTTTTTCTGGTAAGCTAATTTCATCTGGTGAACTAGGAGTAAATAATTTTTTTTCTTTCCTTGCTGCCATGATGCTTGCCTATCAACCGATTAGATCATTAGCTACTATCAATATGGCTGCATATCAAGGTGCCGCTGCATTTAAAAGAATAAGTAATATTATTGATAAGGAGATTGAAATAAAAGAATTATCAGGATCACCAAAATTAATTTTAAAAAATTCTAATATCAAGTTTAATAATGTTGAATTCAAGTATGACTCAACTGAAGAAAAAGCTATAAAAAAAATTAGTTTTGATATTAGAGGCAACACGATGACTGCTTTTGTTGGGCACAGTGGTGCAGGAAAAAGTACTATAATAAATTTACTTCCTAGATTTTATGATCCTCAAAGAGGGTCAATAGAAATTGATAACCAAAACATCAAAAATGTATCACTAGGATCGTTAAGAAAAAATTTATCCTTAGTAAGCCAGGATGTAATTCTTTTTGATGATACTGTAAAAAATAATATTTCGTACGCAAAGCCTAATGCTTCTGAAGAGGAAATTATTAACGCATGTAAATTTGCTGCATCAGATGATTTTATTAAAAAATTACCTCAGGGGTACAATACAATGATTGGTGAAAATGGTGTTCGTCTTTCGGGAGGTCAAAAACAAAGAATATCAATAGCAAGAGCAATTTTAAAAGAATCTCCAATTATTTTATTAGATGAAGCAACTTCTTCATTGGATGCTGAGTCAGAAGAAATAGTACAAAATGCAATTAATAATTTAACCAAAAATAAAACCACTTTAGTTATAGCTCACAGACTTTCTACTATTCACAACGCAAATAAAATTTTTGTTATGAAACAAGGAAAAGTAGTGAATTCAGGAAATCATGAGTTTTTAATCAACAATTGTGAAGAATATAAATCACTTTATCAAAAGCAATTAAAATAAAATGATTCTCATATACAGAATCTTTACAATATTTTTATACCCATTTTTACTATTATTCGTTTACTTTAGGAAATTTTTTAAAAAAGAAGACCCAAAAAGATTTAAAGAAAAAATTTTAGTATCTCATTTTAATGTAACTCAAAAAAACCAATCTAAATTAGTATGGTTTCACGCTTCTAGTTTGGGAGAATTTAAAAGCATAATTCCAATTATCAATCAGTTGAATATTGATAATAAGAACTTAAAATTTTTAGTTACCACAAATACTTTAAGTTCAGGGAATTTAGCTAAACTAGAATTAGAAAAAATTGAAAATGCTGAACATAGATATTTTCCTTTTGATGTAGATTTTTTAATGGAAAATTTTTTTAAATTATGGAAACCCGACAGAATATTTCTTGTTGACTCAGAAATATGGCCTAATTTAATTTTAAAAGCACAACAATATAAAACACCTATAGCATTAATTAATGCTAGAATTACGTCAAAATCTTTTAATAAATGGATGTGGTTCAGCAAAGTAGCAAAGAAAATTTTTAATGTATTCGATTTATGTCTATGCTCAAACACTGAAACAAAAAAATATTTAGAAAAGTTAAACTCTCGAAATATTTTTTTTAAGGGAAACATAAAATTAATAGATAAAGTTTATGAGGATAAAATTAAAAATATAAATGAAAATATTTTAACAAAAAAAAAATTTTGGTTTGCTGCGAGTACGCATAAAGGTGAGGATATTTTTTGCCTCAAAACTCACTTAAAACTTAAAGAAAAATTTAAAGACTTACTTACAATCATAGCTCCTAGACACATAGAGAGAACTAAAGAAATAAAATCTTTATGTGAAAAATTAAATTTAAATTCCCAAATTTTAAATAAAAATGAAAACATTTTATTAGAAAATGAAATTATTATTATAAATTATTTCGGTGCACTAAAGGATTATTTTAAATATGCCAAGAGTGTATTTATTGGAAAATCAATGGTTGAAAAATTAAAAAATGATAGCGGGCAGAATCCTATGGAGGCGGCAAAACTAAAATGTAAAATTTATCACGGTCCTTATGTTTATAACTTTGAAGAAATATATAAAATTTTGAGTGAAAACAATATCTCAAAAAAAATTCAAAATTATGAGGAATTAAGCAAGAATTTGATTAATGATTTAGAAGATCCTCTCAAACAGAATAGCGAAGTATCAGATCAAATTAAAAACTTAGAATATAAAACTTTAACTGATACAATGAAACTAGTTAATAATTTTGTAAAAAATGACATTAATTAAACCAAAATTTTGGGATGAAAAAATTGGTTTTATTTCAATAATTTTAATACCATTTGCTTTTATATTTCTTGCAATAATTTTTTTTAAAAAAAAACTTACTAAACCAAAACAGTTTAAAATTCCAATTATATGCGTAGGAAACATATATGTTGGTGGCACAGGAAAGACGCCTACCTCTATTTTGTTAGCTAATGAAATTTCAAAATCGGGAAAAAAAACTGCTATTTTAAGAAAATATTATAAGTCTCATAAAGATGAACATGAACTTATAAGAAAAAATTTCAAGAACCTTCTATTAAACAAGTGTAGAGTAAATGGCTTGAAACATGCAGAAAAATCAAATTTTGACATTGCTATATTAGATGATGGGCTACAGGATTTCAGAATAAAAAAAGATCTTAATATAGTTTGTTTTAATGAAAAACAACTTATTGGTAATGGTCTAATTTTTCCATCTGGACCTTTAAGAGAAAGTTTACGATCTTTAAAAAAAACTGACATAGTTATAATAAATGGAAATAAAAATAAAAATTTTGAGGATAAAATTTTAAATATCAATGAAAAATTAAATATTTTTTACTCGTCATATAAACCAGTGAATTTAGATGAATTTAGAAATAAAAAATTAATGGCTGTTGCGGGAATTGGAAATCCTGACAATTTTTTTCAATTGTTAGAAGAAAATAATTTATTTGTCGAAAAAAAACTAATTTTTCCAGATCATTATAATTTTTCAGAAAATGAAATTCAAAAAATTATTAATGATGCTAAAAGAAAAAATTATCAAATCATTATGACTGAAAAAGACTACTATAAAATTAAAGATGATAATAAAAATCAAGTTAAATTTCTTAAAGTTATGTTGAAAATAGAAAATCAGGAAAAACTGATTAAAATAATCAATAAGGCGCATGATAAAAAAAATTAATTATTTTTTACAATCAATCTTTGTTTATTTCTTTTTTCTGGTAGGAAGACTTCTGGGTCTAAGATTAAGCAGATGTTTGTATGCTATTTTTTTCTCTCTGATTGGCCCTTTTTTTAAATCAAGAAAAATAGTGGAAAAAAATTTAAATATTTTTAGAAAAAAAAATTCTAAATTTAATCAAAAGAAAATTATTAAAAATATGTGGAAAAATTATGGGATGACTTTCATTGAATATATCTTCTTAGATCGTTTTAGAAAAAGCTCATCTCATATGTTGATTAAAGATCAGGGAATTTTATCAAAAGTATTTGAAAATAAAAGACCCGTAATTTTTATATCAGGTCATTTTGCTAATTTTGAACTTATGTCGATGGAAATTACAAAAAACAATATTCCATTAGCTACAATTTATAGACCTCTTAATAATTTTTTTTTAAATCCATTTATGGAGTATTTAAGAAAAAAATATATCTGTAAGAATCAAATTAAAAAAGGTATTAGCGGTGTAAGGGAGTCAATTGATTATATTAAAAAAAATCATAGTATTGCATTGATGATTGATCAAAGAGTAAGCGAAGGAGAAAAAATAAATTTATTTGATGAACCTGCCCTCACGACTACACTTCCAGCACAACTTGCAATTAAATATGGAATTAAAATTATACCTGTTTTCATAGAAAGAGATAGTAATAGTAACTTTATAATAGAGTTCCAAAACAAAATAGATCCTAAAGATTTTAAAGATAAAATAGAACTTTCCAAAAAACTAAATGAAATTTTAGAAAGAATGATAATAAAAAATCCAAATCAATGGATATGGACTCATAATAGATGGAAATGAATTTATTTTTTTTGAGTTTTAAAACGTTTATTCGCTTCTATGGGTGAGTAGTAAGCTTCTTGTAAATCAACATTCCAATAATTTAAATTTTGTAGCTGTATTTCTTTTCCAGATATTGCACACAGTACATGATCCCCCTCTTCCACAATCTCAAAATAATTGTGTTTAAAAATAAGTTTAGCTTTTTTTTTATTCATCTATAAATTATACAATATATTTTATCATGAATATTGGATTAATTGGAAGCGGTGGAAGAGAACATGCTTTATGTAAAAAAATTTCTGAGTCTAAAGAAGTAAAGGAAATATTCTGCTTCCCTGGAAATGCTGGTACTGCAGAACTAGCAACCAATATTGAAGTAAATATTTTAGATTTTAATAGAATTCTCGAACTAATTAAGTTCTACGAAATTAGCTTGGTAATAGTTGGTCCAGAGGAACCTTTGGTTTTGGGAATAGTGGACTTTTTAAAAAAGAATAACGTTCCTGTTTTTGGTCCAAATAAATTTGCCGCTCAATTAGAGGGGTCTAAAGCTTTCATGAAAAAGATATGCTATCAAAATAACATTCCAACAGCAAAATTTAAAATTTGTAGCAAATTAATTCAAGTCAAAGATTTTTTGAAAAATTGCAGTTATCCAATAGTAGTTAAAGCTGATGGATTGGCGGCAGGAAAAGGTGTCACTATATGTAAAACAAAAAAACAAGTATTAAATGAAACTAAAGAAATATTTAAAGGTAGATTTAAATCATCAAGAAAAGTTGTCCTAGAGGAATTTTTAAAAGGTGAAGAAGCAAGTTATTTCATAATTGTCGACAACAATTCGTTTCAATTTTTTTCTACAGCTCAAGATCATAAAAGAGTTCATGAACATGATAAGGGTCCTAACACAGGTGGAATGGGAGCGTACTCCCCTGCACCGATTGTAACGAAATCTTTAGAAAAAAAAATAATTTCTAAAATTATAAAACCAACATTAAAAGCTCTAAAAAGAAAAAAAAATCCATACAATGGTTTTTTATACGTTGGATTAATGATTAAAGATAACGAACCTTACTTAATTGAATATAATATAAGAATGGGTGATCCTGAATGCCAAGTTATTTTACCCAGACTTAATACTGATTTAGTTAAAATAATAAGAAAATCAATTCAAAATAATTTGAGAAGTATAAATATAAAATGGAGAAAAGAAAAAAGTATGACAATTGTTTTATGTGCCAAAGGATATCCTGGTGCTTATAAAAAAAATTTGTTAATCAAAAACATTGATAAAATAAAACAATTTAAAAATAACTTTATATATCATGCGGGTACAATGATTTTAAATAATGAACTTAGATCTAGCGGAGGAAGAGTATTAAATTTTACTTCTCTTGGTAATAATTTTTCAAAAATAAGGGAAAAAGTAATTTCAAATATAAAAAAATTGAATTGGAAATATGGTTTTTTCAGAAAAGATATTGGTTTTAAAGTAATAAAAAAATGAGAATAATAAGCGGGTTATTGAAAGGAAGATCTATAAATTTTTTAAAAAATTCAAAAACAAGACCTCTCAAAGATAGTGTAAAGGAAAGTATTTTTAATATTATAAAACACTCAAAAATTTCTGAAACTAAAATTGAAAGTTCAAGCGTGCTCGATCTTTATTCTGGTATTGGCTCATTTGGCATAGAGTGTATTTCGAGAGGTGCAAAATATGTAACATTTATTGAAGAAGACATAAATGCAGCAAATATTTTAAAAGATAATCTTGCTAAATTTTCCATATCAGAAAAAGCAAGTATTTACATTGATAAAGTAGAAAATGTTTTAGATAAAAATATTAATAAAAAATTTAATATTTTTTTTTTAGACCCACCGTTTGCAGATAATTATTTCTTGAAGGTACTCGAAATAGTTAAAAAAAAGAATATTTTCTCAAAAAAAAATTTTGTTATTATTCACAGAGAAAGAAAGTCTCAGGATAATTTTAAAGATTTTTTTAATGTTGTTGACACAAAACAATACGGTAGATCAAAAATTATATTTGGTATATTTAAGTAAGTAATTCTTTAGTATATACTTTTACTTGTTCAACCGCTGGCTGATCAAATGGGTTAATATTTAATAATTTACCAATAATTATTGTTTCAATAATAAAATAGCTAAATAAATTGCCTAAATTCTTCTCATCTGTTTTGTTAATTTCTAACTGCCTAAAAGGTATATTTTTTTGAATTAAAGATTTGATTAAAGCTTTCTTTTGAGCATTTTTTATAGCACCTATTTTTTTTTTGTTGAGAAAACTTTTAACACCAAAATTATTATTTATATTTATCTTCTCTTTTAAATTTCCCTTAGTGCTAAAAATATAAAAGATTTTGTCTTTTGGTCCGTCAAGATATAATTGTAATAAACTATGATGATCTTTAGGTGCGTTAGAAATAACTGGCAAAAGGCCTTTATTTTTTTTTCCTAAACTCTCTGCAATTAACTGTTGCAACCATAATAAAAATTTTTCAAGCTCTGGAGCATAATTTAAAAATATATAGCTATTGAATTTCTTTGAATTAATTAAATTTACAATTTTAATAATACTATTTTTTAAAAAGAGTTTATGTTTTCTTTTTAAAAATTCAAGAGTCTTTGATCTTAATTCAATTAAATTTAATCCCATTAAATAAGCTGGCACTAACCCGACCTCTGAAAGTACAGAAAATCTTCCCCCAATAAAACTTTTATGTTCGATATAAAATAAGTTCAATTTTTTCGATAAGGAAAATAGTAAGTTATTTTTTTTTTCTGAAATTAAAATTATATTTTTTGATTTTTTTTTAATTATATTTAATGCAAATGCATTAGCCAAGGTTTCAATTGTGTTACCAGACTTGGAGATAATTATGAAAAGAATTTTTGACAAATTCTTCTCTCTTTTCAATCTACTTATTTTATCTTCATCTAGATTATTAAAAAAATAAAATTTTTTTTTTATTTTTGGTTGAAGAAAATTATATATTGCTTCAGCACCTAATATTGAACCTCCCATACCTATTAGAACAACATTTTTATATTTTTTAAAATTTTTAAGTTCTTGAATTTTAAAGCTAAATGAAAAATTATTATTTAAAACATTCAATGTTTTTTTTTCATCATGAATTTCATTCTTGATTTCAGCAAATATTTTATCAAATTTTTTTGATAGGGATTTTTGATTATTACTTTTAATCTTTAAAGTTTGTAAATTATCTCTTAAAAATAAATTTATGTTTTTCACTTACGGATTTTGTTTAATATTGACTCTTCAATAGATGATGAGTTTTTTTTTAGTGTATTTTCCATTTTAGGAGCTTGTAGGATTTTTTTAATTTTTTCTTCTTCACTTTCTTTTTTTAATTGTATAGATCCAGGTTCAGGAATTTTTTCATAATTTGGTGGTAATACTAGAGGATTTCTTTTTTCAACAAGAAATTCATCTGTGGTTCTTACTTTTTCATTTCTCAAAACTTTTCCTGCATCTTTCAAGCCTCCACAAGAAGTTAAAAGGAAAATTATACTTAATAAAAAATTTATTTTTTTCATTTTTAATTTTTGATAAAGAAGCTTCTTATTATAAAAATTAATATACCAATAGTTATAAATATGTCCGCAACATTAAAAGTAAACCAGTGAAAATTATTATAATGCAGATCAATAAAATCTGGTACACCTTTGTAAATTAACCTATCATAGAAATTTCCTAATGCCCCACCTATAATGATTGAATAAATAAACTTATCGACGATATTTGCAGAAAAAGATATGTAAATTAAAAATATTATTACAAAACTTATCAGGAATGTAATTAAACTGTAAAATAAATTCGAGTCTGTGCTTAACAACCCGAATCCAATACCAATATTCCAAATTAAATCTAGGTTTATATAGTCATTTACAAAATAAGTTCTCTCATTAAAGTTTTTTATTACATTAAATTTAGAGTATCTATCTAAGACAAAAATTATTGTAATAATTATTAGAAAAAAAATATTTTCTTTTTTTAAAAGAATTTCTTTTTTTTCCTTTAAATTAAATAAATTCATTATTTAAATAATTGGACACTCTGTCCTGCTGCATTTTTTTTCTAGAATTTTCCAACACCTTTGACATTTGCTCCCTTTTGCTTTACCTACCTCGATTTTTATTTCTTCATTTTCTGATAACATTTTTTCTGCTTTAGATGTAATTAGATACTCTGACAAATCTATATTTTTTAACAGTTCAAAATTTTTTCTATCTAGTTTTAATTTAACTTCTGCTTCAAGACTTGATCCAATTTCTTTTATTGCTCTTTTTGCTTCTATAGCTATGTTTGCTTCTTGTTTAATCTTGAATAATTGATCCCATTTTTCATTCAATTTAGTATTTTTCCACTTCTCTGGTACTCTAGCGAAAGAGTGTTCGTGAATGCTTTTTTCATCTTTGCTTATTAGACTATAAATTTCATCTGTAGTAAAAACCAAAATTGGAGCAAACCATTTAATTAAGCTTTCTAAAATAATATTTAAAACTATTACACAGTTTTTTCTTTTTTTTGAATTAAGGCTATCACAATAAAGTACATCTTTTCTTATATCAAAATAGAAAGAAGATAAGTCTAAAGTGCAAAAATTTAATAATTCTTTATATAATTTATGAAAATTATATTCCTTTAAATAATTTTCTACAGATTTACTAATATGAAAAATTTTATGTAAAATGTATTGTTCTAGTTCATCAAATTCTTTAAGATTTATTTTTTCAAAGTTCTGTTTTTCAAATTTATCTTTTAAATTCCCTAACATAAATCTAAAAGTGTTTCTTATTTTTCTATAAGACTCTGCATGTTGTGTTAAAATACTTTTATCAATTCTTAAGTCTTCAGCATAATCTGAAGATGCCACCCATACTCTTAAAATGTCAGCGCCGTAATTCTTTAAAATATCTTCAGGAGAAATAACATTACCCATGGATTTTGACATCTTCATGCCTTTGCCATCTACCACAAACCCGTGAGAAAGAATGCTTTCAAATGGAGCTTTGCCTCTTGTTCCGCAAGACTCAAGTAATGAGGAATGAAACCAACCTCTATGTTGATCTGAACCTTCCAAATACATATCAGCAGGCCATTTCAGATCTTTTCTTTTTTCTAATACAAAACTGTGTGTTGAGCCACTATCAAACCATACTTCAACAATATCATTGAGTTTTTCAAAATCATTTGGATCATATTCTTTTCCTAAAAAAATTTCTGGACTATCGGTGAACCAACAATCTGATCCTTGTTTTTCGTAAATAGCAGCAATCCTATCTATTACTTTTTGATCTCTGAGAGGTTCCTTTGTTTTTTTATTAATAAATATTGGCAAAGGAACGCCCCAGACTCTTTGTCTTGAAACACACCAATCTGGTCTTCCTTCAACCATTGATAATAATCTCTCCTTTCCTTTGTTAGGATAAAAAATAGTATCATTGATAGCTTTAATAGCTTTATTCCTAAGGCCATTTTTTTGCATTGAAATAAACCATTGCGGAGTTGCTCTATAAATTAAAGGCGCTTTGGATCTCCACGAATGAGGGTAACTATGATTGAGTTTATCATTCTTAAGTAATTTATTTTCCTCTTTTAACTTTTCTATGACAATAGGATCTGCCTTAAATACATGAGTGTTAGCAAAGTAAGGTATTTCTTTTGTATAAAGTCCTGCGTTATCTACGGTATACAATGAAGGTATATTATTTCTTAAACATAAATTAAAATCATCTGGACCATGGCTTGGAGCGCAATGTACAATACCTGTCCCTTGTTCTAAATTTACAAATTGAGCATCCAACATCGGGACATCATAATCATAATTCATTTTGATGAATGGATGACTACAAATAGTACCTTTAAATTCAGATCCTTTAAACGTTTTGATTTCTTTATAATTTTTTATAGCACATTCTTTTACAATTGAACTAATAAGTTTTTTTGCTACAACAATTTTTTTATCTTTAAAATATTCAAGATCTTCAATTTCTAAAACTGAATATTCTATATCAGTATTGTAAGCTAATGCTTTATTAGCTGGAATTGTCCAAGGTGTAGTCGTCCAAATAATAATGCTTGCATCTCTCAAAAAATCTTTGCTTGTGTCTTTAATTTTAAAAGCAACATATATTGTATTAGATGTATGATCTAAATATTCTACTTCTGCATCAGCCAAAGCTGTCTTTTCAACTGTTGACCATAAAACTGGTTTAAAGCCTTGGTATAAGCTTCCGTCTAAAAGGAATTTACCTAATTCCCTTACAATTTGAGCTTCTGCTTCATAGCTCATTGTGGAATAATAGTTTTCAAAATCTCCCACCACACCTAGTCGTTTGAACTCTTTTATGTGAACATTGATCCAATTTTTTGCAAATTCCCTGCATTCTTGCCTAAAATCTTTAATTGGAACTTCATCCTTATTTTTTTTCTTTTTCTTGTATTGTTCCTCTATCTTCCATTCAATAGGCAAACCATGACAATCCCATCCCGGAACATAAACAGAGTCTTTTCCATTCATTTGATGAAAACGAGTTATTATGTCTTTCAAGATTTTATTAAGAGCAGTTCCCATATGAATATGGCCATTTGCATATGGGGGACCATCGTGTAAAATAAATTTTTCTTTACCTTTAGAATTTTTTCTTAATTTGTCGAAAATTTTATTTTTTTCCCATTTTTTTAAAATTTCTGGTTCTTTAACTGGTAAGCTGGCTTTCATTGAAAAAGCTGTTTTAGGTAATTGCAAAGTATCTTTGGACATTTTTTTATTTTTTTGCCTGTTTTATATCAAGTTTAATTTGTTTTTTTAAATATTTAAAATTCTTAAATTTTTTTTCCGATCTAATAAATTTTTTAAAACTAACCCTTATTACTTTATTATATAAATTTTTGTTAATTCCAAAGATATTTGTTTCTAATAATAGGCTTTGTCCTTTAAAAGTCGGCCTATAACCTATATTAGCAATCCCCTCCTTATTTTGATTGCCAAAATTTACTTTAACTGCATATACTCCTAACTTAGGAATTACGTAATCATTGAGTCTCATGTTGCACGTAGGAAAACCTATTTTTCGACCTCTTTTTTTTCCCTTAATAACTTTTCCTTCAACGGTCCAATAACGATTCAATAATTTATTTATTTCCTCTATTTTGCCTGCTCGAATTTTTTTTCTTATAAATGTAGAAGAGATTGCTCTTTTATTTTTTTTGAACGGATTAGTAATAATATTTTTATAATTAAATTTTTTCTCAAACCTTTTTAAAGTTTGTATATTGCCTCTACGTTTAAAACCAAATTTAAAATTTTTACTTACATATAAATATCTACATTTAGTTTTTTCATTAATAATTTTTTTAATAAATTGCTCAGGAGACAAGGAAGAAAATTTTTTATTAAATTTAATTATTACTAGAAAATCTAATTTAAATTTTTTAAATTGTGTTTTTTTTTGTTGTAATGAATTTATTCTGTGATCTTTATTTTTTTTATTAAAAAACATTACCGGGACTGGCTCAAAAGTCATAACGCCTAAGGGTAATTTAAATTTTTTCGCTTTTTGCCTTGCTTCATTTATAACCTTTTGATGGCCAAGGTGTAATCCATCAAAATTACCTATAGCTATTACTCCGCTAAGGTGTTTTCGATTTAAATTTGCATTATTGTAAATTTTCATTACCATTTTAATTCTTTCTGAAAAAAATTAGCTTTTACTTTATATTTATCTAAAAGACTCTCAAGTTCTGAAGTATCTTTATATTCATCTCGGTGAACCCCACCTGTTATAAATATACAATCTATGTTTAAATTATTGGCTCCTTTAATATCTGTTCTTAGGTTGTCGCCTACAGCTAAGACTTTTTCATTTGAGTTAAAACACATTTTATAAACTTCTTTATGTGGTTTTCCAAAATAAACCACTTCTCCTCCTAATTCCTCAAAGACTTTTGCTACAGATCCTGCGCATAGTTCTTCCACACTACCTCTGTGTACAGTTAAGTCTGGATTAGTGCATATCAATTTTTTAGAAACATGTTTTTGTAAAAAATTTTTGTAATACTCTAAATCGTTTTCATGCTCATCAAATAAACCTGTACATAATATAAAATCGCATTTTTCAAGATTAGTTTTATTATTTTTTACTTTTTCAAATACAGAGGTATCTCTCGGTGGCCCTAAATGGTAAAAAGTCTTACCAAACTGATTTTTATTTATTGCATGCATAGCCGCTTCGCCTGAAGTCATAACATTAGAGAGATATTTAATGTCCATATTCATTTTTAATAAAAAATTGATCACCTTTGAGCTAGGCCTTGGAGCATTTGATAAAAATACAATTTTTTTTGAATTGTTTTTTAATTGATCAACAGCTTCCATTGCTTTTGGGTTGAGCATCATTCCATTATGTATAACGCCCCATAAATCTATAACAAAGGTGTCATATTTTTTATAAATATCTGATAGATGATTTAATTCTTTCAATTTG
>MDSZ01179184.1_pt1 | contig 13677 bp, 4 predicted proteins | sample 811201 | NCBI WGS metagenome assembly MDSZ01 (sample SAMN05326647, study PRJNA326480) | marine metagenome | isolation source: seawater | place: Indian Ocean: North | collected 2010
CAATTGGCTAACCTCAAATGAAGTGTTTGATGTTGCACTATCAAACAACATTCTAGCGATCCTTAACGGCGACTCATTACAGACATACAATGTGCTAAGTGGAGTTTTCTTACAAACATATGATTTAGAGGACTTTGGATTAGTAAATGACGGTGAACGTTTACTAGTCTGGCCGACGATTGGTCCTAGATCTCCATCAAGTGAACTGATGCTCATTAGCGATGGTGGTGGTGACCTAGCAATGATGGACCTCGCTGCAGCCAATCAATATCAAGGTAATCTATTGCTTGCCAGTGGACCCACCTCTGCAGACATGGATGCGGTTGTAGAGCTAAATGATGTCGTGTATGTTGTCGCTGATGGTATTATGAATCGTTTCGACATCCTGCAGTCAAGATGGTTGTCGCCCAAATCTATTGGTGATAAAGTCAATCAGATTATTACCGATGGCAATTATATCTATTTAGCAGGAGAGAATAGTGGTGCCCACAAACTGAATGCTAATGGGACCATCCTACAGACATGGGACACTACGGCCGGCCTGGCATCCAATTCTGTTCAGCGTATTGCAGTTAGTGGCAACTACATCATTACAATAAATTCAAACACCGCGATTTCGATAATTGACAGCATTACAAATTCAATTTCTGTCTATGATTCCTCAAATCAATTAACATCGAGTGGGTTGACCGATGTCGTAACTTACGGAGATATTGTTTACATCGCCACTATCGATATTGGCTTAGCACGGTTTGATTTGCTAAATCAAGCATTCCTGGCCCCTTGGGGGTCCACGGGAATAAATAACGCAGAAGATGTGCCGTTGGCCGTTTTTGATGAGGTATTACACATGGGTCTACCCGGTTATGGAGTAGTAAGAAAGGACTTAGTAACCGGCGAAATACTATTACCTCTGACCGAAGCTGGTGGTGGTAATAATGCTGGAAATTCAAATCTAGACTTCCTACCGTCAAATGAGATTTATGCAATGATTTCTGACGGTTCGAATCTTTACTTAGGCGGCGAGGATGGAGCAGTTAAGTGGGATGGTATTCAATCGATTGATTTTCAAGGTCGAGGTGGTAGTTGGGTAACCAATCCTGATACTTTCTTTGATTTCGTTCTACTCGGCAATGATATCTTTGTTGGGACTGACAGAGGTGTCTGTAAATATCCAACTAATACTGTCCGGGTTGATGACTGTATGAATGTCAACGATGGCATGCCAGACTGGGCAACGCGATCTGTAGGCACTGATGGAGCGAGAATCTATGGTGGTACTAATGATGGCGTCGGGATTCTTAGTGTCAACCCATTTGATGTGATCGACACGTGGGAAGCGGGAGAAGACACAGAAAATGCACCAATAGAAGTTATTGGAGATGTAGCATATGTCGGCCTAAATGGCATAGGCATTGCAAGATATGAGATTTCAACCAATTCATGGCTGCCGACATGGACAGAATATAGTGGCTCTCCCTCAGGCAATGCTATTCTCGATCCGGGTAATCAAGATGTTACTGGCTTAGTTGCCGACATAAACCCAAACCAACTATGGATTGGTGGAGAAGACGGATTCCAGCTCATCGATGTCACAACTGGTGCAGAAGTCTACGATATAGAAAAATCAAACGACCTGTATTTAGGTAACGGCGATCCTTATCAAATGGTTATCTACAACGATGTCATGTATTACCATCACGGTGATGACAGTAACAGCATATATCGAATCGATGTGGCAAACTTCCAAGAGTTATCCAACATAGATGCCGGAATACAACTTGATGATAATAGCGGACCTGCATGGGGGTTAGGCTTAGTAGATGGAATAATCATGGCCAGTGTTGCATCAAATGACGGTTTTCCCGATTACTACGACGGACAAGGAGGTATCGCACAGTGGGATGTTGCCAATGATGCATGGGGAGAAAATATCGAGCCAAGTGGCCAAGTAGACAGGGTTACTGCATTCGAATCCAGCAATGGTGATATGTGGGTATCATGGGGCGAATTGAGATTAGACCTTTATGATTCGTCTGGAAACTTTATTGACTCTTGGAATGATGATGATGGCTTAGATTTCCCAATCAGGGAGATTGTTGAATATAATAATGAAGTGCTATTCGCCACTGAAGATGGTATAGCAAGATATGATCGAGTAAACGATGCCTGGTTATCGACATGGCAAGAAGATAATGGATTACCAGGAAATTCAGGTAGTGAATTTTACGAACTTTGGACCAATGGAGTAGATCTGGTTCTGGGTGGCGGTGACGGACAAGGCTTTCAGGGATTCCAAGGCGGAGCAATTTCCCACTGGAATGGTAGTGATTGGAATGTATTCACTCGAGGTGGACAAAACGGTATTCAAAACGGCTATCCTATAACGATGTCATATTGTGGCAGCCTGTTGAATATTGGCATTTACAATAATAATGGGGGCATAGAGCAACTGGACCTCACAACCTCAACTATCGTGAACACTCTAACCCAAGCGTCCCTTGGACAAGGTGAGGTATCAGGCGTTGCATGCGATGACTCAACCGATACTCTATACGTTACCTTCTATGAAGATGAAGAACCAATTAGAAAGTATGACATGAATTCAGGACTTTTCCTATCTGACATAACCACTCAGACGCACAACTTGCCAAGTGACAGAATTTGGTGGGATGCTATTGATTATGCCAATGGAGAATTAATCGTTGGTCATGGATTGGGTCAATCAGGTACAAACGTCATTGGTGGGGGATACTCTGTTATTACCACTACAGGAGCTATAACTAGCCAAGTTAATTCGAATGCTCAAGGCTCATCTGTAACTTCATTCCAATGGTCCGGGACCGGATGGCTGCTTGGTCAGGCTGGTGGCTCGTCCGGTTATAGTAGAGTTGACCACCTAGATAATCAAGGCCAGAATACTATCCAGACATTACAAGGACTAGTTAGTGGGCAGGTAACTACTATGGCAGGAAACTCTACTCACTTATGGGTGACAACCATAGGAGAAAATGTTGGATTTGGACAATCAACTGGCGCGGGCGTACTCCAAGGTGAAAGGCAATCCGACGGGACCATTATATGGCAACAAGGCTGGACCTTGCCAGCAAACTCTCAAGCAAAAGATTTGGAATTAGTTGGAACTAATCTGTACATAGCCACCTCTCCAGCCGGATTAATGATGTTAGATACTGTTACAGCAACACTCACATCGATTAACGGAGCCTTGCATAATAACATGGATGGAATAAAACTCGTCGGAACTGATCTAATCATCGGGCTACAAGGCAACGAAGGCTCATCTGCCGGAGTTCAGGTTTACGATACTGTAACTAATACCTTTGGCAATGGTAGGTTACTTGCCGGGTTACCTTCCAATATAGTAAACGGAGTTGAGGCATCCGCTGATGTGGTCTATGTTGCAACGAATGGCGGAGTTGGCCGTTGGTCGTTACAGACGAATGACTGGATAAATCCTCTCACAACCACCGATGGTCTACCCTCAAATTTAATTGAAGATTTGATAATCGATTCAACCAACCTATGGGTAGCAACGCCACTGGGTCTGGCTAAGTTAGATACAACAAATAATGCGGTAAATATCCTGACTAGCGCTAATGGCATGCTAGGTACATCATCGTGGGGTTTGATAAAAACTGTTGATAGTTCCGGGAATACCCAGATTCATGTCAGCCATGATGGCGCTGGAAGTGAGCGACCCGGAATTACCAGTATAGACGGAACGACGGCGCTGGTGATTCAGACACATCGTTTCGATCAACTCTCTTCAAATACCGTGACCGCCATCGCTAGCGATTGGTGGGGGTTACACATTGCAACCGATGTTGGACCAATGACTCACTGGAATGGTATCAACGCTCAATTTGAGGATGGTTCTGCCGCATTCCAAATTCCCAGTTGGCCCATAGAAAATCTAGTCAGTAATGGTAATCAATTACTTGCTATTGGTAGAGATATTATCACCATAATTGATGCAACCACTCCTTCGCATTCAGTTTCCAAGGTTTTCATAGTCCCAGATGTTTCAGTTACTGGTGGTGCAATATCGCAAGATTATCTGTGGATTACTACCGATGATGACGGTTTGTTCGGTTGGATGAATAACCCGCAGTGGACTCCTTTAGAGCGATTTGACTTGAGAAGAGCCGATCCACTTAACATGGGATTCAACCTCCTCAATCAGGATATTACCAACCAGACCCGCCCTGGAGTACAGATTCAACTGGCAACCATCGACGAGCCGATTACTCTTGATCCTGATTCTGGTAGCCCTGGAGTTCACAATATTCTATTCCAAGGAATACCTTTGGCATTCACCTCACCAGTTGACGGGGCTGCAACCTGGGCGAAATCAAATAGCCTGAAATACGCAGTCACGCTCAATTTATCAGATGACCCACAACTAGCCAACACGCTGCAATCTGCGGTGGATAACGCTGTGCAAATAAACGGGACCAAATATGTCCAGTTGAATCTAAGAGCTCCTGCAAATGGCTCTTTAGAAGCTAGAATAACTTATGACTACATTAAGTTAGAGACACCAGTTCAATTTACCGGCTTGGTCGACAGACCAGATGATGGGGGTGGCACATTAACCGCTTCTTGGACCCTAGTTCATGATGATGACTTCTCGAGATACTTAATCTACCTTAACGAAGGTCCATTCGTTAGCACCTCTGTAGATGATTTGGCAGATAGAACCATTGACAAAGCCATATCATTACACAGCCGGCTACAAAACGAAATAACATCAGCCAACGGTCAGCCTTTGATAGATGGTGTCGAGTATTATGCTGTCATTGTTGTTGAGTATGATGACGGACGATTTGGCGTTCCATCATCGCAGATAGGTCCAGCAATTCCAACCAATGAGATTCCACTATCTCCTATCTGGGCGACAGCCGGCCCTCATGAAGGTGGGGAAGATGGTCAGTTGGAAATTGAATGGGCAAGGTGTACCTCCATAGATCTGAATAGCACGAAAATATATGCCTCAACTTCGGAGTTTAGCGATGTATTAGGACTGTCGCCTGTATCTGAATTACCACTCACGGAAGGGAATACAACAATAATTCAACTTGACGCGGGAAGACCATACTGGATCGGTTTGACATGCGTTGATCTGACAAACCTAGAAGACATCATGAATCCGATAGTTATCGGGCCAGTGGTTCCAACCGGTGGTCTAAATGACCTAACACCGCCACCAAGATTGGAAAATGTTAGCGCTATCGACACCCCAGATGATGATGGTGGTAGAATTACTATCTCTTGGGATGCAAGTACTGCAGATGACTGCACATTCTATGGTGTGTGGGTGAAATTAGACGATGGTCTGCCGTCATTAGCCGTGGTTCAATCACTTCCTGAAAGCGGTTTTTCACGAGTAGCAATAATAGATGACTGCAGCACTACAAGCGCGATAATCGATGAATATGATGACCAGTTGTTAATTGACGGTCAGCAATATTTATTGGCAGTTGTTGCGTATGATGATTGGCTGAATGTTGATCTTATCGATGTCGATATTGTTACAGCAACTCCGCTACGTAACTCAATTGGAACTGGTGGAACACCTGATAGAATCACCTCGGTTAATGCCTTTGACCACCCAGGTGATGATGGAACAGCAATTGACGTGGTATGGACAATTTCCACTGTAGATGATTTCTCACATTACATTGTATGGGTAGCAGACCAACCATTAACAGATTTGAGCAGTGCTTGGGCTGCCTTCGGTGATGATCCAGATAAATGTGGATGTCTCATGATTGACAAACAATGGGTAGACGAAGACAGGAACCCCATTGAATTGACCATTTCTACGGCGCTTTACAGTCCCCCAACTACAATGATGGACATCACCATGGCGACACCACAATTAATTCAACCAGATATCGAATTATTTGTTACAGTAACTGTTCACGACATCAAAAATAATGTCCACCTTACCTCACTACCACAAGCCAGTGTTACACCAATTAATAATCTCGTAGATACTGAACCACCTGAAAGAATAACTACGCTCGAATTAACAGACCGCCCAAGTGATGACGGAACAGGTTTACTGCTAAATTTTGAGTTGAGTGGTGCAAGCGACATTGATAGATACGAAGTATATGCTGCCACCAATCAATTTGATAGTGTTGTTAGTGGAGGCGGAGGGCCTGTTAACCCCATTGTTACCTTAGATAGAAATCCAGAATTTCCAATTTTAATTGAAGAAGTTGCTGGGAACATGTTGGTCATACCTGAGTTGGAAATATGGGTCGCTGTAGTCGCTAGAGACTCTTCTGGAAATGCATACTTGGACAATCTAGTAACGGTTTCTGGTAAGGCTGTTAATGATGGGTTCGACAATTCTGGAAATTACATGGCACCGGTCGAAAATTTAGATGCAAACTGGGATGATGATGGTATATTGGTAACTTGGAGCGGCATAAATAATGGAGACGTTCGTGGTTACAAGATTTACATATCAGGCACTGCACTAACTAAGATTGACACTTACATTGAAGTTGGTGAAGTTATTGCTTCAACCAATTTCAGAATAAACAATGATAATTTTGAGGATTTGAACAACCAATCTAACTGGTATATTGCTGTTTCACCGTTCGATGATTTCCGAACTCGTATCGACGTTGAGCCAGTTCAGGTTCTACCACCGACGAACATTGGCTCAGAACCACAGATTGATGCGAAAGAGGACACTGATTTCACATCCTTGCTCACAACACCCAACTTAATTGCTGCTGGATTGCTGCTAGTAGCCGTATTCCTGCTCATTGCCATCGTGAGAACGAGAAATACCAAGCGTATGCGTGATAAAAATTGGGAACTACAAGAAGCGACGTGGGGGATTCAAGATGACCTTGGTTGGGATGACACTCCCGGTTTTGGGACTAGTGCTCCAGCGACACCACCACCACAAATAACCTCTCAAGTTGAAAACGATATATACTCCGCAGCTCAAAGAATTGGGGGTAATGACCAATACCAAATACCCACTTATCAAGCTCAACAGCCAGTGCTACAACCACAGAATAAAGCTCTATTAAACGAATTAAATGATGACAAAGCCGCCCCAAAACCGGACATTGATACCTCATTTTTAGACGACTTACTATGAGGTTAGATTATGGCTAATGAGCCGCAAAGTGCAGTCTTCACCACTGTCCTTTGGGATGGTGGCTCAAAAATAGCAGACTTCGATTTACATCTAAACCGATTAAAAAAACACGCGAAAAGGCTTAGAATTACACTGCCTAACAATTTGATAGAGATGATTATTCAACAGTTAACAGAAAATAACGGTGGAATTCAATTACTCAATATCACATATGATGTGGCACAAGATGAGATACGTCTGACTCCAAGGCAATTACCATCGGTGCGGAATTGTGATATTCATGCAATGACCTTGTCGATGAACTACTGGGTAGGCGAAATTACCGGCACTAAGCATGGTGATTGGCAACCATACCTAAATGCGAAAACTCTAGCAAATGATAACGACGCAGATCTTGCTTTACTAATTGATGAATACTGTATAATCGACAGCGACAGGGCTAATTTAATTGTCATCGATGAGGATGGAGTTGCATATGCAACAAATAGCAACAAATCAGTAGAGGGAGTTACTCAAGAAATATTAACCTCAAACCTGGAAAAAATGGGAATCCCTCTGAATTATGGAAAATTGAATGAGCGACTGGTTGCACGTTGCTCTGAAATGATTGCTGTGGGTGTTGGTTTAGGATGCTGCCGAATTGTAACAATCGATGGTGAATCAATTGGTCATGAACACCCTGTTGCTTATCCAAATTTTGTTGCATACCTCGCTCAACATTATTCAAACAGCAATAACTGGGTAGACCTGTGCGAGTTGCCAGTCTAGAAGGTTTGAGCGCACTTGCGTCAATACTAATTGATGCTAATTTATTGGGCTCTGGCGCAATTAAATTTGGTTCCCCAGATATGCTGATACTAAACTCTGGTGGGCCTGCTACTCATCTAGCAGAAAATTCAATTCTCAGTGGTCCAACAAACACCAGAGTAGTTATTAGACAGCCACAAAATATGCCCCAAAGTGACGTTAATAATGCGTTAGAAGGGAAAATACACATTATCGACAAAAAGCCGGTTTTAACTGCTGAGGTCGAAGAGTGGAAGCACGGATGCTGGTATCACCGCAATATCATATCTGCCGCCAGTCTTGGAGATTTGATGAATAAACTAAAACACTTGACTCCAAGTGAAAAATTAAATTTAGAAAGTCATAATTTACCGAGTGGAGCATTTTGGGCCGGTTCAATTGCTTATGATATGGTTCAGTGGACCCAACCCATATCCTTGTTCAAGCAACCTAATTCTGGTGATGTCCTCGCAATATTCTGGTTAGTTAAGGATTATATCGTTCATAATGTTGAGTCAGACCAATATGCAGTCTACGGAACAAATAACGATTGGAGGAACTCTGTAATGCCGATAATTGCCGAACAAGAACTTGTTATTGAGCTCTCTGAGCAGCCGAAAAATAGCTTCGCTGAAAGTTCTTCAATTAGCGACAAGCAGCATCTACAAAGCATTAACAGAATCACAGAATCAATTGCCAGCGGTATGTTCTACCAAGTCAATTTCGGAAGATTCTGGAGCGGTAAATTGGTCGAGCACCCACTCAAGATTTTTCAACGGTTAGCCATTGCCAATCCTGCACCGTTTTCGGCCTACGTAGAAGCAGAGGATTTAGGATTAGCCATAGTTTCATCGTCGCCGGAGACTCTGTTACGTTGTCAAAATGGGGTATTATCGACTGCACCTATCAAAGGGACTGTCACACGTGGAGCGACTAAAACTGATGATTTAGTAATGATTAATTCGATGGTAGACGATGTAAAAGAGCGGTCTGAGCACCGTATGCTAGTCGATTTGATGCGTAACGATTTGTCAACAGTGTGTGAGGTGGGAACGGTTAATGTTTCTCGCTTTGATGTAGAATCATACGCCAACGTCCACCATCTAGTTTCTCACATAACTGGCCTATTGTCAAAGAATTATACCAGTTCTGATGCCTTGGATGCAATCTTCCCCGGTGGTAGTATTACCGGTTGTCCAAGAACCATGGTCTGTGCTGCTATTGATCAGTTTGAACCAACGAATAGATCTTTTTGGACAGGGTCTGTTGGTTGGTTTGATCCACATAGTAATGACTGTTCATGGAATATATTGATTAGAACTCTTGAAGCGCATAGAACTGGCAAGACGTGGTCTGGGGTTGTAGGGGCAGGTGGTGGAATTACAATTCGTTCCGAACCTGAAATGGAAGTCTCCGAAGCGGTGTGGAAATCTCAAGCCATACGTAAGGCGTGTGGATGGCTGAAGCCCGATTTTAATTTAACAAATACTGGCAAATTAGAAGTCACTGAACTGTCAATTGAGGCGACTTTTTCGTTTGAAAATTGTGGCGCCGTTCGATATATACGAAATTTAGAAAATGAAGTTCTAACTAACAATAGTGTTGTTATAATCGATAACTTAGACTCATTTACCCTCAATATAGCTCATGTTATTGCCGGTTTAGGTCATAATGTATGCATTATAAATGGAAGAGATGCGAGGTCTACGAAATATGCACGGTGTGGAATATTCAATAAAATTCTAAAAAAATCTCCACCATCTCACCTAATTCTAGGTCCTGGTCCGGGAGTTCCGCAAGACTCGGAATTAACCATGGCAATAGCAGAATTAGCTGTTGAGGGCGGAATCGAAATGCCGCTACTTGGAATCTGCCTAGGGCATCAAGCAATTGGTTTAGCAGATGGTTATGAGTTAATACGCGACCCTAATGGAGCCGTTCATGGGACTCCCGTGATGTGTAAAAATGACGGTTCTGGGTTATTTCAGACCAGTAGTAAAGTAGAGCATTATGTTCGATATAACTCGCTACTAATTAGCGAAGGCAGTTCAGAATTATTTATTGCTAATGCCTTTGATGAGTATGGTTCAATAATGGGTTTAAGACATAAATATCGCCCAATTCATACCGTTCAATTTCATCCCGAATCGATAGGCTCCCCGAATGGAATTGAAATAATCAAATCATTCTTAACCCTAACATCGGATGCTTGAAGAATCAAGAGCATTTAGGTAGACACAAGGGGAGTTCATGCCGACCTGTAGGTATTGTTTGGGTACTTTCAATCGTGAACAATTTATTCACGGAAACGGCCCCCGTGCGCAGGTTTGCATACGCTGTGCTGTTGAAATGAAAATAGCAACCGATGAAGAAATGGAAAACCTCTACAGCGAAAAATTGCGTAACGCAAGACTATCGCTGGTTGCGAGAAGATACAGTATGTTTCTTTACATCCCAGTCTTATGGACTCTATGGGGCATGTATGTTAGTTCGGTAGACCCTTGGGGGCTTTACTTCTTACTAGTTCTGATTGCTCTAACATTATTTGCACCAGCATGGTTCTTCCTAAGAAGTGCACACTTCGCTGGAAATATGGCGAGATTAACCCCCGAATATGATCGACCAAAGGGTCACTGATTACTTTGAATGTATCTTAAGGACGTCGCCGTTAACTAATTCGTAATCAGCGCCAACTGCTCTGCGAGTTCTTCCATCTACGCCTTTGATAAAACCATCACCCAAGTCGGTGTGAACCTTGTAGGCGAGAGGTTTAGCAGTTATGCCCTGTGGTACAACAAAAGCATCTGGTAGGACCTTTCCCTCACCGTCGGTCCATTGTCCTTCATCTTGAACGGGATACACTACTATATGGTTGAGTTGATCGAAAAGCACCCGATCAATTATTTCAGTAACTCCTGTGGAACCTTCTGTAGATAGTTTCTCTCTCATTCTTTGTAATGCGTCAATCTGCTGTGGATTTAGTTTGGTGTCATCCTCAATATCAAATTTATTTGAGCCTATTTGATAATCGATAATACCTGCCGCTGAAGCCCTTCTCAAGCCTAATTCCATGTCTGCAAAGCAAGGCACGATGAGTCCATTTGCAGAAACCAAATCCAACACACCCTTGATAGCTAAATCAGATTTATTCGCTGCTATGTGAATTGGGAACAATTGCTTTCTAAGACTTCTTGCAAGCGACTGCAAGACCTTTCGATCCCAATCCCAAGGTGAGGACGAGTCATCGTTGTGGAGTTTGAAATCATCATATCCTCTAGTCACTGATGTCATGGATGAGCCTAGTCCACTGAGTTTCTCATGCAGGAAATATATAATCCCTTTTTCCCCTTCAGATTGAACTCTTCTTACCCCCCGTGCCCAACTATCCTCTAGTAATCCTAAAATCCAATTATCCAACTCTAATTCTAGGAAATCAATCTCATCCTGAACAGATTTTGCTGCCTTATCAATATCATTTGGCGGCTGTCTAGGATTGCCTTCAATATCAGTTGATGCTGCTGCATCAACTACCTGAATAAGAGCGTCACAATTCGATAAATCTGCAAGAAATGCATTGCCTCTTCCCTTACCTTCACTAGCGCCCGGCACCAAACCGGCTACGTCGACTAAGTAGCAAGGGACGAGACGTTTGAAACCGACACAACTTCCTGTTCTTGGTTCACATATGCTTCCTTTGCGATGGTCATTATTACTCACAGGTTCAAGGCGCCCGTTGGACTCTAGTTTTTGTCTCAACTCCTTACATGGGCAATCAAGGCGAGCGGTGATAAAAGCAACTCCAACATTTGGTTCTATAGTACAAAATGGGTAATTAGCAATGTCAACTTGTGCGAGGGTGACAGAAGAGAAAAATGTCGACTTACCAACATTTGGTTTGCCGACTAAACCGATTTTCATGCACCGACCCCAATTAGCCGTTGAGAATTGCTGTCGTCAAATCGCTTTTTGTCCCAGAAGTTGAAACGCCAATAGACTTAGCGATTTCAATAAGTTCTGCCTTCTTCAATTTCCCAAGGGAAGCTTCAGTGTGTTCAATGTGTTCGGTCTGCTCATCATTTGATTCATCATTGCCACTCTCTGCCTCAATGTCTATTCCATCGTCTGGCTCGGTATATTCTGCGGAAATCTGAGCTAATGCGATATCCAGTTCAGGAAGATTGATTTTGCCATCGTTGTCTAAATCGATTGCCGCTAATAGTCCCTCAAGTTCCCATGGAGGATATTCACCAACATCACTGCTAATCAAGGCCTGCTGGAATTCAAAGCCATCGATATTACCTGAATCATCTAAGTCAATTGATTTAAAAAATTCAAACACAGATTGTTCGGTCTTTCTCAAATAATCTACCAGCATTACCAACTGCCTGTTAGGACCTTTATCCTCGGAATCTGATGAAACATCGGTTTCTTCATCAGGGAATTCTGTAACCTCATCATTATACAACGATGCTGAAACAGCAATCACTGTTGATCCCCCTTCGTTATCAACAGAATCGCCTATAACCAATGTCGTATTGACACCAACACCTCTGCCAATGAGTTGCTGAATTGTTGTAGTTGTTCCACCTACCAAGGTAAATGTTTCAACATCTGATTCTGATGATGCCACTTCTTTCAAGGTCTGCGATGATGTACCGGTTCTAATCAACACCAATGTTGCCATTATAGCGGCGATGGTTACGAGATAGAACATTGCAGCAGCGGTAAGATAGAAGCCTGCGGTTGAAGCAACAGCATCCTCGATTCCGGAGTCTAATACGGCCATTTGCGTGAAGTCGCCTATCAACATTGTAATGGTAGCAGTAAGCCCACCGAACATCATAAACCAAGTTGCCATGCCCCCACGGGATGAATCTGCAAGCTTCTTTCCTGCAGCTAATGGATAAGAAGAGAAGATTGCAGAGAGCATCATTAACCCGCCAACGGTGAACATAAAACCATCATCTATGGTTGATGACATTGTCAACATCTTATCTGTTCCAGTAAGTGTGTCCATCCCGGTGAAGTAACTACCCACAGCGAATATTGGCAACAAAAACATGGCTAAGGTAGCAGCTAGTGAACCAGGATTCTTTAGCACGTTGCCTGAGTTAGCAGATGCAGTCACTAACAGGTTTATTGCCCCGGCGAATAATGGTAGCATTGAAAATGTCAGTAACAGAGCTCCGATATTTTGTAGCAACTCACCTGCGTTTGCCTCAGTCATAAAGAATGGTGGAACAGTGACGAACAGAAGTATCATGTTTGCGTTAAGCAACGAGCCAGACCATACTGGTGCTTTTGCTGCATGCGGTATGACGTGATAGGCAAGAGCAAAAATAAGTGCTAATGGCACCCAGCCGTCAAGCACTCTCTCTGAAAGCCAGACCATTTGAGTATTATCGGTTACTTCTCCGAGAACGTGATACAGTGATCCGACGAGTCGAGCAACAATTGCCATTATTAGAAACCAAGCGGTAATTGAAGAGGTCCCTTCGCCTCTTACCGAATATGTTGCAAGAACATTCATTAGAACTGCGGCAAATAGTAGGCTCGATACTACATATGTGGTCATTAGGGTAATGAAATCCCTAATGCTCTGCTCATCAGATAGTTCAACAAATCGGAAAATTATTGGTATAAGAATCAGGCTAAATGACATTGATGCAGTGTATAATACAGCAACCATAGACGCATTTGCTTCACTTGCAAGACGATTATTTGCAGCCCTAGATACAGCA
>MDSZ01194200.1_pt1 | contig 13676 bp, 14 predicted proteins | sample 811201 | NCBI WGS metagenome assembly MDSZ01 (sample SAMN05326647, study PRJNA326480) | marine metagenome | isolation source: seawater | place: Indian Ocean: North | collected 2010
AAGGAACTCGTTTAGTTCAATTGTGTGATCCAGAATTGAAACCTATATACGTAGTTCTTGTTGATGAAGACCAATTATCAACAACCGAAAGAGGTTCAGGTGGTTTTGGCTCTACTGGGAAGTAATCTTTTAATAGAATATTCACAATATTACATTATATTGTGAATATATATAAATGAATATTATTAATGATAAAGACTGCGTTGAAATTTATAAAGGAAAATTATTTGAAAAGGGTAAATTAAAAAATAATGAAAAGGTAATTGTTTTTGACTTGGACGAAACACTGGGTTCTTTTACAGATTTAGAAATTTTATTTATTAGCATCAACCGAGTTTTGGGAAAAAATACGATTATAGATTTTGGTGATTTATTAAATTTGTATCCAGAATTCTTAAGAAATGACATTATAAAAATATTAAAATATATTTACAATAAAAAAAAATCCAAAGATTGTCATAAACTATATTTATACACAAACAATCAAAGCATAAATAACAGTGTAAATTTAATTATTGAATATTTTACAAAAAAAATAGCCAAAAATAATGATATTTTGTTTGATCAAATAATATACGCTTTCAAAATTAATAATCAAATTATTCAAGTTGGACGTAGTAGTCATGAAAAATCTGTTAAAGACCTAATACGATGCACATTATTACCTTCTAACACAGCTATTTGTTACATAGACGACCACGAATTTGATGAAATGAAAAAAGACAAAATATACTATATACAACCCAAACCTTATTATCACAATCTTTCTTCTTATAATATCATTTCCAGACTCTTTGAATCTGATTTAAAATATGTATTAAACCCTTATAAAAATCAAATATGCGATGCATTTTTAGCAAATTCCATTCATTCAAAAACATATCGTAGATTTAACACACGGGATGAAGAACTTATTAAACATCAAAAAAACATTTCTAAAAAAATTATGTATCATATTAAAGAGTTCTTTTATTTGACAAAAAAAAAGGATTGCACCAAAAAAAATAAAAAAACGTTTCATAATTTTACAAGAAAACGTAACAAGAATTAATTTATAAACGTAGGTAATCTTGTTTGCCCTTGATATTCTAATGTCCTTAACTTACCATTAGGGGACAAATATAATGGTTTATTTTTTATAGTGGTGTTGTTTGATAATTTATTTAAAAAATGTATTTGATTATTAAAACTGTAAACAAATTTTATTAATATTATAAATAAAAGAAACTTGCAATTTAAAAATGTCATTTATAATTTATACATGATAATTTTTAAATCATTATTATTTGTCATTACTATCTACATATTCATAAGCCATAACGATTAATTGTTCAGCTTCAGACATTTTTTGATATATAACACAATCATCAAATTTAATTTGAACAAATCTTTTTCCGTTTCCCATACACAATATATGCACTCCTTCATCCAAAAACTTGATATCTACAATAATACCTCCATTTGTTAATTTACTATTATTTTTCCTTATCCAACGAATATGTTTTCCTTTATGAAGTTCATTTAATTCAAGCACTAAACGATAGCCAATTAATTTATCACAATACAATTCTTTTGTTTCAATACTTATAGGAAATGCATTTACTGAATCAAAGATGTCCTTATTAATAAGTTCTGTGGTTTTGTTTTCCAAATAATCATTTTTAGAATCTTCAATAGAAGAAAGTAAAGAATCTATATCAATAGTTGATAATAGTGTAGGGTCTTTCATAGCAGACTCAAAAATTTTACTTACTTCATCGTTTGAAAGCATGTTGAATTAATAAATCAATAAAGTTATATAAACATTATCTCTATGTAGTTTAGTAAATGAGTGATGTTTATGATTCAATTTTATTAAATTCCATTAATAAATATAAAATATGTGAAAAAATAGGAAATGGAAAGTTTGGTAAAGTATATTTAGGTTATAATTTACAAAATAAAAAAGAAGTTGCAATCAAAACAGAAAGTTTCAAATCAAATTGTATTACACTCAAAAATGAAGCAAAGATAATGAGATATTTAACAGATAATAAATGTAGAGAGATCCCTAATTTATATTGGTATGGTAAAGTAGAAAATAATTTAGTATTGATTATGTCAAAGTATGATTGTTCATTATTTGATTATATTAAAAATAGCAAAGAGATCTCCATAAGTAATGCTAACTATTTAATGGTAAAAATGATTTATATTATAGAAGCTATACACAATTTATTTGTTGTTCATAGAGATATAAAACCACATCATTTTATGATTAAAAATAATCAAATAGTCTTAATTGATTTTGGAATATCAACATTTTATGTAGATGAAGAAAAACAACATATAAACAATGATATCAAATCGGATATAATTGGAACACCAAACTATGCAAGTTATTTTGTTCATCAAGGAAATACGTATTCACGTAGAGATGATTTATTATCCATTGCTTATATTTATTTTTTTTTACTAAGACATGAATTACCATGGGAAAATATAAATGTAGATTATCACACAGATCAATCTATATTTTCAATATTACACCCAAAAAATAAAAAAATAGAAGATTTTAAGAAATTACCGGGTTGTGTAGCTCTGGCAAATAGTTTTAATAATAATTTTGGAATTTTCTTAGACAAAATATATAATTTGGATTTTAATGAAGAACCATGTTATGTTGATTATCTAGCTTTATTTTATTATTAACATCTAAAGGATATAAACAAGTAGTTATTATAAATGTATAGTGTAATACAATGAGTACCACTTCAGATAAGACTACAGGACAAGTTAAATGGTTTAACAACAAGACCGGTTACGGATTTATTACTGTAAACGATGGTGAGCACAAGGACAAGGATATTTTTACGCATTATTCTGCAGTAAAGGTAAACGATTCTCAATACAAGTATTTGGTTCAAGGCGAGTATGTTGAGTTGGGACTAATTAAGCCTGATACTGGAAACCATGAGTATCAGGCTGTGGATGTTTGTGGCATTAAGGGTGGAAAGTTGATGTGCGAGATTAGACATGCTCAGCAATCTACTTCCCGTCCCAGAAATAGTAAGAGCAAGCGTGCTGCTACTGAGGAGTCCCAACCTCTTGCTGATGTTGCTGAAGAGGGTGCTTAAATATAAACGAAAAAATATAAACAAATAAAATAAATAACTCTATAAAAATAACATATTTAATTGTTCTATGTTATTTTTAGTTCTTATCTACAAGTAGATGCTTTGATAAATTTTTGATGATTTTATTATCTAATTTTATTTGTTCGTCTCCCATATCACCAAGTATATTTCGCATCATATCCAAACAAAAATCGTATTTTGGATTGTTCCAATCCTTTGATTCTGGGTTTTTTTCTCTCCATAAAGGAACTTTACTACAATTATGCTCTGCTACAATTGTAATCATATCACGTAGGCGCTTGTTATCTGGTGTATCTTTGCTCCATTCATTATTGTCTTTAATATACATTGTTTCCCTTTTTAGATCTGTGCAATGCAAAGGTCTTTTAGTAACATCCAGGTCCTTAATTCTTGATATAATCATGTCCGTCATGCCTGCTACATACCCGTTTTTTCCTATATTTTCTATATCTTGTAGTTCAATATTTATATTTTCTATAAATTCAGACATATTCATAGCATCTTTGCAGGTAGTATTTAAAAAGAAATTTAAATTGAATTTTTGATTATTATTTGTTGTATTGTTAATTGTTTTACTTCCATCTTTGACTGCTTCTATCAATTGTTTTTGCAATGATTGATTTTCTTTCTGTTGTTCAATCAATAATGATTTAAAGTCTTGATTTTGTTTAATAAGTTCCATTATTGAAGAAGAGTTCTCATTATTCGCTGCATTAATTGGTTGAGATTGTGTGAACTCATGCTCATTCTCTGCATAAGTGCATAATTTTCTATGAGCACACAAACTTGATAAATGCTTATATATTCTCCCACAATTACAAACATACTGCATTAATGGTGATGAACTTTTTTCATTAGGATTTATTAGTGTTTGATGTTTTGCAGTCATTAAATGACGGTTAAATTGACTTTTTCTGCAGGTAGTATAGTTGCAAGTTTCACAAAAAAATTTGTCTGAACTTTTTTGAACTTTTTTCATTAGGATAATTAGTATATAGTTCCTAATGAAAAAAGTTCCTAAATCGTTTCTCAAAAAGAATATTTTTCAAAAGGTTGCAGTAAAGTGAAAATTATTTTTTTAGGTTTTAAAGCATTTCGCTCCAACCTCATTTTTTCAAAAAAAAATGAAATTATTCTCCAGAACACTTTCTAAAATTGGACATTTATTTTTGTCCATTTTTACTGATCGAAATGAAGAAGGTCAGTCATTTTTTTTTAACATTCTAATTTCGTTGATTTACAGCATATTTTTTTGTTTCATTATAGTATAACACCAAAATTGAAGTATGAAATTGCTAACTATGAATAATTTTTTAAATAAATTCAAGGATTCTCCAACAAATTCACAGTCATTAGATGAGTTTGTTGAAACAGCCAACGTTTCTCTTAGCAATCATAAAGTTGTTTCTTTATCAAAGTATATGAAACAGAATAAAATTAAAAAACAAGATGTAAAATTACTTTTAGAGAACATTGAAAACAGAAATGAATATTTAACAAGATTTTACAACACTTCTTTAAAAGTTGATGAAAACAATAATAAAATTACGGATATTGAACCCATGAAGAAGCTTAATTTGGATAATAATAGTAATGTTCAATATAAAAATTTGATTCGTAATTTACATTACAAAGAAATTTTACAAGAAACTAAATCAGGTTTTGAGAACACACCTTCTTACTTGGATATAATTATCAATTTATACACTAAAAATTTGATAGATTATAAATTATTAACTCCCAGCTCTATTTTTTATATGAAAAATGGCAGATTGGGAAGTGTGTTCTCGTCTTATTATTTTAGAGCTTCCATTTTGAATCCATATCTTATTTTTTCTATTCAAGAATCAGTTTTAAAAGGAACAAAAGTATTCACTCCTACATTAGGTTGGTCATCATATTTATTTGCATTTTTACAATCATCACATTTAAAAGAATATGTAGGAACAGATGTAATACCATCCGTTTGTAGTAAAACCAGAGAACTTGGTAAGCAATATGAACAAAATGTAAAGATTTACTGTAAAGCTTCAGAAGATTTATATAAAAGTAAGGTTTTTTTGAAAAATTACAAAAAGCATTTTGATTTAATTTTTTTCAGTCCTCCATATTTCAAATTAGAATTGTATGATAGTGAGAACCAAAGCACAGATAGATATGATAAATTAGAAGATTGGTTAAAAGAATATTGGGAGAACACAATAAAATTGTGTTACGAAGTGCTTGAAAAAAATGGTAAATTATGTTATATTTTGTCAGGTTACGGTTCTCATGATAAAAATAATTTTATTGATTTAGTAAGTAAAATGAATGAGATAACTAAGAAATATTTTTCCAAATTAGAGATAATTGATATGCACAATAAGAATGTTCATTCAACAAAACATAGAGAAACTGGAGAAAAAATAATGATATTCAAAAAATAATATAAAATTATTTTGATAATTTTTGTAACCAATTATTAATGAATGAACTGGTAAAAATCACTATACCAGCTCATAAACAACTAACTAAGTTATCTAAGTTGTCCAAAAGTAAAAATTTTTTGTATTCTGTAAAGGGTGGTGGATGTAATGGATTTGATTTTAGATCAAAAATGGCAAATAATTCATATAAATATAGTTTAAGTCCAATGCTATCTCCACCTTCACATTTAATGCATTCTATAGATATGGAAGATTATAAATTGTATATTTGTGAATATAGTTTTAAATATTTAGTCAACTCTATTATTCATTGGGAAACAAATTTTATGAATGAAAGATTTGTTTTTGAGAACCCAAATGCATTGTATGTATATAAATGTAAAAATTCGTTTATAAGTAAATCTAACTTTTAATTACGTTTCCAAGTTCCATGGCAACAATGTTGCCCATATATACCAAATCTATCATTTTTGAATGGTTGGGTTCTCAAAAGCTCTATTTTATTTTTCAAATTAGAATCAACATATGTTTGCGTGACCAAAATGGGTCCTGTTGTGCAATAAACATATACCTGTTCATCTGAATCACCATTGGTTAGCGTTACCTCATGAATATCCATGTCATTTAATCTTGGATTTACAATATTATCAATAATTTCTTTAATAAACGGGTGTTTTGCTGGTGCATAAAAAGCATAGTTCCCGAGAATGTAATTTACATCTTGCTTTTTAAAATAGATATCATTGTTGTTCTCAGATTCAACTGGAAATTTGCATATCTCTGGTGTGTCGTAAAGTTCTTTTAGTGAATGATTAACAAGGACATCAAGATCTAAATAAATTCCTCCATAATAATAAACGGCTAAATAACGGAAAAAATCCAATTGTTGTATTTTATGTGATAATTTACCAAAGGTTTTTTGATATTGTGGCATTTTGTTTTTCATAAACTCTAATATGTCTTCGTCTGTGAAAAATAAAAAGTTAAAATCTGAACAATGTTGTTTCAAATTTTCAATAAATTTATAGTATTGAATGGGTATTTCTTTTGTTTTCCAAGTTTGAATAATATTCATTAATATTTAAAAGAATTTGCTTTTAAATATTTAAAGGTTCTCAAATGTTTACAGAAATGAAGTAATAATTATCAATTATGTTTCCAAGTTCTCCAATATTTCTTCAGGATATTCCATATCTTTTAATATACGAATTCCACCTTTGATATCAGAAATTCCTTTTACTAATTTATATTTATAATCAAACAAACCGTCTTTATTAACAAGAACATTCATTTTGTAATTGTCAACATATTTAGATTTTTTAAAAGACGTGCAAATTTGTTTGTAATGAGTTGTTAAAATAAAGTTGACATTTGTATGTTTGCTTATGTATTCAATGAATGCTTTTCCAGCCTGCACAGCTTCTTCAGGATTTGTTCCAGAATATAATTCGTCAAATATACAAAAATGTCTCTCGTCCTCATGTTTATTTATTTTGTCAATAATTTCTTTACATCTTCTGGATTCAGCTTGAAATAAACTGTCTCTACCAGATGTGTCGGGAATATTTAAATAAGAATGAATATAACTAAAAGGGTCAATATCAGCAGATTTATAAAAACCACATCCAAATTGCTGTGTAAATATAATATTCATCATTGTATTTTTAATTAATGTAGTTTTTCCTGCTTTATTAGGGGCAGAAATAATCATATTTTTCTTTATATTAATGTTGTTTTTTATAGGTTTTGAATCAATAATAGCAGGATAATACATACTTTTAAATTCACATGAATTATTATCATTAAATTTTGCGAAAGAGAGTGTATTGTTCTCAATAAAATCATGTAATTTGCATAAATTATTTGTATATCCTTCAAAACCCATAGAGTAAACAAGTGCATCTTCATATTCCTTATTGCTGTGAACAAGGTAATACATTTTGAGCATATATCCAACATCATTTATTTTATAAAATGAGAACTTAAAAGGAGTAATGCAAGATAACTCTGATTGTAAGGATTCTAATATACTCTTGTAATGGTAGACACTTGCATTGAACTCTGAGTATTTGAACATATTTTTAGAATGGGCTGTTAATTGTGTCATACTTTCAATAGAATAGTTAACATAATTTTTCAAAGACATTAAATCTTTGTTTATTGCGAGAACATTGTTATAAAAACGAAGACATAGAGTAACGTTTTGATAGGTTTGAAAAATATACATACCAATAGTAAAAATAAGATATACAAGTTTGTCCCACTCTAAATGACCAATATTCATTAATATTTTACCAATGGAGTGTTGTTGAGCAATTATTTTTAATGTTTTTAAATATTCTGAAACACTAATTGATGTGCCTGATATCTTTAAAATAATAAATGGGAAAATAAAAAAAAGTAAAGGAAGACAGAATTGTATTGCGGGTGATGCCATATGAACATAAAAAAGAGCTTGTAGAAAGGTAGAGTCTTTATTTAAGTATTTCAACATATCCCATTCCATGTAATTGTATTTCTCAAGAAAATTAGGATTTTCTTTTGTGTTTTTCCAAATTTTCAGCATACAAGAAGTATTTGTATTGTTTCTTAGGTCACCAATGTTTTCTTTATAGTTTTTCATACTTGCAATTAAATCCTGTGTTTGATATAAAAATTCAACATCAGTAGTTATAAATTGATTATAATTGGCAGTCATCTGTTTTGAAAAGGTGTCGTCGGGTTGTAAGAGAAAATCATACATAGGTTTACTTTCTTTATCAACAGTATTTATTAATTCTAAATCATTAGAAACGTTTTCGGGCAGTTTTTTAACATATTTTGAATCAAGATATTCAATAGGTAGTTTGAAATTAGAATCAATAACTATTTCTATTTCTTCAAAATCAGATTCTTCCGTTTGTTTAACAGGGAATAAGCGATTTAAATGGTCTTTTGCTGCCTTAAAAAGTTCGTTGCTGGAATCTTTAATAAAACTTGCATACATATTACCAATTATATTCATATTATAAAATGAATATAATTTTTATACCTCATTCAAACGTAAATATTAAATTTTGTATTCTTCAATATTAACTTTGTAATGATTTTCTATTTTTTTCATCATATAGACGTCTCTTTCACAAATAAAATTAATTGCATCGCCTTTTCTTCCCCATCTTCCACTTCTTCCAATTCTATGCAAATAAGTATGAATATCTCTTGGAATATCAAAGTTGATTACCAAACTAATTTGTTGAATATCAATGCCTCTTGCAGTTAAATCAGAAGAAATGAGAATATTACAAGCTCCATTTTTAATTTCCTTTAATGCATTTAATCTATCTTCTTTTGTTAATGAACTATGAATTTTACATGTTTGGAAACCGTCTTTTTCCATGGCTTCGTGTAAAGAGTTAACACGATTTATTCCATTTACAAAAATAATAGATTGTGTATTATCAATCCTATTAAATAATTCTCTTAATTGTTCATATTTATTTTGATCATCTTTAGCAGCTACAAAATATTGTTTAATCCCTTCTAAAGTTAGGTCTTGAGCTTTAATAGTTAAATGAACTGGATTATTCATAAATTGTGATGTAATGTTTATAACCTCACGGGGTATAGTAGCACTGAATATGGCGGTTTGCACATCTTCATTAAAATAACTAAAAATTGTCTTTATCTGGTCTTTAAAACCAGAAGATAACATTTCATCTGCTTCGTCAAGAACAAAAAGTTTTATTTTTGTCATATTTATTTTTCTTCTTTTTATCATATCAAATACTCTACCAGGTGTTCCCACAATAACATGTGGTTCAGTGTTAGATAAATAACGTATATCATCATTTACACTGGTTCCACCAGTAAGCAATTTAATTTTAATTTTTTCTATAAATGAAGATAAACCAGTTATTACATTATATGATTGAACAGCAAGCTCACGTGTAGTGGTTAAAATAAGCGCTTGTGTAGTCTCTTCTTCAACAATTATATTTTGTAGAGTAGAAATAGAGAATGTACCAGTTTTACCTGTGCCAGACTGAGCTTGTGCAATAACATCTCTTTTATTAATAATGGGATAAATGGCTTTTTTTTGAATTTCACTGGGTTGTTCGAATCCATAAGCATAAATACTTCTTAATAAATCATCTTTTAGATTTAAATCATCCCATATTTTTATGTTTTTTTCATTTTCCATTATACATAATATAATATAAGCTTTTATATGTTTTGAAAATATATATAATACAAAATAAATATAAAATTAAAAGTATATTTAATATTAAATGATTGCATATTCTTTAAATGAAATAGATGAATTAAAAAAAAATATAAATGATTTTGAATTAGAAGAGGAAATAAAGTCAAATTTAAAAAGTTTATCTCAGTTATTAGGTATTGATAATCATATTTCAAAAAATAGAACAAACAAAAAAGAAAAGACAATCATAAATGATGACGGATTGTGGAAGAAACAAGAAGTATTCAAAACAACAAGTTTTGATAAAAATACAGGAATATTAGAAGAGTTTGATAAATTGCGTGGTGTATTAAATAAAGTATCAACAAAGAATTTTGAAGGTCAAAAAGAAGAAACAATAAAGTGTATTGATACAATTATGGATTATGAAACAGATATGTCATTTGAAGAAAAGACTGAAAAAGTGATAAAGTTATTTTTCAACGTAATCATTAATAATAATTTTTTCGTGGAATTGTATGTGAAAATATTAAATAGAGTATTAGAAAAATATGTTCACTTTGAAGGACATTTAAGTGATTTTTTAAATAAATATGAAGAATTATTGAAAAGTATAGATTATTGTGATCCTGATGAAGATTATGATAAATATTGTTCAATTAATAAAGCAAATGAAGAGAGGCGTTCATTGTTGTCTTTTGTGATAAAAATAGTAGAAGAAGATTTGTGTTCATTTATGGAGCTATTAAGTATTATTGAGAGTTTATTTTCAAAATTAGAAATGCAAATAAATGATAAATCGTTTATAAATATTAACGAAGAAATAATAGAGGACATAGGAGTATTTATTAGAGACGGAATAAATTTGATAAATAAAAATGTATGTAAATATTCAATTTCCAAAAAGATTCAAAAATATGCAACTTTAAAAACATCTGATTTTGATGGATTTTCAAGTAGAATTAAATTCAAATGTTTAGATTTAGTTGAACTATTTGTTGATAAAAAGAATTAATAGTTAAATAATCTATAAATATAATATTTATTCTCAATATATAATAAATATTATGCAATCAATATTGAATAAATCTGAATCTTATGAAAGAAAAAGATTTTTAGAAGATGAATGTGTAGAAGACATCGACGATTATACAATTGACCAACATGTATTTGTAATTAATGAAGGTAAGGAAAATGAGCAATCTGTTATGTTTGGTAAAGCAAATCATGAAAAAGAAGGGATTGTTTATCGTAATGTCTTTTCTCTTGAAATGAAAAAAATGATGATTGACGGAATTGAACAAAATGTTGAGTATCCATCAAAAAGAATAGGAATTTACGAAGTTTTAAAAGATGATTACAAAGATTTAAAGTCCTTAGAAGAAAAAATAGAGGGTAAATCGCAAGAATTGGAAAACGAACAAGATGAAGCGAAGAAAAATATTATAGAAGAAGAATTAAATAATTTTAAAGATGAATTATTCAAATTACAAGGAAAAAAAGGATTAAAAAAGAAAAATTTAATTCTTATCAAAGATGATGATATAGAAAAAGAAGCGGAAAAAGAAACAGAAGAACAAATACAAGAAGAGAATAAAGAAGAGTCTGAGAAACCAGATGCTTTTAAAATAGACGGCCCTGGGGAACCAAAATCAACAGAAGAAGAAAAAGACCCCCTTTTTATAAAAATAGATGGTTTTGAAGAAAAAGTATTAGATAAGGAGAATGCTTCAACAAATTATGAATATTCAAAAGAAGATAAAAAATTTTGGATCGAAGAATTTACAAAAAATAATAACTACACGATATTAGATAATGAAGGAAGTGGTGATTGTTTTTTTGCAACCATTAGAGATGCATTTAGAGATGTAGGAAAAGAAACTACAGTTGCAAAGATTAGAAAACTTTTACAAGAAGAAATTACAGAAAAACACTATCAAGAGTCTTATAAAGATTTTTATGATATTTTGAATGCAAATGTTCAAGCAGAGGAAATGGAATTAAAAGATTTAAAAAAAAACATACAGCAATTGCGTAAAGAATATGAATCTGCTGAAAAAGACATTGCATCACAAAAATTGGAAATAATTAAGGGTTTAGCCAGTCAATATAAGTTACTTCAACAACAAAAGAAAAATTCAATGGAAAATCTTTCTGAATTTAAATTTATTAAGAACTATAATATAAATAGTTTTGAAGATTTTAAAGAATTTTTAAGCAGTAGCAATTTTTGGGCAGATGCTTGGGCAATATCTACAATTGAAAGAAAAATGAACATTAAAACAATTCTTCTTTCGGAGGAAAATTATAAAGAAAATGATGAGTATAATGTATTAAATGCCAAAATGCCAATTTTACAATGTGGACAAAGTGATAATAAAATGGATGAAGAAGTTGAATTTAAACCGGATTATTATATGATTTTATCTTTTACAGGAAACCATTACAAATTAATTAAATATAAAAATAAAGGTGCTTTAAAATTTAATGAAATTCCGTATGACATAAAAATGTTAATAATTAACAAATGTCTGGAAAAAAATGCAGGAGTTTTTTACAAAATACCAGAATTCAAGGGATTAAAAAGAGAATTAGGTATTAATGCAAACGAAGGTGAAGAAATAGAAGATGAAGAAAGTATTGGTAAAGACAGAGGTTTGCATGATGATAAAGACGTGTTTATGTATTACAAAAATTCAAGTGGAAAACCAGCTCCAGGTAAAGGTTCGGGTGAAAAAATAAGTGAAGGAGTAAGTTATAATTTTCCTCAAGGGTTGAATTGGAGAAGAGTATTAGATGATTCATATATTGCCGCATTTACCAGTGAGGATGGAAAAAGATGGAATAGTGTAAATCATTTTATTCTGGGTAGTCAGTTTTTAAAACGAAATAAAGATGTTTATGATAAATTTTCGTTAGATAGTAATTCTAATGAATCAAATTATATTAAAGAAGCAACTGATTTTTCAGAAGAAAATAAAGATAAAGTTGATCCCGATTTTTATGAGTTATCACCAGAACCAAGAGTAGATAAAGCAAGAAAGGAAGCTCTTTTCGCAAAGTTTTCGCAAAATAAAGATTTAAAACAAGTGTTGATGAATACATTAAGAGCCAAATTAATGAAATATAAAGCAAGAGCACCAGCAGTAGAAGATGTGTTACTCATGGAATTACGAACAAATTTCCAAAAAGAAGGTCAAAATGCATAAAATTGATAGTTTTTTTATAGAATTGGATTTTATCAAAAAACAGAAAATGGATAAATATTTTAAACGTCTTCCCAGTGAATTAGTAAATATAATTTACAAATTTGTAGATTATGATACAAAGATTGAATGTTTGCTAAATAATAATGATGTTTTAATGGACAAACATAAATTGTGGAATAATTTTACCTTGAAACAGATGACACTTTTGTATTTTCATGGAATTACAGAGAAATTTAGTAAAAAAAGGGAAGATGGTTTAAATAGAAGGGTATTGAGAAATGAAATTTTTGATATGTTCCCTACTGGACCAAGTTATGGATATATAGATCAACATGGAGATTATCGTGAATTCTCAATGATGCATCCTGTGCTTGAACACTTGCATTCATATAAATTGAATCAAACGATAACAAATTCAAGTAAAATAACTATTATTCCAAATACAATTAAGTCATTGCGAAATATTAGTTGTCAATATTTGGATGTAAATTATAAAGTGCGGGAGATTTTATACAAGTTTTTACAAAGTATACTGTTTTTAAGAAGCGAACTTAATAGGAGAATTATGGAAGCTAAAGAAAAAGAAAACGATTTGAAACGACGAATTGAATTCAACTCTGCGAAAGAAAAAATAGAGAAAAAGTTTGATTTTTACAAAGGGTATTGTAAACATCCGTTAAAGTTTTCTATTCATATTAAATAAATTATTTGTTCTCGG
>MDSZ01051957.1_pt1 | contig 13674 bp, 10 predicted proteins | sample 811201 | NCBI WGS metagenome assembly MDSZ01 (sample SAMN05326647, study PRJNA326480) | marine metagenome | isolation source: seawater | place: Indian Ocean: North | collected 2010
CCATTTGAAAGTGGGGCGACAGACCGGATTCGAACCGGCGACCCCTGGTACCACAAACCAGTGCTCTAACCAACTGAGCTACTATCGCCACAAAAGATTTGTAATCTAATCTACTGCTAAATTCCGTCAATGAGAAAGCATTTGTAAATCTTATGTCTAAGGTAGAGGAATTCCTGTACGAACAATTATGATTAAATTATAATGCGACTACCCTTGCCTTTTATCAATCTGCCTAAGTAATTCAACTTGAGTGACTGAAGAATCTGCGATGTCAGTTATCATTTGAAGCGACTCATACATTAAATGAATAAAACCGTAAACGAACAAACAACCCAAAATAATCCCCAGTGATGCCAAATACTCGCCTTCCATCGCAGCAAAAGCGACTGCCACAATTAGCATTATAGCAAGAATTATAGTGAAAAATAAATAGACAATTCTAGCAAAGGCTCTGGATGCTGGATAGTGGGAATTTCTACGCATCATCTGAAGTGATCCCCTTCCCGATCTTTGGACTTTAGTGAAATTTTTCTCTTCCCCTAATTGATTTGCTCTTTTTTGAATTATTCTAGCTTGTTCTCTATTCATAAAAATTAAGTATGCTAAATTTTAAGTAAACTATTACTTAAGTTTATTGGCAAATATCATTATAAATGCCAAATTTAAAAGAATAATCTTACTACTTTTCCTTAAAGTAAAACCACCAATTCTTGGCCATACTTCCATGCCTTTTTTCCAGATTTGAAAATTTTGACAAAGTATGATTTTTTGAAAAAGAATTTGTACAAATGATGAAACAGGTACTCGGTTTTAATGTAAATTGATGTAGACGCTTATCTATAACTAAATCTGTATTCTCAAATCAGCGATCAAAAATGTAATGGATGTACCCTTGACCGAAGTCCTGCTGTAAGGCATTATTTTCGCTTTTAATTATTATGCTCCAAGCTGGAATCGTAGGTTTGCCAAATGTAGGCAAAAGCACCCTTTTCAACGCCCTGACTAAAACCCGCAAGGCGGAAGCAGCCAATTATCCATTCTGTACAATTGACCCCAATGTAGGCGTGGTACAGGTACCCGACATGAGGCTTGAGCCTCTCGCCGAACTTGTGGGTACATCCTCAATTATTCCTGCCGCCATTGAAATGGTTGACATAGCCGGACTGGTTGCAGGAGCAAGTAAGGGAGAGGGTTTGGGGAACAAGTTTCTTGCAAATGTGCGCGAGGTTGATGCGATCGTGCATGTCGTGCGTTGCTTTGAAGACGAAGATGTGATTCACAATATGGGAAGGGTCGACCCGATCGGTGATGCGGAGGTTATTATGACTGAATTGATTCTTGCTGATGTTGAATCTGCACAGAGCCAACTGCAAAAGAATCTTAAAAGAGCAAGGGGGCAGGATAAGGATGCAGCTGCAAATGTCACCCTTCTCGAAAAATTGATTCCTCATCTGGACGAGGGAAAAGCCGCTAATCTTTTATCCATGGATGAAGATGAACGAATCCGATTGAAGTCGTTCTTTTTATTAAGTGCAAAATCTATGCTCTATGCCTGCAACTTGAAGGAAGAGGAAATTGCCGATCCATCATCCAATGAACATCTTCAAAATTTTCAGGAATGGGCGGCAGATCAGCAGGATGCGGATTGCTGTTTGATCTCGGCAAAGATGGAAGAAGAATTGTCTGAATTACCCGATGATGAGACCAAGGAGTACCTTGAAACGATGGGAGTTGCAGACTCTGGGGTGTCTTCCTTGATCAAGTCAACCTATGACCTTTTGGGACTAGCCAGTTTCCTAACTGCCGGTGAAAAAGAAGCGAGGGCATGGACTTTTACCAAGGGAATGACTGCTCCTCAATGTGCGGGTGTTATTCATACTGATTTTGAAAAGAACTTTATCAAAGCAGAAGTAGTTTCCTACTCTGACCTCGTCGAAGCCGGTTCCATGCAAGCCGCTCGGGAAAGTGGAAAGTGGAGGCTCGAGGGTAAAGAGTATTTGTTTGTCGATGGCGATGTCGTCCTCTTCAAGTGTAATGCCTAATTTCGATCTCTTCGGGTTGCGTAGGTATTAATTCTCAACATAATGTACCAGTAATGTTTTCCTCCACATTTATTGAGCATTTGTATCTTCGTACCTGCATTCTAGCAGTAAGTCTTTTCTTTATCTCTTGCGGCGAGGAAGCACAAATTCGCTCCTATGAAATCCCATCTGAATACGATGGTCCTGTAGTGACATGGGAACTTCCAGCAGAGTGGGGAGAAAACCCTGATATTTCAGGCCCCATGGCAGGATCTTTTCATGTGAAGACAGACCTCGGACCGATAGGCAGAATTGGTGTAATGCCTTTTCGTGAATCCGTTTCCAGCGTGGATGTAGCCAATATGTTTGCAATGGAACTTGGACAATCGAGGATGAACGAAGAAGATCTCAAAAAGATTAGCGAGATCAGAAACATTCAAGGGCGCGATTTTGAATGGATAAGTCTTAATGACAAAGGGAATGAGGGGTCTACCCGTAAAATTCTTTTGGCACTCTTCAGGAATCGGGGAGAAACCTGGTTATTTCCTTTTATCGCTGATCGAGATCTAATTAGAGAACAAGAGAAGAATTTTGAATCTTTCCTAGCTTCAACCACTTTAAGAGCGGGCAAAATCGAAATAAGAGCAAAAGCCCCTGCCCTCCCGCCGCCTCCTCCTGCTCACGATCAGCATGGTGCACCGACTTGGGAGGTTCCTTCCCATTGGATTAAGACTTCAGCATCCTCCATGCGACTGGCAAGCTATGAGATAAATGACGGCAATGGGAGCAAACTGGATTTTTCCATAACTTCTTTTCCCGGAGATGTGGGTGGTACCCTTGCCAATGTAAACAGGTGGCTTGGTCAGATCGGAATCGATCCCGTCGAGGAATCCAATCTTTCCAAATATGTTTCCCCCATTGTTCTCGATGAAAGAGATGCCCAACTCGTTGTTGCAGTAGGAGAGAAAAATGCACTTTTCGCAGCCATTATGATGGTCGAAGATCGCTCATGGTTTTTTAAAATCACTGGCAACAGGGAACTTGCAAAAGTTGAGAAATCCAACTTTCTCTCTTTCTTGAATAGTGTTTGTTTCCATTAAACAATCATGGCTACTATCATAAAAAAGAAAAATAAGAATACCCTCGGTCGCAGGCGCAAAAAGTTTGCGTGGCTCGTTCCATTGGCATCCATAAGGCTCACACTTCTATTGCTAAGCCTTTCAATGATACTTGTATTTGTGGCCACCCTAGAACAGGTTAGGATTGGTATTCGCGGAGCACTGTCTGAATATTTTGAATCCATGTTTGGCATTTGGCACTATCCCGAGCAATTTTGGGGAGGCGAATTTTTGAATTCGATTCCCATTCCCATACCAGGCGGATACTTATTGGGTGGATTGCTGATCCTTAATCTAACTGCCGCTTACATAACTCGTTTTCAATGGACCGGCAAAAAGATGGGTATTCAATTGATTCATCTTGGTATCATCATGCTTTTGGTAGGACAGCTTGCCACCCAGGCAATGCAGGAAGAATCCCGCATGCAGATCAACAAGGGAGAAACCAGCAACTACATCGAAAGATTCCACGGGGTAGAACTCGCTTTTTCGGATGTTACTAATCCCAGTACCGAAAAGGTTGTGACTATTCCGCAGGAAATTTTAGAAAAGGGAGGGACTGTCCGGACTGCTGATCTACCTTTCAAAATCATGATCAAACACTTTGGAGTAAACTGCGACTTCACAGTAACTCCTGAAGGGTCCAAACGGGGAGCGATTGTTAATGAGGTCAACCGTGGAGTCGGGCAAACTTCCAACCTCACGATCTCCAAAAAAGAGGAGGACTTCAGTAGCGAGGGTTTAAATTTTGGGTATCTTGTGTTTGAACTCTTCGATGGGACGGAATCCATGGGAACTTGGCTGACTTTAGCCCACCCGGGAGGCAATCACTGGTGGAAGGAAAGCCCTCGTCTTTCCGATCTCGCTTTCCAACCCGTACGGCACAAAGGCAAGCTTTGGGGTGTAACTTTAAGGAGTGAGCGGGAATATTTACCCTATTCCATCGAACTGCTCGATATTGAAAATGAATTTTATCAGGGTACGGAAATCCCTTTTAATTTTGAAAGTGATATTGTTCTCAATATGGAAGGAAACCAGTCTAGGAAAGCATTGGTCTACATGAACACTCCCTTGCGTCACGCGGGCAAGACTTTCTATCAATATCAAATGAATTCAGCTGCCGACTACACTGTGTTTCAGGTCATACGTAATCCCAGTTGGCTGGTACCTTACATTGCATGCGTACTGGTTTCCATCGGATTACTTTGGCAGTTTAGCTTTCACCTCGTAAGATTCCTCAGAAAAAACTCCAACTCTGCCCAGCCCGCATGAAAGAAGAAAATTCTAAAAAGTCAGTCAAAGCAAGGGTTGTATTTTGGACACTTATTATCTTAGGGGTTTATTTCTCTTTTTTGCCAAACCGATTCGCAACAACATCCATCTTAGATTTTGTTAAAGGGGAACCTGCTGCACCCACTGAAGCTTTCGACCTCGAAGGGTTTTCGAGAATTCCAGTACTTCGCGGAGGCCGGGTCAAACCCATTGACAGTGTCGCTCGCAACACCCTGCTGGTTCTGAGAAACAAACGAACCGCACTCGATGAAAATGGTACGAAGGTACCTGCCATTAATTGGTTTGCCGAAGTCCTGTTTAGTCCTGAATCAGCCGACAAACTTAAAACTTTTCTCATCGATCATGATCAGGTCCTCGGCTTGCTTGGAAAAAAACTTTCAGTTGATGGTAAATTCTTTTCTTACAGTGAACTCGAACCATTCCTAAGTGAGATCGACTCCAATGCACGGGAGTCTGGAAAGGTTGAGCAGGAAAAGCGGGACAGCTTCGACCAGAATATTATCGACCTATACCGCTCGGTTCTCCTCTACCGAAAAATTAAAACCACACTGTCTCCACCCGAACCGAACTTGGCACCTGATATGGCCGAACAATTGCAGGTTGCAGATGTTTTATATGATCCGAGCAAGGATAAAGACTTAACTGCGGAATATGCACGTTTCCGCGAACTTACGAAGGAATTATCTTCTCGTCCGGAAGATATCCGTATGGGTAGTGCCGACTTTGCCAAAGTCGTCTTCTTCCTTGATCACTACTCGAGGATGAATCTCTGGTCGGAATTTTTCCCAATTCCACCTGAATCTGATGATCCCAAAAAACAGTGGCGAACTATTGGGGAATCGTTAGTTGGCAAGGAACCTCTTGATTCGCAGGAAAAGCAAAAGATGGAGCCAGCAAGATTTGCGAGTACCCTCCAAGAACTGGTTGCGATGGAATCGACAGCCCTGAAAGCAAAGCTTCTTGACATTCTGGAAAACCAGAAAATGGATCCTACTTCCCTATTTGCTGCACAGTATGCTGAGGCTATCAAATTAAGAAGAGAAGTGGATCCCGTTCTTGGGCTATATGAAACTTTAAAGGCAAGCTATGCTGTTAATGACTATCCAACATTCAACGCAACAGTTGCAAAGCTGAGAAAAATTGGTACCAAAAGAGCAGGAAAAGATTCTTCAACCCTAGGATTCGAAAAAATTTACAATGGTTTTGAGCCATTCTACCGAAGTTCTATCGCATACGTTTTAATTTTCATGATTGCGGGTATCTCTTGGCTGGCTGCCACATACTCTTCTACTCTTGGAAAAAAAGGCGATGCTGCTGGCACATTCAGAAACGCGGCTTACATTCTCACAGCAATCGTCTTGCTCTCTCACACTTTCGGTCTGGCAGGAAGAATGTATATAGAGGGTCGTCCACCTGTGACCAACCTTTATTCCTCGGCACTTTTCATTGGTTGGGGTGCAGTACTCTTATGCTTTTTCACTGAGAAGTATTTGCGTCTGGGCGTTGCTTCTGCAATGGGGTCACTTGTGGGCTTTGGAAGCTTGATAATCGCTCACAACCTAAGCCTCGACTCCTCTCTCAATCCAACCGGTGATACTATGGAAATGATGCGAGCCGTTCTTGATTCCAACTTCTGGTTAGCAACCCATGTGGTCATCATCACCATTGGATACTCGACCACATTCCTTGCGGGGTTCCTTGGGATTGCGTATGTTTGCCACAAACTTGTACTTTCCTTTTTTGGAGGTACCGCCAAGTACGGGTCCAAATTGATGAAATCGGAAAAAGACGGGCAACGGATTCTTGGAGCCATGATTTATGGTATTACATGTTTCTCTCTTTTCTTCAGCCTGGTCGGCACAGTTCTCGGGGGTATTTGGGCTGATCAATCATGGGGAAGATTCTGGGGTTGGGATGCAAAAGAAAACGGTGCTTTGCTTATAGTCATATGGAACGCAATACTCCTCCACGCCAGATGGTCGGGTATCGCAAAAATTAGAGGAATTTCAGCTATAGCAATATTTGGGAATGTGGTTACTGCATGGTCTTGGTTTGGAACTAATATGTTGGGAGTTGGGCTCCACTCCTATGGTTTTATGGACAAGGCGTTCAATCCATTGATGTTCTTTATCCTTAGTCAAATGATATTCATTGGGCTCGCTTACTTCCCCGATTTCAAATTTAAACCTCGCGAAAATGCTTCGGCATAGTCACAAATGCTTGTCTTGTTTCCTAGGTTTTTTGTCGAGTGATTCTTGAAGTCTTTTAAGCACATCCTCAACCGGTTGTCCAAATGTGCATGGAAAAGGATATGCAGGATTTATCATATTGTATTTCTCGAGCGCTTGTTTCCTAAGGTTCAATATAATCAGTTGCCTGTTAAGATAAGTTTGGCTCGAAAAAAAATCAATTTCTTGGTGCCTAAAGTGCTTACGCTTAAACCATGTCCGTAAATCGTATCCATCCTTGTCTATTCGCAACCGCGACCATTCAAAAATTTGATCAAGCAGGCTCAGTAAAGAAAGAATCGTAAAAAGAATCGTAATTATCCAAGTTACAACTAGTCCGACATACTTGTAATCGATCAAGGCAAAGGAGCATCCACATGCGAAAAGAAAGAGCGTCAATGCACCCTGCCTCCACCAAATGGGTTTTATTATAACGGCTTCATCTCCCTTGCGAATACCCTTGTTTCTTTTCATTCCAGGGAAAATGCCAACTGTTGACCTTATTAATACGGGCGTAAGGTTGGAAAAAGAATCGTATCCCGAATATTCGCAGCCCTTGTGAGAAAAATGACCAAACGGTCAATGCCCAATCCCATGCCACCCGCCGGTGGCATACCATGCTCCAAAGCTAAAAGAAAATCATCATCCAATTCCTGAGTCTCTTCCCCAACCTGCTTCATGAATGCATCGCGCTGAACGGCAGGGTCATTTTGCTCGGAATAAGCGGGGGCAATTTCCTGGCCATTTATACAAAGTTCAAACACATCAATCGTGGAAGAATCCGTTTCGGTAATTTTTGCTAGCGGACAAAGCTCACATGGTATGTGGGTGACAAATGTAGGTTGAATCAAAGTGTGTTCAATTATTTTTTCAAAAACGTCATTGGTAACCTCAAAATCCTCCAGCTCAGGATCAACATCTATCCCCAGTTCCTTAGTTCTCTCAAGTTTGAGCTCTTTTGGTAATTCAAACCAATCATTCCGACCAACGGCATCGATAATCAAGTCTTTGTACTTTGCCTCTCTCCATTCACCCGACAAATCAATCGCCTCCCCTTCGTTACGTTCCATTTGCAGGGAGCCTAATGCACGTTCAGCAACCTGCTGAATAAGGGAACGGGTGAGTTCCATCATCCCACGGTAATCGGTATAGGCCTGATAAGCCTCAAGCATTGTAAACTCTGGATTATGTCTTCGGGAAAGTCCTTCATTCCGAAAGACTCGACCGACCTCAAAAACTCGATCAAAACCACCAACCAATAATCTTTTCAAATGCAGTTCTAAGGCGATACGCAGAGAAAAATCACAATCCAAGGCATTGAAGTGAGTGCGAAACGGACGAGCAGCGGCTCCACCGGAAACTAACTGCAACATGGGAGTTTCTACCTCAAGGAAATCACGGTTCCAGAAAAATTCACGGATTTCACGAATGATACGACTTCTTGCCTGAAATCTTTCCCTGGATTCCTCATTTACTATCAAATCGAGGTATCGCTGGCGATAAATCTGTTCATTATCTGTGAGACCATGCCATTTCTCCGGCAAGGGACGTAAAGCCTTCGACACTAATCGGTATTCCTTTGCCCGAGCGGTAACTTCGCCGGTTTTCGTACGAAAGAGAGGACCACGAATCCCAATAAAGTCTCCTAGGTCTAATTTCTTAAATGCCTTGTATTCCTCTTCTCCAATTTCATCCCTTCGGACATAGCACTGAATCTTGCCCGCCCGATCGAGCAACTTCAAAAAGGTTGCTTTACCCATCACCCGAAAAGCGACAATCCTTCCTGAAACAGATACTTCAGGTCCCTCGTCCTGATTTTCGGGAAGTAAGGAGCATGCCTCCAAAGAAGTATGTGTCTGATCCCAGTTTTGCCTAAAAGGATCAAATCCATTTTCACGCATTTGGTCTAGCTTGGCTTGGCGGACAGCAACCTGATCACTCCCATCCATCTGCTTTTCTTCATTTGATTTCATGAGGTCATTGGGGTAAGATAATTGAGGTTTAATCTGCCGATTGTAAGCCTTTTTGACAACAAAAAGGCACTTTTGCAAAAAGTGTCAGACATGAATCTAAACCTCAGCTAAAGCCAAGCGGAATCCAAGATTACGAAAACGATGATGCAGTGAGTTCGTTGATCTTGACGCGGACTTGCATTCGGAAGCGGTTTTCATGTACCCGCCCCCTCGGCTAATTCTAAACTCATCTTGCTCGCTATCGTTAAGTAAGGTGTTGGCAAATGACTTACCAACCCATTCCCTAACATTACCATACATATCGTGCAAACCCCAGGGATTTGCAGATTTCAAGCCAACTGGGTGAATACTCTTTTGGCTGTTAGCCTTGAACCATCCATGAAAGTGGAGGTCATTGGGATCATCTCCAAAATAATAATCTGAAGTGGTGCCAGCCCTGCAAGCATATTCCCACTCCACTTCAGTGGGCAATCTATACTCCCTGTTTTTTTCCAAATATTCCTGATTTCTAGCACGAATAGTTAGAGCCTTACAAAAGGAAACAGCGTCCAACCATGAGACATTGTTAACAGGAAGGTTTGCTTCAGTACCACTTGAAAGCGTTTCCGGAGAGCTTGGATTAGTTCCCATCACGGAATTATAGATATCTTGAGTAACTGGATACTTTCCCATCCAAAAACCATTAGAAACTTTTACTGTCCTTTGTTCCTCAGCATATGGAACCCAAATTGATATTTCCCCAGGTGGAATCCAAAAAAAGGTTCCTGCAAATTGATCATTAAATGTTTTCTCTCCCTCAACTTTTTTTTCTTCAGCAACCCCCACACTTACAGCCCATGGGTGCCTTGTTTTTCCGCTAACGGTACGATCAGCCGATCCAAAAGGAGGACGGGAGGTCGACTTTTTGGTAATGTTAGGTGTGAACTTCTGTCTCGAAGGGATAAGACTACTGTCCTTGATTTTTGGTTTACCTTCCAACCGCCTGGATTGGGCTTTTAAGACTCTGTAGAGGTGATCCCATAACTGCTCCCCAAGATCAATGTTGCTTTCGGAATAGAGATCTGATGAAAAGTCCACCAAGTTATCAGAATTAGATTTTTTAAGCTGAGACTGAATCGCATAACACGCCTTTTCAAACCAGTCTTCCTCAGATACCTGAAGGGCTTGGTATGGCTGCAAGCATAGAGCTAACCCTTCGGGCAGATGAGTCTCATCCAGATAAATTGTAAGGATATTCTTATCCAAACTAACCGCATAATTTATTTCATTTCTAACAAAACGAGAAATCACTGCACTGGGGGAAACAAATAGCACAAACAAAGAAGATTTTTTTATCGCTTGAGCGATCTCCTCTACCCATTCGGTAGAAGGTTGTATACCTTCATCATACCAAACGTTAATGTTCAATTCATTTAACCTTTGAAGTGAATTATATACAAACCTCTTATCTAGATGAGCATAACTGACAAATACATATGGATCATTTCCAGTATAAGACTCGAAAGGTTCAATAATTTCTGAAGGAGTTTTTAAATTATCGCTCATTCCATTAACTCTTCCGAGTATCCCTTTCTCTGAAGCATATAGATTGGATAGGATCCGAAATCCTTCGCCAATTCCAAATTCCCCGCATATTCAAAATCAAACTTTTCATAACCAAAAGAAATGAGTGCAGCAACTGTCTCCGATACGAAGACGGAACCGGGCAGAACAATTGGCTCAATTCTCGCAGCTTGATTGACGTGTCTGCCAAAAAAGTTTCTCTTTTGAAGGATAGGATCAAACTCCTCATAGACTGGACCGGCATGCATGGAAATCCGGACCTCCATCTCTCCTTCAACAAGGAATGATTTCCAATTTCTTTTATTGAAGTAATCTCGAATGTCCAAAGCTAACTTCAGTGCATCTTCAGTGGATTCAAACACGGCAAAAAAACTGTCTCCCCATGTGTTGACAAATACTGGTTGCTCTTCCAATTTCCCCATCAGTTGGGAAACACCCCCATGAAAGGCTTCAACAAAGGCTCCAGTTTTTTCCTCAACCACGCGGCTGAAAGCCTGAACGTCAGCGAATAGCATAGTCTTGATCGATCGAACGGAATCACATGAGTCACCAAAACTCGGAGTAAAATTAGGGCGCGTTTCTCCACTATGAATTCTTACTGGCTCAGGCTCATCCAAATTTTCCAATATATTCTTGGAATCGATGACTTCAGGTTCATTAAATTCTGATCTCCAAGCTTCGACAAGCTCTCCTGTCCCTCCAGTCGAACCAGGTTCGCCGTCCCAAATAACCAGAAGATTTGGATCCTCATCAAGTCCACGGCCACGCATGGCGGCAAAACCAAGCATTACCTGATTGCAAAAGGTAAAAAGATAATCATCACCGTAATATCCCTCATTTGTGACATAGTGTACTGAGGTTGCATGATCAAGGACACGTTCAAAACGGGATACCCAATTGCCTCCAGCGCGACGCACACTGGTTTCAATAAACTCTTCCTTAGCGAAAGGTAAAAAAACATGGGTTTCGCCTCCCCTTTCCGCCATTGCCTCCAGAAACAGTATATCAGTTCCACAAGCAGCAGAGCTATATCCACAACGGGCTCCAAGTTTCTCTAAAGCATTTTCAATTTTTTGCTTCGCTGCAGATTCCGCTTCGGGAGGAAATCTTTTTGAACGACCAGGGTTATCAATTACATGTCCGGAACAAGCGACAATTCCAAGAAGTGGAAAAGCTTTTTCCATTTTCTTTCGAATCGATTTATCCTCAAACATAGCTGCAATCTGCAAAGCTTGCTTTCTTGTGCTTGCGATTGAGGAAGGTTGTGCGTCTGTTCTCTTAAAGGCGGATTCGTAACTTTCTACGGCAGATTCAACTTGCCCAAGAATAAGGGATGCTTCTGCCTCAGTTGCTTCAATCCAATAGGAATCCACTCCCTTCTCCCTTAATTTCAGACAAATTTTACGGGCTTTTCTGGCATAATCGTTAGCTTCATCAAAATGGTGAAACATGAAGTGCATAAAAGCCACATTGATGCATGGATAGTACTGCTTTTCCAAATCTTCAGTTTTACCGCCACTTTTGAGCACCTGAGTGTTATAAGCCTCTTCATATCGTGCAATGGCCAAATCTGCGTAACGAAACTTACTTTCCTCGCTCGTTGAATACTCGCATAGGTCCTTATATGCACTTGCCAAAAGACTTTGTGTCTCGACATCACGACCACCTGAGGCAACTAACTCTTCCAACAATTTAGTCGCCAATTTTGGCGAACCGGCTTTGCATAAGGCATGGGCTCCTCTTTGGCTCAATTCCTTATTATTCTTATGACTTTTTAAGCCAGCTCTAGCGACATCATGAGCTAATAGAAACTCACCCACTTGAATCATCCGGTTGCATAGTTTCAGGAAGGCATCTGCACTTCCCCGTTCTCGGTCAAACAAACGCCATTCCCTTCGCAGACTTAAAGAATTGCGCTTAAAGAGCTGAGACATGACAACAAATTAAAATCTCAACAAATCACTGACGAGTAAATTCCCAAAAGGGAATTATAGGTTTACATTTTTTCGTAACGAGTACGGAGCATCTGAGTAAAAGCAGCAACTTTTCGAGCCTTTCGTTTCTTATCAGAAGGCTTTTCAAAATAGCGTTTGGCACGAACATCACGAATAACACCTTCGCGGTCCAAGCGTTTTTTCAAACGCCTGATAGCACGGTCCATTGGTTCACCTTTACGTAGTTTGATTTCAATCGTCATAAAGGTTCATCTATAACCAAAGCCTTTTATTGGGTCAAGGCGTAAGAGCCTCATATTTCAGCCATTACGATTACCAAATTTTCTCTCGGGAGGAAGCTCTGGTTCGGAAATCTTAACTCTTGCAGCCAACACAGGGGGTTTTGATCTCCATTGCTTAAAGCTATTCACACCTATTTTCATTCTGAAACGGTCGTCTGCTTCGGCTACAAGCCCAGAATGCTCTCCTTTTCGAGCGAATCCCAAGCGAATGAGGGCACCACCATGGTTTTTGTCTCCAATTGAAAACAATTCTTGAGCAAAATTCATTGATTCGGAATGCTCTGGATCAATCAGCCAAGTCACTTCCTCCACCCATTTGGATAAAGCCTGATCTATGGGCAACGCCACATTGACATTTACTCGGACTTCTCCATCACGATTTGAGGCAACTCCCTCAACAACCATTATCACTCCATCTTCAAGTTTCATACCATATTGCTCGTAGGCTTCCGTAAACATTGGTAAGGAAAAATCCTTTTCTTTGCCGAGTAATGAAAAGCGGGCCCAAGGTTTGGCGTCTTTCTTGGTGTATCTTCGCTCAATATCCGTAACTACACCACACAAACGAAAAGCATGCTTTCCCTCCAAGTCGTCTAGGTCGTCCTGACTTAAATTGTCAAATAAAGGACCCAGTCCACCGAGCGTGTCGATTGGATGGCCCGATAGGAAAAATCCAAGAAGTTCTTTTTCAAGTTTAAGTTTCTCCAATTCTTCCATCTCAGGAATCTCGGGGCGGGGTTGGTTGGTAGAGAAGTCACTTTTCGCTCCATTGCTCTCCGCATCACTATCAGCACCCATCAAATCAAAAAGATTTGACTGTCCTGCCTCTCTATCCTTCCTACGGAGTTGGGCTTCTCCCATGGCTCGATCCACATCCGCCAAAAGAGCGGCTCGATTCCCCTCAATGGCATCAAAACCACCAGATTTGATCAAGCATTCCAATACCCTTTTATTGACTGATTTCCCATCCACCCTTTCAACCAAATCGGTAAAGCTTTCAAAAGGACCATTCTGCCGCCTTTCTTCGACAATTATCTTTCCTGCCACATCTCCAACTCCTTTTACCGCCGATAAACCGAATCGAATCGATGAACTACCCTTGGCTTCATTTTCAACTGGAGAAAAATTTTCACCTGACTCATTAACATCAGGTCCCAAAACAGAAATTTCCATCTCTGCGCATTCACCTATAAAGTGGGCAAGTTTGTCAGAATTGCCTAGCTCGCATGCCAACACTCCCGC
>MDSZ01262495.1_pt1 | contig 13672 bp, 23 predicted proteins | sample 811201 | NCBI WGS metagenome assembly MDSZ01 (sample SAMN05326647, study PRJNA326480) | marine metagenome | isolation source: seawater | place: Indian Ocean: North | collected 2010
TACCAAAGAAAACGATGGAAAAAGTCAGGATTTACTAATATTGATATTTCTCTTCAATATGAAATAATGTTACAATGTTTCGCCAATATAACTTTCCTATCAATTCCCGCAATTTTACAAGCTTTTAACCCTCATGAATTTCTATCTATAATAGAAATTTTAGGATATTTATTCTGGTTAATATTTTTTGTAATGGAACATACTGCAGACATTCAAAAACTAAAATTTTTAAAAAAGGCTTTTTTAGAAAACAGAAAAAAACAAGTTTGCAATATTGGATTATGGAAGTATAGTAGGCACCCTAACTACTTTTCTGAATGGATGGTTTGGAATTCACTCATTTTATCTTCATTTCCATCATTTTTCTATTTACACATAGCTGAAAGAGATGTTATATGGGTATGTATATTGATTTCATTATTTTATTTATCTATAATTATGTATAACACACTAGTTTATTATACAGGTGCAATTCCGTCAGAATATTACTCATTAAAGAAACGGCCTGATTATAAAGAATATAAAAAAAAGACTAATATGTTTTTTATTGGTAGAAACCGATAATCAATATCCTCTTTTGAATTTTACTTAGATGTTTGTAGGTTTATATAATGAGATATATATTGATACCATTATTCTTCTTTTTTTCTTGTCAAAAAGAGGATCCTATTGAACAAAATTTATTTGAATTTTTAAGAGGAAAGGTTTATGAGGGAAGATCTAGTTCTACTGGTGATTTTTGGAATTCAGGGGCTGAGATTAATGGAAATATGTATGTTAAATTCCTAGAAAACACCAATGAATGGTTAGAATGGGAAATATATTATAAACCAGATGGCGATGATAAATGCTCATGGCATTGGATTTATAATTATGAATTATATGCTCTTGAAAACACAAATAATACTCCATCCGAGTTACAAGTAAATGGTGTATATGGACAGGTATGGTTCTTTACTAAAACTTCAAAGAATCAATTAGAAGTAAATTATATGAACGGCACTATACCTTTGAAACTAGAAATTATAAGCAATAAAGATTTTCAAGATTTAAATTGCGAATAATATGAAAAAAATACTTTTAGCCATAATAGTTTTCTTCGGCATTAGTTGTACTAACTCTAATGAAATATCAGAACAAGAGGTAAAAGATACAATACTAGGAATGTTTGATTCATTTTCTGTAGAGAGCGATGATAAAAATAATTTTTATAATTATGTTACAGATGACTACGTCTTGTATGAAATAGGTAAAGAAATGAATGCTGCAGAGTTTTTAGAATTTGCTAGCTCATTTAATACAATTGAAGATGACTGGGAGGTAACTGATTGGAATATTACAATTGATAAAGAATCAGCTCACGCATATTTTAAAAATAATGGGAGGTTTGTCACTTTAAATGAAGGAAAGAAAACACTTTTAAATTATGAGTGGCTTGAAAGTGCTTATTTAGTAAGAGTAGAAGATAAACTAAAAATAAAGTTTTATTTTTCTGATATGGTTACTCAATCTTCAAAAGAATTAGAGTAGTATATAAAGTTGAAAAAAAATGAAAAAATTCCTTTTAAGTAATATCGTTTTTGGCACAATTTCTACCATAATACTTGCTTACACTATCTACGGTATTCTATATATCGAAGAATCTAGCGTAACATCTATAATTATTACAATAGTTTATGTTATTTACCTTTTTGCTTATGTAAAAAGAGACACTAAAAAATGAATTAATTATATTTTTTCATTTCATAAGATCCTATATTTCTGAGTGCTTATCCACTACCCTTTTTTATCCTTCTCATTAAATAATTCAAAACAATACCATAAAAAGGTAAAAAGAATAATAATCCAATTACAATTTTAATTATACTCTGATTTGCAGCTATTTCAATCCAATTTTCTGACATGTATGTATCTGTAGAATTATAAAAGGCCGCATAGAAAAAAACAAAAGTATCTATAATATTTGCAAAAATTGTAGAGACAGAAGGTGCAAGCCACCAGTATTTATATTTCTCTCTAATTATTTGAAATATGTATACATCCAGCAACGTACTAATTCCATAAGCGGATGCACTTGCAAATCCAATTCTTAATGCCTCATTTTGTGGAGTCCCTTCTATCAATAAAACTCCAATTGATGAAATAATAGCAAAAGGATAAGATAAAGCTATTGTTGCTCGAGCAATTGACTTACCTAATATTCTAATTGTTAAGTCTATTGCTAAAACAACTAAAGGAAATGAAAACGCTGACCAGGTAAGTTTTAAATCGTAAAACTCTAAAGGAATAGAGACTAAAAAATTAGAAATAGTTATAACTATAATTTGAAATAAAACCAGACAAATTAATAATTTTTTATTAATATTTTCAAACATATATTTTATTCAGCATCAATGTTTTCCCACGGAAAAACTATCCATGAATTATCAATGTTTTTATCTATCTCACTACCCCAATAATCTACCTTAAAAGAACTTGACTTATTATTAATTAAAACAGCAAACCTTATATTGATAACATAGTCCTTAAAATTGTTTTTTATTTCATTTAAAGTATCTCCAGTATCATTTATATCATCAAATATTAGAATGGACAAATTATTATTTTTTATTTTTTTGATATACTCATCATTGTAATTACTGATTTTTTGTTTAAAACTTAAAACTTCATGATTAAGATCTCTTATATGAGACAAAAATACACCGGGCACACAACCACCTCTATTTACACTTAAAATAACATCAGGTATCCAATTTGATTTATTAATTTTTGAATTTATGATTTTAATATCTTCTTTAACTTTTTTGAAAGTCACATATTTTTTTTTCATTCTTAAATCTAATTTTTAAATATTAAAAAATATAAAAATTGATTTTTTTCTATCTATCTTTTATTTATTAACAAATCAAACTTTTAAAGAGATGAAAAAATTTAAGACCTTATTTATTGTTGCTGCTTTAATTGATTTATTAGCAGTTGTACCCTTATTTTTAGTTTCTGTTAATCCTGACATGATGGAGGAAATGGTTTTCAGCCAATTTCCTGGAATAAATGATGCTGGTAAAGAGGCTATTACATTAATTCACTTTGTATTTGGAGTTATTGCAGTCTCAATGTTAGCAGCTTTGATAGTTGCTATAAATATTAAAGTAAAAGAATCTGCTCAAACTGCAGCTTTAATTCTTTTTATTATTCATTTAGGATGGGTTCTTCCTGATTGGATTAATTTAGCGTCTGGTTCTGCTCATCCCCCAATACCAGTAATGATATTAAGTGCAATTTCAGCTCTTGCGTTGGGATATGCTTGGAAAAAGGGTGAAATTTAAATAACATTTTTTTAAACTAAAGCCCCTTGATTTAGGGGTTTTTTGTTTTAAATGAATTTTGACTTTTAATACTATATTTTTACCTTAGGCCTTATAAGGATTTCTAATTTAAACTAGGTTGTATGAAAAAAGTGATGAGAATGTTTAAATCTTTTTTAGCTAGAAAAAAAAGAAAAGAAACAAAAGAAGTAATAGAAACTCTAGAAAAAAGGCAAAGAGCTCATGCCAAACATCAAAAAGAAAAAGTAAAAAAATATCCTAAAAAGTATTCAAAAAGAGCAAAAGAGTCGCTTTATAAGAAGTTAAACGTTGAGTAATCAGAAATTAGTTAGAATTAATAAATTTTTAAGTGAAAGAGGTCCTTATTCAAGGAGAGGAATAGATAAACTCATAGATGAGAAGAGAATATCAGTTAATGGTAAAATAATCAAATTAGGATATAAGGTAAGTATCGAGGATGAAATAAAAATAGATGGAGAAATTGTCTCAAAGTCAAAAAAAAGAAGAAAAAGTATTTATTTATTATTTAATAAGCCAGTAGGAATTGAATGTACCACTAATCAAAATATAAAAAATAACATCATTGATTTTATAGGATATCCTCAAAGAATATTTCCAATAGGGAGACTTGATAAAGATAGTGAAGGTTTAATTTTTTTAACAAATGATGGAGATATTGTTAATAAAATTTTAAGATCAGAAAATAATAATGAGAAAGAATATATAGTCAAAGTAAATCGAAAAATAAACTCTGAATTTTTAATTAAAATGAGCAGAGGGGTTAAATTAAAAAATATGATAACAAAACCCTGTGAGATTGAAAAAATTAACAATTACACTTTTAAAATTGTTCTAACTCAAGGTTTAAATAGACAAATTAGAAAGATGTGTAAGCTTTTTGATTATAAAGTAAAATCTTTGATTAGAACAAGAATAATAAATATTCAACTTGGAAATTTAAGAACAGGAAAATTCAGGAAGTTTTCAAAAACTGAAATTGAAATTTTAAATAAAAATTTAACAAAAACGGGATAATTATCTGTTGACATTATTAATTTTTAATATTAGATTGACCTGAAAATTAATATATCCCTATTCATAAATTAAAATTAGGATTTAAGTAAACGATAAATAATGAAAAAAATATTTTCAATTTTTATATTAATTCTACACTTCTCTTGTTCAAATAATGAACCTCTTCCATCAATAATTGATGAATCCGAAGATGAATTATGTGAAACTTGTATTTGGAGTGAAGAATTTAATGGATCTTCATTAAATAATGATAATTGGAATTTTGAAACCGGATATGGTAATAATGGATGGGGAAACGATGAATGGCAACTTTATACAAATAATAATGCAAAAGTAATTGATGGAAGTCTAATAATTACTGCAAAAAAAGAATCCAATTCTATTGGAAAAAGGAATGGAAGTATAACATCATCAAGATTAACAACGCAAGGAAAAGTAACAGTAGGGCCTGGAACAAGAATAGAAGCAAGAATTAAAGGACCATGGGGACAAGGTATTTGGCCAGCATTTTGGACTATAGGAGCTAATTTCCCAGATGTTGGATGGCCTTCATGTGGGGAAATTGATATACTAGAATATAGTGGAGGAAATCCTTTGTCTAATGATAAAAATAAAACTAATGAATCTACCCAGCATTGGTCTCATAATGGATCACACGCTTCATATGGAAACAAAATAACACACACTGAACCTTTATCAGCTAATTATAATATTTATGAACTTATATGGACAAATGATTATATAGAAACAAAACTTAACGGAAAAAGTTTTCATATTATTGATATTAAATCAGGAAGTGTTTATGAACCATTTCATAAAAATCACTTTTTTATTTTAAACATTGCTGTTGGTGGGAATTATTCAGGTAGTCCAAATGATGAAACTGTTTTTCCACAACAATTAATGGTTGATTATATAAGAGTTTATAATTTATAAATTTAATTAATGAATAGCTTACTAAATATTTCAATGTTATACCTCTTCATGGGAGCACTTTGTATTGTTGTTTATTTTAATATACCAACTGAATTAAATTCTGAATTTCTCTCTCGATGGATTTTGATACTTAGTTTAATATATCTTGTTTTAGGTGTTTCAAGACTAAAAAAACATTTTGATTCAAAGAAATAATCAATTTCAATGGGAAAAGAAATTGCAATTTTCGGTGCAACAGGCTTAATTGGTTCAAATATTATAAAACTATTAGAAAATGATAATGATTTTTCATTAGTCAGAGTTGTAACAAGAAGACCTTTAAAATTTAAAAATCAAAAATTTGTAAATAATGTAATTAATTTCAATGACTATAACTCAATAAAAAATTCAATAAATGGATGCAGTATCGTATTTGTATGTATCGGTACTACTCAGTCAAAGGTTAAATGGGATTTAAAGAAATATAGAAAAATAGATTATAAAATACCTATTGATATTGCAAAAGCATGTAAAGAAAATAATATAAATAAATATTTAATAGTTTCATCAGCTGGAGCTGATATTAATGCTAAAGGGTTTTATCTGTCTTTAAAAGGTGAAATAGAAGAAGACATTATTAAATTAAACATACCTAATACTTATATTTTTAGACCATCACTTTTAATTGGAAAAAGAAATGAAAATAGGATTGGAGAAAAAATAGCACAAATTATTATGCCTTGGATATCTTTTTTATTTCCAAAAAATTACAAACCAATAAATGCCTTAGATGTAGCTAAATCAATGATTAATACATCTAAAACCTCTATTGACTCATATAAATTCTATCATTATGAGGAGATATTATCAAGTAAATAGGATAATATTAAATTTAATTTTTAAATTGAAATATTATTAATTTTTAAACTTATAAAATGAAAAATATATTATTTATTGGAGTTTTATCAACTTTTTTATTGTCTTGTAATTCTTCTACATTAGATACTTCTGATTGGAGTGGAGTAACAAGTCAGTCTGATGAAAGATCGATGATTGTTGATAAACTTGCTAAAGGTTATTTGAGTGGAAATTTTGGAATTGCTAGTGAATATTTTGCTGATAATGGTGTCCACAAAGTTAATAACGATGTTTATACTAATGAAGAAATAATAGCAGGTTACAATTTTCATTCATTATTGTATGATAATATGCAACATATAGATCCTGTTATTACAACAGTTGAATATAATAATGGTGAGGTTTATACCAATCATTGGTCAGATTGGTCTGGTGTTTCTAAAATTACTGGAGAAGAACAAAAAAATACCTTCCATTGTTGGTGGCAGTGGGAAGGAGATAAAATAATTTCTACTCAATGTTATTTTGATACAAGTGATATCGAAGCTGAGGCTGCTCTTTATGAAGAACAAAACTCATCAAATGACTAAACTTATTTAAGCCTCGAAAGAGGCTTTTTTTATGATTACTTTTTTAAAAAAGCTTTTCTACTACTTTCTTTTATTTACAGGATTGATTTTATCAACATCACATCTTGGTGATAATTTTATGGGAATAACCGATGAAGAAGGTTATCTTTTAACAATAGGAATTTGTTGCTTAACTGCATTTTTTTTTGAATACTTACTTCCAAAACTAAGAAATGATTGAATATATAAGATCTTTTATTGACCAAATAAGTTTTGAAGCTTTACAAGTAACTATTTTCATTTGGGTTGTAGGGTATTTACTCTACTATTTAATTTCTAAATTTTTTAATGTCTCATTTTTTAAAATTATAAAGTCTAAGTACAATAATGATTTTATTCTTATTATTCTTTTTATTATTTCTTTTATTGTGATCAGATATTATATTAAAATTAAATTTGTTGATAAATACCTAAACTTTTAAAGATAATTTATAATGAATTGTATTAAATTAATCTTATCCATTTTTATATTATCATTTCACTCTATCTATTTATTTTCTCAGGATTATGAAGAAATATTATCATTTGAAAGTGCTAATCCATTTTCTTTACATGATATTATTGACGATCTTGAGAATCAAGAAAAACAATCTGTTTATGGTAAGTTGAAAATACCTATTGACTCAAGTAATTCAGATAAGAAATATCCTTTAATTATTGGTGTTGCTGGAAGTTTAGGATGGGCAGACCATCATTATGAATATCTTAAAATGTATAGAGAAATGGGAATAGCGACATTTGAACTTAATAGTTTTAAAAGTAGAAACGTTAGCTCTACAGTTGGATCACAAGTTGAAGTTACTACAGCTACAATGATTCTTGATTCATACAGAGCATTAGAAATATTATCAGAACACCCGAAGATTGATAGAGAAAAAATATCAATTACTGGATGGAGTCTAGGTGGAGGAGTAACATTATTTTCTGCTTGGTTACCAGTTAAAAATGCAATAAATAAAGATTTGAAATTTAATTCTCATTTAGCTTTCTACCCTCCTTGTTTTATTGAACCCGAAAATTTAGAATTTTCTGACTCACCAATTCATATTTTGATTGGAGAGTTAGATAATTGGACTCCTGCAATTCCTTGTAAAAATCTTGTAAAAAAACTTGAAACAAATACTAATATTGATATAACTGTCTATGAAAACTCTCATCATTCATTTGATGCAAATTTTCCAGTAATTAGAAATGAAAAAGCATATAATTTTAGTGATTGTATCTTCAAGATGACATCTGATGGTAAGGTTTTAATGAACTATTTATATATTCCAATGTCAAACTCTTTTCTACAAAAAATTGGGTTTATGTTCTGTGTAGATAGAGGTGTAAATTTTGGTGGAAATCCTTCTTCAAGGAAAAAATCATTTCAATTTTCCAAAGAATTTATGAGGAGAACTCTATTAGATTAGTTATTCTGAAATCTCGTATAGAACATCATTTTTCCTACCCCAAAACTTGTAGGGAGCATCGTAGCCTAAATAAATAGGCTTACCAGTAAAACTTATGTTATTTTCCTCTAGTACTTTTCGTAGTTTATTTGAGTTTGTATTAAATTTTGATTGATTATTATAACCAGAATATGATATTGCAGCATACCTTTTAATACCAACTTTTTCCATTACAATTCTTGGGTCATTAGGCTTAGAAAGATCATTTAAACTATATTTTGATGGCATTACAAACTTCATTGTAACTGATGGATTATCATATGATGAAGTTTCTTGCATGTGTACAGGAGCTGTCATCGCAATTTTTTGATTTGTATCATTCCCACCAAAAATATAACCAGCAAGTATTCTAAATAAAGAATTATCTCTTTCATTTACGGTAACGGACGCGTAGATAACAGGATCATATTCTCTGATTTGAACATCATCCAATGTCTCCAAAACATTGTATTTCTGCTCTTCAATCTGTGCCATAATATTGTTATTTAATAAAACAAATAAAATAAAAATTGTAAGTCTCATAATCAAAGAAGACGATGATTAAAACATAAAGTTTCATTTAAAATTATAATAATATTATAAATGATATATATATGTATATCTTCGCAACTTTAAATATCATATGAAAATAATTTTTGCAGAAAATCTTATTGATTATAATAATTATAAATTCAGCTACTCAGTAAATTCTATTCTAGACGATAAAGATTCTATTGAAAATTGCTTTTCAAAAGGGTTTCTACCCTTTACTGGTGATACAAATAACACGAATGAGATCTATTATTTAGCGAGAAGCGTTAGAGTTAATTTGAAAGATTATGAGAGACTTTCAGAAAATAATCGAGTAATAAAAAATGTGAAAAATAAATATAATATTGACTTTAAATCTTATGAGAAAAATGTCCTTATCTTAAATGAAGACTTTATTGATTTTTGCATTTCTTTCTCTAAAGAAAGGTTCTCAAATAATACATTAACAAAAGACAGATTACAACTAATTTTTAGTAGAAAAAACTTTAATAATATATACACATTTTCAATAGACAAAAAAGTTATAGGGTACGTATTAGGGTACGAAAATGAAAATATAATTCATTATTGGTTTTCATTCTACGACACAAACTATTTAAAAGAATTTCCAATAGGAAAATACATGATGGAACACTTGGTGTATTATGCTAAGGAGAATAATAAAAAATACATTTACTTAGGAACATGTTATGGTAAAAAAGCATTATATAAAGTAAGAGATTTTAAAGGTATAGAGTTTTATGATGGTAATAACTGGGTAAATGATATTAGAATTTTAAAAAATAAATGTAAGTCAGATCTAATAGAATAATATAAAAAAATTTAGTCTTTTAAATTATCATTTATAAATTATAAAAAAATTAATATATTATAAAAAAAATTAAAATTATGAATGCAAGAACAGAAAGAGATATTATTAAAGTCAGAGTACATGATGGAATAGTTGGACTACTATACATTGGCTCTATAGCACTAGCTAATGAATTTGATTTTAATTACATATATATTGCCTTAGCTGTTGCAGTATTACAAATACTAAGCCCAATTACAAAATTTTGTCCTGTGTATACACTTTTAAATAAGCTTATGCCTGATACAGAACCTATTCAAAACGGTAAATAAGTGACGGATCATAATTTAGATAATGATTATGACAAATATCCTAAAAGAGTATTTGAAGTAATTTCAAGTGAAACTCATCACAAAGACGAATCAGAATATTTCCATTATACTGACCCAAATTTTTTTAATTAATTTTTAAAATTTCTTTTCATTTTCAGTAATATATAATACGTTTATATATGATCAGATGTGAACTTATTAAAGAGTATATTGAAAAGAAAACTTATGTAATAAAAAGGTATAATCTAAAAATTATATGGAAAGACGCTCTTAACAAAAATGAGTTTCAATCCTTCTACGTTCATAAAGAATAAGTTAAATGGAAACTATTGACATTATTGGTTTATTTGGTGCTTTTTTATCTGGATTTACTTTTTTTCCACAAGTTTATAGAACATGGAAACTAAAATCAGCTCGTGATTTATCATTAACTATGATATTGATAATACTTCTCAGCAATGTAGTATGGCTAACTTATGCTTTTGAAAAACAAGACATAGCTATTATTGCTGCTAACTTTTTTGTTGGATCTTGTGCTTTAATAATTCTATATTTTAAATTAAAATTTAAATAGATTTTGAAATTTAGATACCTGTGTTTAATAATATTTTTCTCATGTTCCGAATCTAGTGATGAAATATCTGAAATTGAAAAATACGAAGATTGTGACTTTATTAAAGATGAAGTTTATGAAATTGATTTATTTGAAGGATACCTAACACTTAAACTCAACAATGCTTATGTTCCTGATTTTAATTTCACAGATTCATTACTGAATGACTATTACTATATAAAATTTTCAAATGATAGTATTAATGGGACCTATGTTATAACTGACGCAAACGTTAGATATAAAATAAATCGTATTCAACCTTATGACTCTGCTTCAGTAAATGAATACCCTTTTAGTTATAATATAGTGGGTGAAGAGGTATGTGTTTACCTAGATTTTCTAAAAAGTGAAGGTTGTGATTGTTAAAGAATTTCCCTTATCATTATATCTTTCCACCTAACTTTAATCCCTCCTCCGTCATGAATTTGAAGTGCTATAGAACCATTAGCATTCCCTATTTTTTCATCTGTTAAGGTAATCATTTTTTTTCCATTAATCCAAGTCGTTACATTATCATCTACAACTTTAATTTTCATTTTATTCCAAGATTTCATTTTTATGATATCATCATATTTAGATAACGGCTTGATTAACCATCCCCTACCATAAGATTCATAGATTCCACCAGAGTGCAAGCCTGGGGGTGCAACCTCCACTTGCCAACCAGATATTTTAGTACCATCAATAGAAGATCTAAAGAAAACACCACTATTACCATCCGATTCTTGGAAAAAACTTAGTTCTAGAATAAAATTTTTATATTTTTTTTCTGTTGCTAAATAACCATATTCTTTATTTGGTCCACTTTCACACACTAACTCAGCGTCTTCAACATACCATTTTTCAGTACCATAAATTTTCCATCCATCTAAATTCTTACCATTAAATAAGGATTTGGACTTATCTAATGAAATAATATTTACTAATAAGAGAATTATAACCTTTAACATAAAAGAAATTTACTAATTGTTTATTGATATATGTATCAATAATTAAAAATTAACATTAAAACTAACACCAAATACCTCTTTTAATTGTATTTCAGGAAGTGCGTTGTCATCGTATAAAATTTGTAAAAGAAGGTTAGTAGAAAAGAACTTATTTATTGTTAATTCTAAATTAAAAGTATAGTCAACATCAATATTCAATGGGTCTTCTAAGTAATTTTGAAATAAATTAAGCTTATTTTCAAGAATCATATTTTTCATAATTTCTTTTTTAAAGTAAGCAGAAATTATTCCACCTGCCTCAAATCTACCTGTTTTTCCTTTTTCAACACCAAAATAATTTTCACCATCTAATAATGACTCAGTAAAAACTGGGTTTACTCTAATGTAACGAGCTGATAATAAGGCATAATTAAACCAAAAATTATCATCTTTTTTGTAGAACATACCAACTCCTACTTGAGAATATGCAGGTGAAAGAAATTTAGTGGTAAGAGATCTTTCTTGAACTCCTAATGAATTTATATTATACTCATAACCATTTGACCATTGTGACTTAAGATTAAATAATGCAGAATAAGACCATCTTCCCTTATTTTTAAGAGCTAGTAAGGAATATAATTCTAATCTATCTTCATTTTTTTTAATAGTCTCGTCTTGATTCTTCACCAAACCATAAGCTCCATCAAGTTTATTAATCCATTCTAAATCACCTTTTTTCAGTGTATAATCATAATCTAATAAAAGTGTAAGGGATAAATTATTGATTCCTCCAGCTATCCAGTTACTATACTGTGACTGGTTTAGTAAAGTAGTTATTTTTCCTTTTGACAAATAATATGAATCCGGAGATATCCACACTGAATCTTCGAATTTATTAGAATAAACATTAAAGGAAATAAATGTCAATAACAAACAAATGATTTTTTTCCTAGGTGCAAAAGTAAAAAAAAAAGAACTTTTTAAAAATAAATATTAATCCTGCCAATTATTATAGTGAAATGTTCCAGGCTTATCAATTCTTTCAAATGTATGTTCACCAAAACAATCTCTCTGAGCTTGAATTAAATTCATAGGTAATCTAGATGTCTTAATTGCATCAAAATAACTTAAAGAAGAAAGTAATGAATAAGCAGGTATTTGATTATTAATACAATAAACAGATACTTTTCTAGCAGCATTTACAGTGTTATTAATAATTGATGAAATGTCTTCATCAAATAAAAGATTACTAAGATCATTTTTCTTGTTAAATGCTTTCATGAAATTTTCAAGAAGTCTAGCTCTAATTATGCATCCACCCCTCCAAATTTTACATATTTTCTCAAAATTAAGGTCATATGATTTTTCGTCTGATGCTACCTTTAATTGGGATAAACCTTGGGCAAAAGAGATAACAAAACTGAAAATAAGGGATTTCTCTAAGTCTGTAGTATCTATGTTTTTATCATTTATTTTATTCTTACCAAAAATATTTTCACCTTTTTCTCTTAAACTTTTAAATGAGGATATTATTCTCATAGAAACTGAAGAATCAATTGTTGGTATACTAACTCCAAAATCCATTGCACTTTGAGAAGTCCATTTTCCTGTGCCTTTTTGTTTTGCTTTATCGAGAATCATGTCTACTAAATGATTACCTGATTCTTTATCAGAAGCATTGAATATGTCTCTGGTAATTTCAATAAGATAAGATTCTAACATACCCTCATTCCAACTTTTAAATACTTGATGTATTTCTTTATTTGATTTTTTCAGCCCATACTTAAGAATATGATAATTCTCTGATATTAACTGCATTATTGCATATTCAATACCATTATGAATCATTTTAACATAGTGTCCAGATGATGTATTACCTAAATATGTAACACATGGATCTCCATTTACTTTTGCAGATGTAGCTTCAAAAATAGGCTTTAAATTATTATAACATTCCTCATCTCCACCAGGCATAATGCTTGGACCAAAACGGGCTCCTTTAGAACCTCCTGAAACACCTGCTCCAATAAAGTGAATATTCTTATTTTTTAAGTATGCATACCTTCTGTCAGTGTCATCATAATGAGAATTTCCACCATCAATCAAAATATCTCCTTCTTCTAAATAAGGTAAAAATCTTTCTATCATTGAGTCCACAGGCTTACCTGCAGGTACAAGAAGCATAATTTTTCTTGGTCTTTTTATTTTTTTAATAAATTCTTCATCAGACTTCGTGCCATCAACTTCATAATCTTTACCTTCA
>MDSZ01111697.1_pt1 | contig 13671 bp, 16 predicted proteins | sample 811201 | NCBI WGS metagenome assembly MDSZ01 (sample SAMN05326647, study PRJNA326480) | marine metagenome | isolation source: seawater | place: Indian Ocean: North | collected 2010
CAAGGCCGGCAACGCGCTTCTATCCGGGGTGCCGCGCAAACCATCCAAGGAGCCTGCCCATGTCGCGACTAGCTGATGCCGAAAGCAAGCTGGCGGCGGCGCTCGACGCGCTCGAGACCGCCATCGCCAGGGATCGCGCGGCTGACGGCAAGGCGGCAGAGGCAGGCAACGGGACGATCGACAGTGCGATGATCATAACCGAGATCGGCCGCATCGACGAACAGCTGGCCCACGCCATGGAACTGATCGCCGACATCCGCCGCGGCGCCGCGTCCGAAGGTGGCAACGCATGAGCCAGGCCGTCGTCACCATCCGCCTGAACGGCACCCCTTATCAGATCGGCTGCGGCCCCGGCGAGGAAGCCCGAATCGAAAAGCTTGGCAAGGAGATCGAGGACATCCTGCAGTCGCTGGTGGGATCGGTCGGCCAAATTGGCGAGGCCCGTCTTCTCGCCATGGCGGCGCTGATCCTCGCCGACCGGGCGGGTGAGACGCCGCAGGCGGCCTCGAATGGCGAAGATGCCGCCGCCGAGGCGCTTGAACGCGCCGCCGACCGCATCCTCGCGCTTGCATCAAAATTGTCTTCCCACTAAATAACCGGTGTGCGACGACTGGACCTCGCGTTTGGATTTTCAATCCCTGGGGCCATAAATCATCTCTTGGGAGCTGCCTCTGGCCGGACCGTGGTCCGGTTATTCGCGGCGCCCACCTGCATCGCAGGTCACAGAGGATGAAGCTGCCGACGGTTGATCCGGTTGTCGCCGTTCTTGTCTCCACTCGCAGGCCGGCTGGACCGCATCGCATGTCAGACGCACGCCCCGATCCGGCCGACGAGAAGGCCTCGCTTCGCAAGAGAGCCGCCGCGGTGCGCGCCACGCTTGCGACGGGTGATCCGGACGCTGCCGAACGGCTTGCCGCGCAGGCAGGGATTCTCATGGACATTGCCAGGCCGCTTGCCGAAGCGGCCGGCGCCGATGCGCCGGTGGTCGCCGCCTATCTGCCGATTCGGTCGGAGCTGTCGCCCCTGCCGCTGGTCGCCGCGCTGGCCGCGGCCGGCCTGATGACCGCGATGCCGGTCACGCCTTCGCCTGGCAACCCGCTATGCTTCCGCGCCTGGGCTCCCGGCGACGCGCTGGCGGAAGGTCCCTACAGCACAAGGCAGCCGCCGTCCGACTTGCCGGAGGTGATCCCGGACGTGATCCTGGCGCCGATGCTGGCCTTTGATGATGATGGCTGGCGGCTTGGTTATGGCGGGGGCTTCTATGATCGCACGCTTGCCGGACTGCGCGCCGGTGGGTGCCGGGTGGCGGCCCTTGGCATCGCCTATGACGGCCAGCATGTCGAGGCTGTTCCCACCGGCCCCTATGATATGAAGCTTGACGGCGTGCTGACACCGTCGGGCCTGCGTCCTTCAGGAGAGTGAAGATGCGTGTGCTGTTTCTTGGCGACATTGTCGGCCGTGCCGCGCGAAATGCCGTCATCCAGCAGGTGCCCGGCCTTCGCGTTGAGCTTGGTCTCGATTTCATTGTTGTCAATTGCGAGAATTCAGCCGGCGGTTTCGGCGTGACGCCGACCATCTGTGATGAGCTTTTCGCCTGCGGAATCGATGTTCTGACAACAGGCAACCACGTCTGGGACAAGCGTGAGATCATCCCTTACATCGAGGCGACGCCGCGCCTTCTTCGCCCGCTCAACATGGCCGAGGGCACGCCCGGCAACGGCACCGTCACGGTGACGAATGACCAGGGTCAGCGCCTTGTTGTGGTCAACGCCATCACCAACCTTTTCATGAGTGATTATGATCCGGTGTTCCCGGCGGTGAATGGCGCGCTGGTCCGCAACCAGCTCGGCCGCGATGCCGATTTCATCATGATCGACCTTCATGGCGAGGCGACCTCGGAAAAGATGGCTGTCGGCCATTATGCCGATGGCCGCGCCTCGCTTGTTGTCGGCACCCACACCCATGTGCCAACGGCGGACCACCAGATTCTGGCGGGCGGTACAGCCTTTCAGACGGATGTCGGCATGTGTGGCGACTATGACAGCGTTATCGGCATGGACAAGCAGGCCGCCACCGCCCGCTTCACCGGCGAGGCCGCGCCGCGGCTGTCGGTGGCCATGGGCGAGCCAACCCTGTGCGGGCTCCTTGTCGAAAGCAATGACGCAGGTCATGCCGTTTCTGCGGCGCCGTTCCGCCGGGGTGGGCGGCTGTCGTCGGTCACGCCCGGCTGATATGTCCTGACCGACAGCCAGGGCGGCTGGCACTATCAAGGAGTCTGGCGCAACCGGTGCCGAATTTGCTATAGCATCGGGGTCGGGGTGAAAGGATCACTGTCCCGCGGGCAGGAAATGCCGGGGCGGGGCGAAGAAACGGAATAAGCAGGACCATGGCAGGCCACAGTAAATTCAAGAATATCCAGCATCGCAAAGGCGCGCAGGACAAGAAGCGCGCCAAGATCTTCGGTCGTCTGATCAAGGAGCTGACCGTGGCCGCGCGCGGCGGTACCGACCCGTCGGCGAACCCGCGCCTGCGCACGGCGCTGGCGGCGGCCCGCGCCGCGAACATGCCGAAGGACAATATCGAGCGTGTGATCAAGAAGGCCGAGGGTGGCGAGGGCGAGATTTATGATGAAATTCGCTATGAGGGCTATGGGCCCGGCGGCACCGCGCTGATTGTCGAGGCGATGACAGACAACAAGAACCGCACCGCGTCCGAAGTCCGCGCCGCCTTCAGCAAGTTCGGCGGTTCGCTCGGCGAGACAGGATCGGTCAGCTTCATGTTCGACCGGGTCGGGCAGATCATCTTTTCGGCGGACGCCGCGGATGCCGACAGCATGTTCGAGGCGGCTCTGGAAGCTGGTGCCGACAATGTCGAGTCAGACGATGACGGCCATGAAGTCACCTGCGCAACCGAGGATTACAACAGCGTCGCGGAATCGCTGGAATCCAGCTTTGGCGCGCCGGCGGAATCAGGCCTTGTCTGGAAACCGCAGAACACCATCGAGGTGAATGAGGACCAGGCAAGCACGCTGATCAGGCTGCTCGATACGCTTGATGACAATGACGATGTGCAGAATGTGTCGTCGAATTTCGACATTTCCGACGAGATCATGGCCAAGCTGGCCTGACCGGATGGTGGCGGATGCGCATTCTCGGCATTGACCCCGGCATCCGCAACACAGGGTGGGGCGTTGTCACGCTTGACGGCACCCGGCTTGTCCATCTTGCCAATGGCGTGATCCAGCCAGATCCGAAGGCCGCCGACGCGGCCCGGCTTTCAACCATCGCACAAGGCCTGTCACAGGTGATCGAGACTCACCGACCCGACGCCGCCGCCATTGAAGAGATTTTCGTCGCGCGTTCCGCATCCTCGGCGCTGAAGCTGGGGATGGCGCGCGGTGTCGCGATGATGCAATGCGCCCATGCCGGCCTTGACGTGGCCGAAATCGCCGCAAGGCAGGTGAAGAAATCCGTTGTCGGGACCGGCCGCGCCGACAAGGCGCAGGTTACGGCCATGGTCACAAGGTTGTTGTCGGTGAAGGCGGTGAACGCCGATGCTGCCGACGCGCTTGCCATCGCCATCGCGGCGCTTCATCGCGGTCCGCAGGCGCAGGACCCTGGCGCCGCCGGTGGTCTGTCCCAGGCCATCGAGGCGGCGCTTGCCCGCGAGGCGGGCGGCGGGACGGGACGCCGGGGAGGCGGACCATGATCGCACAGCTTCGCGGCGATATCGTGCAGCTTGACGAGGCCGGTCTTGTCATCGATGTCGGCGGTGTCGGCTATGCCGTCACCATTTCCGGCAAGACCCGCGCCGGGCTGGGGGGTGGCGACGCTGCGGTGACTCTGCTGACCGAAATGCAGGTGCGCGAGGACAGCATGACCCTGTTCGGCTTCGTCGACGCGGCCGAGCGCGAGGCCTTCCGGCTTCTGGTGACGGTGCAGGGTGTCGGCGCGAAGGCGGCCATGGCCATCCTGACGGTTCTTGGCCCGGATGAGATTGCCGCCGCGGTGATGTCCGGTGACAAGGCGATGGTGGCGCGCGCCGATGGTGTCGGCCCGAAGCTGGCGCAGCGCATTGTCAATGAACTTGCCGGCAAGATCGGCAGCCTTCCGGTTGCCGGCGGTGCGGGCCTTTCGGTGGCGGGCGCGCCGGCCGATGACGGCAATGTCGGCGCCGATGCGATGTCGGCGCTGGTCAATCTGGGATATGGACGCGCCGAGGCGCATGCGGCGCTGCAGAAGGCGCGCGCGGCGGGCGCGGGTGATGATCTGTCGGCGCTGATCGCGGCATCGCTTCAGGAGCTTGGCCAATGACCGAGGGTGAGGACAGGCTAATGGGCGGTGGGGCCATGGGTCAGGATTCATCCGAACGGAAGGATATCGCGCTGCGGCCCGAACGTCTTGCCGAGTTCATCGGGCAGGGCGGCGGGCGCGCCAATCTGGAAACCTTCATCGCGGCGGCGCGGGACCGCGGCGATGCCATGGACCACAGCCTCCTTCACGGCCCGCCGGGACTTGGCAAGACAACGCTGGCGCAGATCATTGCCGGCGAACTCGGCGTCAGCTTTCGCGCAACATCCGGCCCGGTGATCGCGCGCGCCGGCGATCTGGCGGCGCTGCTGACCAACCTGCAACCGCGCGATGTGTTGTTCATCGACGAGATTCACCGTCTGAACCCGGCGGTTGAGGAGGTTCTCTATCCGGCGATGGAGGATTTCCAGCTGGACCTCATCATTGGCGAGGGGCCGTCGGCAAGATCGGTGCGGATTGATCTGCCGCCCTTCACCCTTGTCGGCGCGACAACCCGCGCCGGCCTGCTGACAACGCCGCTTCGCGACCGCTTCGGAATTCAGATGCGGCTGCAATTCTACGACCGTGACGAACTGTCGGTGATCCTCGCCAACCAGGCCGTGCGGCTGGGCATGGATCTGGCAGATGATGGCGCGGCGGAAATTGCCGGCCGGGCGCGCGGCACGCCGCGGATCGCCGGTCGACTGCTGCGCCGCGTCCGCGATATCGCCGCCGTCGGCGGTCATGGCCGTGTCACCGCGTCTGTGGCCGATGACGCGCTGTCGCGGCTTGAGGTGGATGCCAGCGGGCTTGACGCCATGGACAGGCGCTATCTCGGCTGCCTTGCCGAGAATTACGGCGGCGGGCCGGTCGGCGTTGAAACGCTGGCGGCGGTGTTGGCCGAGCAACGCGACATGCTGGAAGAGGTGATCGAGCCCTATCTGCTGCAGACTGGGCTTCTGATGCGCACGCCGCGCGGGCGCTGCCTGTCGACGGCGGGCTGGGCCTATCTGGGGATCACGCCGCCGGAAAGCGCGGCGCGGCAGCTGGACATGCTGTCCGATATCGGGCCTGACGATGACGGCTGACCCGACCGCCGCACGGGACCTTCTCGACGGCTGGGTTGAAGACGGCGCGCATCATTATCTGCTGCGCGTCCAGTTTGAGGATACCGACGCCGGCGGCATCGTCTATCATGCCAATTACCTTGCCTTTGCCGAGCGCGCCCGCTCGGCCTATCTGCGCTGCATCGGCATCCGACAGGAAGAACACATGGGGGCCAGTCTCGAAGGCGGTCAGGACGGCGGCATGATATTTGTCGTGCGCCGGCTGAACATCGACTATCGCCGCGCGGCCGGGCTTGGCGTGGCGCTGCGGGTCGAAACCGGGCTGCAGGCGCTTCGCGGCGCGTCTATGACGCTTCGCCAGGACATCTACAGATCCGATGACGGCAATTTCGATGATGGCCACATTCTTGCCCGACTTCTCGTTGACATAGGGTGCGTTGCCGCCAGCAAGGACGGCGGCACGCGGCCACGGCGGATGCCCAGCGCGGTGGTCGAAAGGCTGAAGGCCTCGACGCCGCCCGACCCCGCTTCCGGCTGATCGCCTTGCGGCTCGGGCCGGACAGCGGGACCGCCAGTCGCCCGGGTACTGGGTAACGTGGGGTTCACGAATGGATTCTGTTGACAGTTTTGTAGCGCATTCCGGTTCCGATCTCAGCATATGGGGCTTGTTCCTGGCGGCGGACCCGCTGGTCAAGTCGGTGATGCTGTTGCTTGTCCTGGCCTCGATCTGGTGCTGGGCCATCATTGTCGAGAAAGTCACCTCGGTCCGGCATGAACGCCGCAATTCCGAAGCCTTCGAGGATGCCTTCTGGTCCGGTGGGTCGGCGGACGCGCTTTATGACGAAATAGGCGGTGATCCGCGCGATGCCATGACGCGGGTGTTCGCCGCCGGCATGCGCGAATGGCGACGCGCCAAGGCGAGCGGCCTTGCCAGTTCGGCGCGGTCCGACCTTCGGGCCTCGCTCCTCGGGCGGGTGGAACGGTCGATGAATTTCACCATCACCCGCGAGATGGAGCGGCTTGAGAAGGGCATGAACTTCCTCGCCTCGATCGGGTCGGTGTCGCCCTTTGTCGGGCTGTTCGGCACCGTCTGGGGGATCATGAATTCGTTCCAGTCGATCGCCGAATCCAAGAACACCAGCCTTGCCGTGGTGGCGCCGGGCATCGCCGAGGCGCTGTTCGCGACCGCGCTTGGTCTTGCCGCCGCGATACCGGCGGTGATTGCCTACAACAAGTTTTCCGGCGATCTGGACCGGGTCGGCGGGCGGCTGGAGACCTTCGCCCAGGAATTCTCAACCCTGCTGGCGCGCCAGCTTGATGAGGGTGGTCGCTGATGGGCATGTCGGTTAACCGGCCGCGCGCCGGAGGACGCAAGCACCGCCCGATGGGCGAGATCAATGTCACGCCCTTCGTCGATGTGATGCTGGTTCTTCTGATCGTCTTCATGGTGACCGCGCCGCTTCTGACCGTCGGTGTCGAGGTCGATCTGCCAAAGACAAAGGCCGGGCAGATCAACGCCGATGCCGCGCCGCTTGTCGTGTCGGTGAAGGCCGATGGCAGCCTGTTCCTGCAGGAAACCGCCGTCGAGGGCGAGAACCTTGTGCCGCGTCTGAAGGCCATTTCGGACGCCAACCCGCAGGTCCGTATCTTTGTTCGCGGTGATGAGGCGGTCGCCTATGGCGAGGTTCTCGGCGTGATGGGCCGGATCCAGGCCGCCGGCTTCGAACGGGTCGCGCTGGTGGCGCAGCTGCCGGACGTGCAATGACCGGAGCGCTGTAGCGGTTATGGTGTCGCGCCCCCTTCTCATTTCCATCGGATTGCATGCCCTGTTCGCGGTGATCGCCGTGTTCGGGCTGCCGATGCTTGGGCGCGACCTTCCCGAGGAGATGCCTATCGTCCGGCTTGAGATCGTGCGCACGGTTCCGGAGACAAATGTGATCGAAGGCGACAAGGTCAGCACGGCGAAGGAAGAGCAGAAGGCCACCGTGTCGAAGAAGCCGCCGCCCCCGCCGCCGCCCCCACGTCCTGCCGCTGCCAAGCCTGCCCCGCCGCCTCCGCCGCCGCCAGAGCCGGAAACCCCGGCACCGGCCCCGGACGAGGCTGCCGAAATCCTGCCTGACAAGCCGCAGCAGAAGCTTGTCAAGGTGGATCTGCCGAAGAAGAAGCCGAAGAAGAAGCCGGTGGCCAAGGTCACACCGAAGCCAAAGCCGAAGCCGAAACCACAAAGCAAGCCGAAGAAGAAGCCGGCGCCGTCCGCGCAAAGCGCTGCAAAGCCGGTGAAACGGCCAACGCCGAAGCCTGCCAATCCGGCGCGCGCGGCCAGGGATAGCGAGGCTGTGGCGAACCAGCTCAACAAGCTTGTCAAGGACCGCAAGAAGCGTGAACAGGCGGCAAGCGGCGTGCTGCAGAATCTGGCGCAGGCGCAAATGGCCGCCGATGACGCCGAGAAGGCCCGCAAGACGCTGGAGCGCAAGGAGGCCGCCGATACGGTGACCAAGACGCTGTCTGCGGTGGCCGGCAATGCGGTGAAGGCCCCGCCGAAGAAAAGCCTGGCGCCGGTCGGGCTGGATGACATCGCCCGTATCCAGCAGCATGTGTCGAAATGCTGGCAACCGCCACTTGGCGCGGCCGGCAATGACACCCTTATTGTTGACATATTTGTGTCAGTAAATGAGTCGGGCGATGTTTTGAAAGCGGCCATCGAGGACAAATTGCGCTTCAATCTCGATTCCTACTTCAAGGCCTCGGCAATCGCAGCGCAACGCGCGATCGTCGATTGTTCGCCGCTTCCCATTCCGCCAGAAAAATATGCCCAGCTCAAGGAATTTACCTTCGAGTTCAATCCAAAATTCATCTCCCGATAAGGTGTGATCAGATGATGTTGTCAATCTCCCGCCCCCTTGCCGTCAGGAACCCTTCATATGCTGTTGCCGTGCTGGCGACCATCCTGGCCGCGATGATGCTGGTGGTGCAGTCGGCCTCGGCTCAGCTTCGCATCGAAATCACCGAGGGCATGGTGGCGCCGACGCCGATCGCCATTGCCGACTTCACCGGTGCGGACGGCAGGCCAAGCGATGCCGGACGCGAGATCGCCTCGATCATATCGAATGACCTGCTGAGTTCCGGCCTGTTCGAGCCGATTGACAGCGCGGCTTTCATCGCACCGCCGAGTTCACCCGCGATCAAGCCGAATTTCGCCAACTGGACCCCGCTTGGCGCCAAGGGGCTGTTGGTCGGGTCGGCGATCCTGGATGATGACGGCAATCTGCGGGTGGAATTCGTCCTGTGGGACGTGGTGACAGGCCGTGACCTGAGTTCGGGAACCGGCACTGCCGACCCGAATTCGCTGCGTCAGCTGTCCCACAAGATCGCCGATCTGGTCTATGAGGAATTCACGGGTGACAGCGGCTATTTCGACACCCAGATCGTCTATGTCGCCGAGTCAGGCTCGCAGGCGCGGCGGGTCAAGCGGCTGGCGATCATGGATCAGGACGGCCACAACCACAAATTCCTCACCAGCGGCCTCGATCTTGTGCTGACCCCGCGCTTTTCACCGACATCGCAGGAAATCGCCTATCTCAACTATTTCAACGAAGAGCCGAACGTCTACATCCAGGATATCCGGACCGGGCGCAGCGAACGGCTCGGTTCGTTCCCCGGCATGACCTTTGCGCCGCGTTTCGGGCCGCAGGGTGACAGGCTGATTATGAGCTGGGCCCAAAACGGGTTGACCGACATCTATGAGATGGATCTTCGCACCCAGGAAATCCGGCAATTAACCAAATCCGGCGCCATCGACACCGCGCCGTCCTATTCGCCGGATGGCCGTCGCATCGTGTTTGAATCTGACCGCGCCGGTCGTCAGCAGCTTTACACCGTCAACAATGACGGCTCCGGCCTGCAGCGGATCAGCTATGGCGAGGGGCGCTATGCCACCCCGGTCTGGTCGCCGCGTGGCGACATCATTGCCTTCACCAAAATGCACGAGGGTACCTTTTACATCGGCATCATGAATGTCGATGGCACTGGCGAACGCCTGCTTGCACAAGGGTTTCTGGTAGAAGGCCCGACCTGGGCGCCAAACGGGCGGGTGCTGATGTACTACAAGCAGGAACCGTTCGAGGCTGATGGCAGCGGCGGGACCACCTCTCTGTTCCGCATCGACATCACCGGCTTCAACGAGCGCCGCATCATCACCCCGTCGGATGCATCCGATCCCGCCTGGTCACCTTTGCGCCGCTGACCTGATCTGTTGTTCGAATCCTGAATTCATGCCGCAGGCGGAGTTTTTGTTTCAATTATCAAAAATTTGGGTTAGTAAGTGACGAGAATTGTGGCTTCGGGCGTTCCCGGAGCCTCTTGTGTTGTTTTCAGGCGGCCTTTAGGGGAACTCTAGCCCTGGCCTGTGGTTGGCATGTAGCGCAACTGTCCTGGGAGCAGGGGAAATTTAAGGGCAACATCCGGAACAGCGGATTGCCACTGAGCCAGTCTATTTAAGACAGGGAGCATAACCATGTTGCAACGCCTGATCGCACTCGCGGCCGTCGCATTTTTTGTAGCCGCATGTGAAACCGCATCACAAACAACCACCGATAGCGCAGGCGAGTCGAGCTCATCGACCGCTTCGACCTCGGCGTCCACCACATCCAGCTCCGGTTCCTCGGGCTCCAGCTCCGGTTCCTCGGGCTCCAGCTCCGGTTCCTCGGGCTCGTCATCGTCGTCCAGCAGCTCCTCCTCTTCATCCAGCGCTGCAGATGCCGCGACAAGCGCAGAGGACGCGCTCGCCAAGATCGGCAACACCGTTTATTTCGGCTATGACAGCTCGGCTCTGTCCGACGATGCCCAGGCGACGCTGATGCGCCAGGCCGGCTTCCTGAGAGGCAACCCGTCGCTGACCGTAACCATTGAAGGTCACTGCGACGAGCGCGGCACCCGTGAGTACAACCTTGCTCTTGGTGAGCGTCGCGCCACTGCCGCCCGCGACTATCTGCTGGCACAGGGCGTCGATCCGGCGCGCATCCGCGTGATTTCCTACGGCAAGGAACGTCCGGTCGCCTCCGGGTCCACCGAGCAGTCCTGGTCGAAGAACCGTCGCGCCGCGACCGTCCTGAACTAGAGACAGGCAAGGCACGCCTGGCGGTCATCCCTGATGCCGCCGGAACATTCAGGAAAGAGGGGCCGCCGGCTCCTCTTTTTTTGCCCAAATTGTGCCTCAAATGACGGCTAACACAGCCACTTGCAATCTCGTTACCCTGCTGGAAGGCACGTGATCATGCGCATGCTCCAATTTCTTGCGGCAACCGCCATCACCGGCATGCTGGCCGTATCCCATACCGCCGTCGCCCAGGAATCGCGCTCCGGCGCGCCGGCGAGCGCGGCCAATGACCCGGCTGGCGGCAGCGCCTCGGTCCTCCTGACCCGCCAGGGGCAGCGGCTTGATCTGCTGGAAACCGATCTTCGCGACATGCGTGGCGTGCTGGAAACCGACCTTCGCAATCTGAAAATGCAGATCACCCAGCTTGGCAACAACGCCAGCAGCGGTGAAACGGCGACCACGGCGGAACTGCGTGATTTGCGCGACCAGGTTGAGCGGCTTGCCGATGCCGTGGCGATGACAAGCCGGCGCATGGAACGCACGCTGGAAATGACATCGGACATGGAATTCCGCCTTCTGCGGATGGAAAAGCGGCTTCAGACACTGATGAATCTGGGCGGTGAGGAGCTGGCCCGCGCGGCCGTCGAGGATGACACCATCCCCGCCGGCGAGGGCGGAGAAGTGTTGATGACGCGCGATGCGGATACCGGTGAGGTAAACTGGCAGATGAGCGAGGCCGAGCTGAACAAGCAGCTTGATGGCACGACTGCAGACGGCCAGCCATCGACCGAGCTTGCCAGCGCCGGCGCGCTTCCCGCCGACAGCGCAGTGGCCGCGCTGGCCGGGGGTGAAGCGTCTGACAATGGATCGCAGGCCGCGCCTGCCGCCACCGCTACCAGAGCACCTGCAGCTGCGCCTGCGAAGCCGGAGGTCCTGCCCGATGCCTCGCCGGAGGAGCAGTATAATTTCGCCCTTGGTCGCGCGATGCAGAACGACCTTGAAACCGCGGAAGCCGCATTTGCGGAATTCCGTGAATTCAACAAGGGGCACGCGCGCGAGGCCGATGCGCTGTTCTGGCTTGGCCGGATCCAGTTCCTTCGCGAGCAGTTCGATCTTGCCGCGATGACCTTCTCCGAATTCAACTCGGCCTATCCGGATGACGCCCGTATCGTCGATACCACCATGTGGATCGCCGAGGCCGTGTCGCGCTTCGCGCCGGCGGACCAGGCCTGTGCGATCTACGCGTCGCTGCCGAACCTGCTGGAATCGCCGCCGGACCGCTTCACCGAAAGACTGGCAGCGCTGAGCCAGGCCGCCAATTGCGGTGGCTAGGCAGGTCAGAGCGCCTGTTTCTTCCGACGTCCTTGCGGCGATTTTCGATGATGCGCTGACGGCGGCGCTGGCAGACCTGCCACGCCGTTTCGCATCCCACTCCCGTCATTTGATCAGCGCCGTGTCTGGCGGGCCGGACAGCATGGCGCTGGCGCAACTCGCCAAGGTCTATGCGGCGCGTCACGGCGCTGCGCATCGCGCGCTGGTGGTTGATCACGGGCTGCGCCCGGGCTCGGCCGAAGAGGCTGGCCGTGTCGCCGCGCGGCTGCGTGCGTTCGGCATCACGGCGGATGTGCTGGAGGTGACGGCGCAGCCCGTATCGACGGGAATTCAGGAATGGGCGCGGGCGCGCCGCTATGATCTTCTTCTGCGCGAGGCGCGCCGCACCGGCGGCTGCCTTCTTCTTGGCCATCATGCCGCGGATCAGGCGGAAACCGTGATGATGCGGCTGGCGCGCGGCTCCGGCCTTGCCGGTCTTGCCGGCATGAGGCAGGTGACATTCCGCGAGGGGGTGGCGATCCTGCGGCCGCTGCTGGCTGCCGACCGTGCGGCGATCCTTGACTATTGCGATGATGAAGGTCTGGTGTTTGAACGCGACCCCAGCAACGCCGACAGCCGGTTTGAACGGGTGCGCTGCCGCCGGGCGCTGGCCGCGATGGACCGGTCCGGCTTGGCCGGCTCTTCCTGCCTCCTGCGGCTTTCACGCGCGGCAGCCGGGATTGATTCCGCGTTTCTCGACAGGCTTGCCCGCGCCGGACTGCTGACATCGCTGTCCGCCGCCGGCCATATGACGCTTCGGGCGGCGGCGCTGCGGCTGCCGCAGCCGGCCCTGATGCGGTTGCTGGCGCGGGTGATCCAACTTGTGGCCGCGCCCCGCCATGGCCCGGGGCAGGATGCGCTGGAGCGGCTTGGCACACGCATTCGTGACGACCGGCCGGCCACGCTTGGCGGCGTCCGCTTCACCTTGACCGGGGAGGAGTGGCTTGTCACGGCCGAGATCGGGCGTCGCCCGCCGCGCTGCCATGTGGCGGCTGGTCAGACCGTGCTGTTTGCCGGAAACTGGCTTGTAAGCAGTCCTGTCGACGCAATGGTGCGATATCTTGGCGAGGCTGGCAGCGGCCCGCGCGCCGGCTGGCGTGACAGTGCCGGATGGAGCGGCGTTCCGTCGCTGGTCCGGCGCAGCCTGCCGGTGCTGGAAACCCTTGACGGGGCGCTGTTATACCCCCACCTAACCACTGATGGCCGAGATGTGCGGGCGGATTTCATGGCAACGGCTGAATGTCTTCGTTATGGCAGTGCCCTGCCCGGAAAAACATCGTAAGGCCAAAGCAATTATTCACGCCGCATCCGGCGCATGACCCCGGATGTGGCCCAACCTGCTTGAAGGAAGGCGCACGCCGTGAACAACATGGGACGCAACATCATCATCTGGCTGGTCTTTGGCGCCGCGTTGCTGGCGCTGTTCAACCTGTTCCAGAGCCCGTCTTCGACGTCACCCGGCAACCAGCTTGCCTATTCCGACTTCATTGCCGAAGTCGAAAGCCAGCAGGTCGTCGAAGTTGTGATCGATGGCCGCACCCTCAAGGGTACCGCAAAGAATGGCCGCACCATCACCTCGGTGATGCCGGAGGGCACCGATGTGGTCGCTGTGCTGGATGCCAATGATGTCCGCATCATCGCCAGCCCCGAGGACAGCGGCATGCCGTCCTTCCTGTCGATCCTGCTGTCCTGGTTCCCGATGCTGCTGTTCATCGGCATCTGGGTGTTTTTCATGCGCCAGATGCAGGGCGGGTCCCGCGGCGCGATGGGCTTTGGCAAGTCGCGCGCGAAGCTGCTGACCGAGCATCAGGGCCGTGTGACTTTCGAGGACGTCGCCGGTATCGACGAG
>MDSZ01112372.1_pt1 | contig 13671 bp, 11 predicted proteins | sample 811201 | NCBI WGS metagenome assembly MDSZ01 (sample SAMN05326647, study PRJNA326480) | marine metagenome | isolation source: seawater | place: Indian Ocean: North | collected 2010
TAATCAAGTAAGTTTTGCCATTCGATTAAAATTAAAATCAAATTAGATATTATTGCCAGGGTTTTGTACTGAAATATAATCTTCATATCTTTTTGTTTTATTAGATAATTGTTTTCTTTTTCAAATTCATACACAAAAGCTAATGATAGTAGAAGCCAAATACTTTTTAAGGCCATCGCACGATAAATGTAAGGGAAGATAAATAGTCCGATTGTAAATATCGTAAATGATATTAAAATTAAATTTAAAATTAATTTATTTATTTGTTTTTTATTTTTAAAATTTGGTATTGCTTTGCAAATTAATGAAGACCATTTATAAATAGTTAAAAAGGAAAATATATAAATAAAGAAACTTAGTAATCCTATTTTAAGATCATCAAAAATCATATTACCTGATTCAATGTAGCCATAACTTAAATAAGTAAAAACTGGATATAGATAAGATCCTGCTAAAAAATAAGCTAATACAATTAAAAAAATTGCAAATACCAAAATAAATGTTGATCTTATAATGTTTATGCGATAATTCGAAATTAAAGCGAATATTTTTCTTATTAAGTAAATTAATAAGAAACTAAATCCAAATGTTATGGTCACGCCTGAATGAGTGAGGAACATAATTGATAACATTATTAAATTTAAGAAGTAATCTTTTTTATTAAGCTTGTCTTTACTTAAAGAAAAGATAAGTAGGAATCCAATAATTGCAGTAATAAATTGTCTAGAATATTGACAACTACCAATAAATACTGAATATGAAAATCCACTTAAGCATATTAAACTTAATGATGTGCTTCTAGATATTCGCTGAAATCTAAGAAAAAAATAAAATAAGAAATTAGAAATAAAGAAAAAATATGTAGTATAAATAAAGATATTAAAGAAGTTCATTTCATCTGTCCTTATTAATATATTTTTCAGTAGGAGATTTACTGTAATAAATAAAAATTCTGACCTGCCTTCGTTAAATTTTAAGTACGAATCTGTGTTTAAAAAAGTTATCGCATCTCCACATGCTCGCGCTTCAGTTATATATGCTAAGAATCCGTAAAATAAACCTGTAGAAATAATTATGAGAATTTTTATAAAATCTTTTTTTTTTAATAAAATTATCTCGTTGTACATATAAATAAAAGAATAAACCTTAAATTACTTATGAAATGTAAAATCTTTTTTTGATAAATTAAGTCTACATCTTTAATGATTAATTTAAAAATATTCTCTTAATTCAGTAGATTTTATTAATTAAAAAAAATTCCAATAAATAAAAAGTAAAGTTTGCTATGTGTTCTTATAATTTATTAATAAATTCTAAGCTTCTTTTTTCTTCGCACCAATTAATAAATTCTAAGCAATGAAGTATATTATCTTTTTTGTTAACTATTTTAAATCCTAGATTCATTACATGATTACCTTTCTTGAATCCCTTCATAGTTATTGGTTTTAAGAGTGGGAAATTATACGGTTTCATTATAAAAGTATAGTAGGCTAATTTAATCCCAAGATCTTTAGAAATTTTTCCTTTTAAATTTTGCAAATTTAATATTAAATTTTCATATTCTTTAATGTTTTTTGGATTAACAGAGATATTTGCTTTTTCGTATCTTCCAGTACCAGCAGTAATAACAGTTTTCCCTAGAGCTGCTAATTCAATCCCAACTGTTCCTCTAACCGTGATACCATAATCGCATAAATTCATCCAAGAAATAGGACTTAATTTTGTATCAGGATAAATGAAGCTTATATGGTTTGGTAATTTACCAATATGTTTTCTAACCAAAGACTCTTCTTCAAATTTATATCCTAATTGATTAAAATCTTCAAATTCACCTCTCCATAAATTTGCTGGATGAATTTTTATAAACCATCTAACAGCTTTATTTTTACATGCCAGTTTAATTGTTTCTATAAACCAATCTGAATAAGATTCATAAATGTCCTCGCCATTGTAAAAAAGAGTATCATAAAATATATGATTAAATAATACAGCTACTTTTTTATTAGGTTTTAATTTCAGATATTTCCTTGATTCTATCCTATTCAGATTTGATGCATTTAAAAGATTTCTCCCAGAAAAATTCCATTTTTTACTATATCGATCTTCAAAATTTTGATCTACCAATGAACTTAAATTTTTTGTGGATTTATTATTAAAAAATGATAAAAGTTCACTTGATACCGCAGATATATGTTCTCTATCATTTGACTTATTTCTTCTTTTTATAACTACGCAGTCTTCTCTTGCAGAGGTAAAGAATTGTATTATATCCTTTTCTAATTCAAGTGCAGAATAATAAAGAGCTCCAAATTCTTCCATGAAAACCTCACTGAAAAAGAAAATTGGTTCATATAAATTTTTTATTATATCGTCACTTGAGTTTTTCAATACAAACATATATTTTAACCAGTAAATAAGGTATTCTTTTTGTGCATTATCATCTAAATTGAAAGTACCTGTAGTATGTCTTCTACTGTAAGTAGACAAAGCCATTTTCCCATAAGGAACATTTTCGTATGAAAACCTTTTGAAGTCCTCTAATGTTTTAAGATTTTTAATTATTTTTAGAAAATTTTTATCAATTTTACCTTTTTCAAGATTTTCTAGAAATATGTAATTACAATCTAATAATTTAAAATAAAGATTTTGGATAAAACTTTTTTTTGAAGTTATTACATTTATTTTAAATCTTTTCGCTTTAAAAAAAATACAAAATACTAACCACATCTGAATCCAATATATTATTGTATACTCTCCGCAAATTATTACTATATCTCTTTCTTTGGAAATTTCTTTTTTTTGTCCTCTTCTTGAAAAGAATATCTAATTTGTAATTTTTTATATTCAAAAGCAAACCTTGAAAATTCTCTTAAAGGGTTGAATGAAAATATTATATTTTTTAAAATTCTAATGTACTTGAATTTTTTAAAAAAATTTTTCATTAAGTAAAATAATTTTGAGTACTTAATGATGATTTTTCGATTGCATTAAACAAACATTGGTGATTTCTAATAGAGTCTTTAAGAGGGACAAAATTCTGGACAATTTCTTTTGAAATTTGGGTTTTATTATAGATATTTTTTAAAAAAGAAGATAAATATGGCATTTTATAAACCTTTTCATTTAATTCATCTTGAAGAAATTGCCCATCATATTTATATAAATAATTATTCTTCTCGCTATATACAGAAATACTTCTTAGTTTACTTTTATCTTCGTTTTGGTTGCAGCTTATCGTAAAATTAATATCTGAATTGGATCTTAAAATAATTACACCTATAAGCTCTTTATAGGGCTTTCTCTTGCTTTCAACTATTTCTAAATGAGAATCCAAACAATGAAATCTAGTACAAAATAATTGTTCAAATAGTGATATGTAATGCACAGCGTTACAAGCCATTCCCCAACCATTACCCTTTAATAAAATACTTTTGGGATTAGGTGAATTTTTTAAAATACAATTAAATGTAGAAGCTGCGTAATACCATTGATTTACGAAAATTTTTGATGCTGATTCATATTTTGAAAATAAGTCGATATATTCATTTAAAATTGTGAAATTTGGAGCTATCAATTTTTCTAGTAAAAAATATCCTTTTATTCCTTTTTCTAAAAGCGACTCAATAATTTCAAATCTTGGAAAAGAGGTTGTTGCAATTATTGTTAAGTCAATATTTTTTTCAATTTCATCTAATTCTAAAAAGTTATAAATACTTACGTTAGATCTTTTCTCTTTTATGTATTTTTTTGCAAAATTTAAAGCTTCAATATTGATATCAGAAATAAAGAAATTTAATTTAATATTTTTAGGGATAGATAATAATGCTTCAATATGTCTAATTCCTATCCCTCCGGTTCCGAAAATTAATATGTTTAATGTTTTATAATGCATTTTCCTTTATAAATCTATTTGTCCAAAATGCTTCATTTATTTTTGGAAGTCTAGAGTAATCATCATTCAGTATACTTTTTAACATTAATTCAAATCCTGGTTTAAAGATACCATTCAAACTTATTAAGTTTTTAAAAATGGGTTGATATTGAGCATATGATTTTTCTTTATTAGGTGGAATTTTTTTAAAAGATACTATCTCTTTAAGAATTTCTATTGGTTTAATATAGAGATTTCTATTGTTTTTTAATACCAATCTGATGTAACAGTTATCTTCAACATTTTTGGCAATCTCTAGTATAGCAGAAGTATTATTCTCTGTAATATGACAGAATAAAAATTGATTATAATGATTAATCATTTTAATTTCATTAGAAGGTTTTCCAAATAAAAAAAAGAAGAGATCAATAAGGTGTATTGAGTTTCCTAAAATAGATTCGTTAATATTTTTAAATCTTTTTACTGTTTCTGGAATATAAAAATAAACATTTGAAATTTCCTTATTTACATGCAAATCTTTTATAGAATCAACCCAAGGATAAAATCTCCTATTCATTGCTATATATAAATTATTATCATTTATATAACTATCATAATCTTTATCTAAGTAAGAAAAAGGCTTTTCGCAAATTATTGGTTCAAGTTTAGATCTAGATCTTATTTTGTCAATAACTATTTTGTGCGACTCTGGATTAGTTGCAATTATCCATTTTTTGAAAGAGGTGTAATCAAGTTGGTTTTCAAGTATGATATTTTTTTTAAAATTTGATATCCAATCTAATTTATTTTGATTATTTCTCACGATTATTTTGTAATTAATTCCTAAAGATTCAAAAACCTCTACATAATTTTTTGAAATATTTCCTCTGCCAAAGATGCCTATCATTTGTAAAGTTTTGGTATTTATCAAATAATAATAGGCTGAAACTAAGACTATTTAAAATAGTATAAAAATTTATAGTTTTTTAAAAATTAATTTAAATAATTTACAAGTTTGGAAAATTTGTGCTTTTGATTTTTAAAAATTTTTTTATTTTAAACAAATAAAAAAATTAATTATTTTAATTATATAAATGACATAATTTTTTATACTATATATTTTTTATTATAATTTTATAAAGAATAATATTTTATGGAAGATTTTATAAATAATTATTTTCAGGATTCAGTAAAATCTTTAGAAAAAGTAATTATTTCAAAGACTATAAAATCGAAGATTATCAAGACTGTTGATAATCTTTTTAAGACCTTTAATAATGGAAATATATTACTTATTGCTGGCAATGGGGGCAGCGCAGCTGATGCTCAACATTTAGCAGCAGAACTAGTAGTTAGATACAATAAGGAAAGAAAAGCTTTACCAGCAATTGCATTAACCACTGATTCTTCAATTATTACAGCTGCCTCAAATGATTATTCTTTTGAGGACATATTTGCAAGACAAGTAGATGCTATTGGTAAAGAAAATGATATGTTAATTCTTTTCTCAACTTCTGGAAATTCATTAAATGTTATAAAAGCAGCTAGAGTTGCTAAAAAAAAGAATATTAAAACTGTTTTATTTACAGGCGAAAAACAAACTTCTTTATATGATATTTTTGATATTGAGATTAATGCACCTTCTTATGTTACAGCTTATATTCAACAGTGTCACCTAGCTATCATTCATGTTATCTGCTCCTTGATAGATCAGAAATATGATAAAAAAAATTTTAATTATGAATAGTTAAATAATGACTTTTATTTTTTAAAAATAAAATTATTTTTCATAAAAAAAATTATGAAAAATTTATTTTCTTATAAATGAGTTACTACTATTTCCAAGTTAATCTTTTATAGAAAAAATTTATCATTATTTTCTCAATTCGATTTATTCTTTCTTGCTTTGTCATCATATTTTTTAAAGTTAATTGACCATTATTTATTAAAGTTGATCTAAGAGATTGGTCATTCTTTAAACTGTATATTGCTTTTGATAATTCTTTGGGTTGAGAAAGATTTACAAAAAGAGCTGAGGAACCTAATTGTTCTTTTGCACCTTTTATATCAGAATAAATTATTGGAACAGATAATGTTAGAGCCTCTATAGGCGGTATATTTGTCGGTCCAAAATAAGAGGGCATTACAAGCGCAATTGAATTTTTATATAAGATAGGTATCTCATCATTATCTACAAATCCCAAATAATTTACGTTTTTATTGATTTTTAATTCTTTTGCTAAATTTAAAACATAGTTAAGATTCCCCTTATCTGAACCGCTAAATACAACATCAATTTCAGTATTAAAATTTTCTTTTAGATCTTTTAATGCATATAGTATGTAAGCATGATTTTTGTGAGCCCAAAATTGTGCAGGATAAAAAATGTATGGATTATTAATCTCATATTTATATAAAATTTTCTTTTGTGCATGAATTGAATAATCAGATTTATCAAAATTTTGGACAATATTAGAGGCCTCATAAGGAATAACATTGATTTTATCTGAGTCAAGATGAAATCTTTTGGTTATATTTTTTTTGGATGTATTTGAATCAACAAGAATTGCAGTTGATCTTTTTAAAATTGGTTCTATTATTTTGTCTCTTATATAATCAATTGATTTTTCTCTGGTTTCAGGAAATTCAGGTTCGTCCAAGTGTGAAATATCCCAGACAGTCACAATAAAATTTATTAAAGAAAGATCTAATCCTTTTTTGCTGCAAGAAAGAAAATAAACTAAATCAACACCTTTTAATTTAAGAAAATTCTCAAAAGAAGAAAAAATATTTAACTGCTCAAAAACTTGATGAATTCTGGTTCCTTTTATTAGTCTTAGAGCTAAGGTTTTTAATTTACTTATAAGATTTTCATTGAAATAGAAGCATGGAACTAATCCATATTCTTTTAATAAATCTATATTTTCTTTATAAGTAGATAAATAAATAAATTCTAAATTTTTGTTTTTAATTTTTTTTGTTAATAAAGCTGAATTTAAAGATTGAACAAATCCTCCTCCATTTGTAATTTTTTCTTCGAATAGTACTGCAACTTTAACCTTTTTTGCACAGTAATTCATAATATCTAAGAAAAGGACTTTAAAATTTCTATAAGTGTTTCAGAGATATATTTAATCTGCTTATTTTGGATACCAATACCGCTTGGTAAATATAATCCTCGAAGCCATATTTCTTCAGAATGAGGAAATCCTGTTAAATTTTCTTTATAACTTGGAATATATTTTTTTAAAACGGGCTGTTTATGCAAAGGATAGAAAAAAGGTCTAGTTCCTATGGATCTTTTGAAAAGTTCTTTTCTTAGAAATTCACTAGTTAATTTTTTATTCTTAATTGTAATGCCATATACCCAATAAATATTTTCTGAATGATTCGTTTTTGAAAGCGGAAGATTTATAAGACTACAATCTTTTAGATATTCATTATAAAGTTTTCCTATTTCTCTCTTTCTTTTTATTATTTGTGGCAGTCTTTCTAATTGACCAATTCCTAAAGCTGCTTGCATATTGGTCATCCTATAATTCCATCCTAATTCATAATGTATGAATCTTTGCTCAGGAATGAAACAAAGATTTCTTAAAGACTTACATTTTTCATATAAAGTTGAAGAATTTGTCAATATCATTCCACCTTCGCCAGTCGTAATATGTTTGTTTGGATAAAAGCTGAATGTAGACATGTCACCAAACGAACCGCAAGGTAATTTATCGTAAGTTTGCCCAATCATTTCAGCCGCATCTTCAATGACAAAAAGATTGAATTTTTTAGCTAAATAATCTATTTTGCCTATATCTACCGGTAAACCATATATATGAACAGCCATTATTGCTTTGGTCTTTGCAGAAATTTTTTCTTCGATTTTATTTACATCAATATTCCAGGTTCTTGGATCTACATCAATAAAAATAGGCTTTATGCCTCTTCTTAAAATTTCACTGATACAGGAAATGATAGAAAATGTTGGGACTATAACTTCATCTCCCTTCTTGAGGTTTGATGATGCTATTGCTATATCTATAGCCGCAGTCCCACTAGTCACTGCTACTGCGAACTTTCTATTACACATCGAAGCTATCTTATCTTCAAAATCTTTAATATACGAACCTTCGGAAGAAATCCAACCTGTATTAAGACAGTTATTCACGAGAATCTTTTCCTCTTCACCTATCAAAGGGGTATTTACAGGAATGAATTCATTTGTCATGTATGAATTTTGCTTAAATTTATTCATTTGAATCAAACCTTTCTTTATCTAAATTCTCCAAATAAGGACCTTGCTTAACCTCAATAATCTCAGATTCTTCTAGCATTGTTAATCCATGACCACCTTCTGCTAAAAGAATTGTATCACCACTCGCGAGCTCTTTACAAAATAGATATTCTTTATCTTTGGTATAAAAATTAATTTTCACTCTCCCAGACTTGATAAATAATACTTCGTGTGTGATATCTATAATTCTTTGCTTTCTTAAATGAATATGAGGGGCAATCTTATAATCTTTTGGTCTTTTCATATATCCAATTTGTTGTGGAGATGAGTCATCAGTAAAAAACTTAATACCATCAAAAGAGTAATTTCTTCTAATAATAATTGCGTATAGAATATTATTATTAATAATTTTTTCAATCATTTAAGTGCACACAATATTGCTTTAGCCTCTCTCTCTAAATAGTTTAAAGAGTAATATTTCTCAATAATCTTTCTACTATTAGATGATATATATTTAGCTTTACTTTTGTTTAATAATAATTCAATAATACTATCGGCGAATTGTTCTGCATTATCGGCAATAATTATTTCTTTATTATGAGCAAGGTTAAGACCTTCTGCTCCTAATGAGGTGCTTACGACAGGTATATTGCAAGCGGCTGCTTCTAAAATTTTAAATCTTGTTCCAGATTCAAATTTTAAAGGAACAACACTTACATTAGAATGCATTAAATAGGGTAAAACCGAATCCACTTTGCCTTTTATTAAGATATTTTTATGGTTAAGATATTTTTTAAAGCTTTTGTCAGCATTTCTTCCTATGAGATATAACTTTGCTTTATTAGATTTTTTCCAAATTAATGGAAGAACCTCTTCTATCATCCATTTGGCAGCTTGATCCATTGGACTATTTATATGACCAAAAGAACCAGCTAAAAAAATTGATGGGTATTTGGAGTTTATTTTTGATTTAAATAAATCAACTTTATAGGAATTTAGGTCTATTACATTAGAGAATATTTTGATTTTGGATTTGTCTTTAATAAATTTTTTATAATACTTAGAATCTATATCTGAGACAGCTGTCGTAATATCACAGATTTGCGTTAATAAAAATTCCTCGAACCTTTTTAAATTTCCTGTTATGTATAAAAATAATTTCCTAAGTATATTTGCGTGCGGAATTTCTCTCAATATGTATCTTGACCAGACACTATCAGTATCGAAAATAACTTTACATTTTGGATAAAGAATCTTGATAAAAATTATAAGTCCAAAAGATAAATTTCCAAAACCAACCCATATAATATTTATCTTTTTTTTTCTTGCATAATCTACTATTCTTAGTGCATGTTTCAATGCAAAAATATTGAAAAACAATGTAGAGAACTTGATTTGAATTTTTTTTAACTTCTGATTTTTTTCTTTATATAAATTAATTAAGTCAACATAGTTTAAAGAATTCTTTTTGTAGTATTCAAAAGATTTTTTATACTCATAAAAATTTAAACTTCTATCTCTATTAAATAAATGAATATTGGTTAGCTTTTTTAATACTTTAATTGTGTTATCTATTCTTAATTGAGGCCCTCCTGTGGGAGGATACTCTAATACTTGAGATACAAAAATTATATCTTTCATATAATAGGATTATCCAAAGATAATAGACATATAATACATTATTGTAAAATAATATTTTGGAAATTTGATATTAATGATCATAAAGTTCACCGTTTTTGATTCTGATTATTTCATCAAATCCAACTAATGTATTTTCTCTATGGGTAATCATGATAATTGTTAAATCTTTTTTATATAAACTTATTTTTTGAAGAATATCCTTTTCAGTTTTATTATCTAAAGCACTTGTTGCTTCATCAAGAATTAATAATTCACTATTCTTATATAATGCTCTTGCTAAACCTAGTCTTTGTTTTTGGCCTCCACTCAATTTTACCCCTTTTTCACCAATAATAGTCTGGTAACCATCTTTTTTTTCTCTTACAAATTCATCAACGTTGGATATACTGCAAATCTCCTTGAACCTTAGAAGATCTATTTTATGTGATTCATCTTGGTCTTGTATTATATTATCTTTTATTGAAAGATCATATAAGTAAATATTTTGAGGGACATATGCAATACCTCTCATCCAACTAAGTTTATGGTGTAAGTTTCTATGTTTATTAATATTGATACCATCTATAATAATTTCACCTTCGGTAGGCTCTAGTAATCCTGTAATCAAATCTATTAGGGTACTTTTCCCAGATCCTGTTTTACCTATTATTCCTACTTTTTTATTTTTTTTAATTTTGAGATTTATATTATTTAAAATAATCTTGTTAATATTATTGGTTTTGTCTTGATAACCAAAGGATAAATTATTTAGCTCAATTTCGTTTTTGAAAGAAAAATTTTTCTTTTTAGGATAAATTTTTATTAACCTTTTTTTGGTATTTAAGTTAAGAAATTTATATACTTTCAATAAACTAAATCTTTTTACTCTGAAGGTACTAATATCAGCATATATTCTTGATAAAGAGGAAAGCATTTTTAGAGATCCTAAAGAGAAAGTCCCTATTGTGAAAAGCGCATTTGTATCCTTTTGAATAAAATATATAAATATTAGTAAAGAACAAATAGTGAGTAGCATAATTACCTCAATTAATATTCTCGGTAATTCTGAAGAGACCCCTTGTATAACTTCTGTTCTCTTTAACAAAGTATCATTTTCTTTGAAAATATTTAATTTATATTCAATATTTTTATTTAATAATGTCTCTTTTATACCTCCAAGTGTTTCACGTAATATTTTTAATTGATTCCTACTAAATTTTGTATTTTTATAGGAGGTCTTATACAAAAGATTCTTTGTGAATTTAGCTCCTAATAGGTAAGAAATCGAGATTATAGTAAATAAGTAAAAACTTATGAATGGTTTAAAAACAAATAGACCAACAAGAATTGTTAATGAATTGATCAATAAATAAGAAGAATTAGCTAACAACCTAAGGCATCTTGAAACTGTTATGGAATCAGTGGTTATTGTATAAATAAAGTCTCCTGAATTATTATTGATATGAAACTCGTAGTCTTGATTAAGTAAATTATTTAAAATTTTTAAGGATACATTTTGTCCAACCGAAGCGGCCCATTTGTTTATTATAAATACTGAGAAAATTCTTATTGAAGTCCCTATTAGTAGACCTAAAATAAAAATAAGTAAGGTTATTAATATTAAATTAAATTGATTATCAATACCTAGACTAACAATGTAAGGATTTAATAAAAGATTATTAGGATTTGCTATGGATTGAATCAGCGGGAGAATTAAACTGAGACTAAAAGTTTCACTTAGACCAGAGATTAAACATAATATTGATATGGGTATTATTTTGCTTTTTTCCTTCTTCCCAATTGAATTAATAATTTCAATTATTATTTTTAAAGTTGATAAGGATTCTAAACTAATATCAAAATCTTTTTCATTTCGCATATCCATCATTAGTAAGACAATAAATTATAAAAGTGCTTTCCGAATAATTTCATAATTAAAATTTTGAAATTGCACCTTCTTGATTAATAACTAATTTTATTGTTTTTATTATGATTAATAAATCTAATAAAACACTTTGTTTATTTTGATAATATAAATCATAACTAAGTTTATATTCTGCATCTTTAACCGACGCACCATATGGATAATTAACTTGAGCCCAACCGCTCAATCCAGGTTTCACACAATATCTTAAATTATAGTTTTTGATTTCTTTTGATAAGATATTATCTAATTCTGGCCTTTCTGGCCTTGGTCCAATAAGGCTCATATCTCCTTTTATGACGGATAGTAACTGTGGTAATTCGTCTATTCTTGATTTGCGAATTATTTTCCCTATATTGGTTATTCTTCTATCTTTTTTAGTTGACCATACTGCTCCATTATTTTCTGCATTTTTTTTCATAGATCTTATTTTAACAATTTTAATTTTTTTTCGATTTATGCCAGTCCTTATTTGAGTATAAAAGGGGTTATGGCCATCCTCAATAAAAACTAGGAGGCAAATAAATATTATTAATGGACTAGAAATTAATAAAATAATAATACTTAGAACAATATCCAAAAGTTTCTTAAAAATAATATAAAAAGTTCTATCACTATTTTTATTTGAAATAGAAATAAATCTCTTATTAATTAAAAAAGACGGAAATCTATTTAAATATAGATCATGCCAATCTAATAAAGATAATGAATTAAATCCATCTTTTTTTAATTGTTTTAAATCAGAATTTTTAACTGAATTAAACTCATAGATAATTTTTTTATTTTTATTATGCTGATTATTATTTAAGAGTAATTCCTTTTTTTTTATTAAATTGATTTTATAGTTTTTTTCTTTAAAGTCATCATAAGCTTGTATTTTATCCAATGTATTTTTGCTACCGATAAATCCCCATGAATCATTTGTTTTGGTAAATTTATAGATAAATCTTCTTGTTAGAAATAATAGATTTGAAGATAAGAAGCAATAAAATATTATCCATAAAAAGTAGTTAATATTGAATAAAAATTCATGTGAAAATTTGAGTATTAGTAATAGAAAAGTTAATGATGTTATATATTTTTGAAAATATCTAGAATAATTTGGATTACCATAAATTAATTTGTGATAGCGACCAGTGAGATAACTTAATATTACCCAAGTTATTAATATAAAAAATATTTTTATTTTTATTAATTGATCAAAATGAAAATAATAAAAACAAATTAATATAAAGCTTTCTAGAAGTATATTTACTATCATTTTTCTCCTTAAGATTATCCATGATTTTTTTAAAAAAGTCATATAAACGTATTCGAAAAATATATTTGTGATGTTTTGGATTTTAAGACATTAATTATGGGCTTGTTTATTCAATAAATATTGATCTTTTTTTGCAATTTTTAAGTCTTCATTAATCATCTCATTAATCATTTCTTCTAAACTGGTTACGGGTTCCCATCCTAATTCCACTTTGGCTTTTGTTGGGTCTCCTAAAAGAGTATCAACCTCTGTGGGTCTGAAATATTTGGGATCAATTCTAATTACAATTTCTTGATTATCTGCTCTTCTACCAACTTCATTTAATCCCTCGCCCTCCCATTCGATAGCATCAGTATTTTCAGATTTCCCCCAACCAATTTTTTTAGCGCTTAATTCAACGAATCTTCGAACTGTCTCCATCCTCCCTGAAGCTATTACATAGTCCTTTGGTTCGTTTTGTTGAAGCATTTTCCATTGCATTTCTACATAATCTCTAGCGTGACCCCAATCTCTTCTTGAATCAAGATTCCCTAAATATAGGCATTTATCTAAACCATAATGAATCCTTGATAAACCTCTCGTAATTTTTCTGGTTACAAAAGTCTCTCCTCTTCTTGGACTCTCATGATTAAATAAAATGCCATTGCAAGCAAACATATTGTATGCTTCTCTGTAATTGACTGTTATCCAATATGCATAAAGTTTTGATGCACCATAAGGGCTTCTTGGATAAAAAGGGGTTTTTTCATTTTGAGGAGTTTCTTGAA
>MDSZ01211192.1_pt1 | contig 13671 bp, 13 predicted proteins | sample 811201 | NCBI WGS metagenome assembly MDSZ01 (sample SAMN05326647, study PRJNA326480) | marine metagenome | isolation source: seawater | place: Indian Ocean: North | collected 2010
CAATAGCCAATGCCTTCCCAGAAGCAGAAGTTCACGGTATTGATGTTGGGCCTGCTTTACTCAGATATGCCCACGCCAGAGCAGAAAGTCTTAATACAAAAATTCACTTTCATCAAATGAATGCAGAGAATCTCTCCTTTGAAGACAAAAGTTTTGACCTTGTTACTTGCCTTGCATCTCTTCATGAGATGTCACTAACAGCGGTTCAAAATGTTTTCAACGAGGCATTTAGAGTTCTTAAAACAAATGGACTATTTCTTGTCTCAGAAATCCCTCCATACGAAGGTCTTGATCCATGGACTCAGTTTGTCAAGGACTGGGATACGCTTAATAACAATGAGCCTTTTTGGGGTAAAATGCATGAAATGGATTTATGCTATGTAGCCAAATCTGCCGGATTTAATCCAAGTCACTACAACGAAGGCTTCGGCCCAGGCGTTGCAGAGGCCAATGCCATGAGTAAAGCCGTGGAAGTTAAGAATGATAAATTTATGGGATCCACAAGAGGTGGTGGGAACGCCTGGTATGCTGAAATGATAAAATAAGAAAAAGAATTATGCCAAGGCCACACATTGAATTTATCCAAACACAAATGCTTACTTGGGAAAAATCTAAAACTAATTCTCTTGCACTTATTAAAAATTTGAGCTCTGATAAAATAAGTGGGGCATCAACTAATATCATTAGGTATCCCAAAAACTTTGAATTTAACAACACTCATTTCTTAGAGTGCGATGAAGAATTTTTTATCCTTTCAGGTAAAATTTCAATAAACGATCATACTTACGTCAAGGGAGATTATGCTTTTTTTCCGGTTGGGCACCCTCGTGAGAAAATTAAATGCGAGCAACAAACAGATATTCTGACATATTATGAAGGAAATAATAAACCCGTATTTTCAAAAAAAATACCTAAGATAGAAACTTCACAACTTATTATTAAACTGGAGACACAAAAGGAAGATTGGGGAAAGGCAACAGATCCTAAAATTGCAGCGCTTGGTGTAAAAAGATTAGGACTAAGATCGGATCCAATTAGCGGGGAAACAACTTGGCTCTTAAATATTTCTCCAAACATGATGGACTCAGAATATGATAAGAAGGAGCTTCACCCTGTTGTCGAGGAAGTCTTTGTTTTATCTGGCGAGATGCATCTTCCTATGGGAGTATTAAAAAAGGGCGCATATTTCTGGAGACCTCCTAACATATCACATGGACCTGTAGGAACCAAAAAAGGTGCAGTTGGTATCTTTAGATCAAAAGGTGGCCCTCTGACAACTGAATGGTCAAAAAAAACTTACCCCGTTAAGTGGAATGCAGACTATACCCCTGTATTGCCCAAAAGCTTAATTAGTAAGCTTAATATTAATTATGACAAGAAACATCCTTATTAATCAAATTCTTTATTTTTATACTAAATAAATTCGCAATAAATGTTGAAATGCTTTAAGAACTATAAAAAAATTAAACTTTTGGATAATTATTGTGCTTTCACGTTCTCCAGGTCGTTTTGCTGTACTATTTATTTTAATCACCATCCTTCTTGATGCCATCACTTTTGGAATACTCGTTCCAGTTTTACCTGCGCTTATTACTGAATTGACTGGTGAAAACCTGGGGAAGGCTGCTACGTACAATGGAATTCTGATGTTTATCCATGCATTCATGCAATTTATATTTGCACCAATATTTGGAAATCTTAGTGATCGTTTTGGCCGAAGGCCAATTCTTCTGATATCTATGAGCATGTTTGGTATAAACTATATCGTTATGGGATTAGCAACTTCTGTAACATGGCTGTTTATTGGGAAATTATTTGCAGGAATTGCTGGAGGCACAGTAACAACAGCAAATGCATACATAGCGGATATAAGTGATGAGCAGAATAGAGCAAAGAACTTTGCACTCATTAGCGCTGCAATGGGTCTTGGATTCATTCTAGGGCCAACAATAGGTGGAGTTTTAGGTGAATATGGAACAAGAGTGCCACTCTTTTTCGCAGCTTTTCTTGCATTCATAAACCTAATCTACGGATTCTTTATTCTCCCAGAGACACTAAAAAAAGAAGACAGAAGAGCTTTTTCTTGGGCAAGAGCCAATACTATAGGAACTTTCAAACAAATGAAAAATTTTCCCGTCGTATTTGCTCTCTTTGGTGTTCTAATTTTCCATCTATCTGCACAAATGTCTCATCCTAGCACCTGGGCCTTTTATACAATGCTTAAGTTCGACTGGTCTGTTCAACAAGTTGGTTTTTCATTAAGTGTCTATGGTTGTATGACACTATTTGTGCAGGGGTTTGCAATAGGATATATAGTCAAGAGAATTGGGGAAGAAAAAACAGCAATAATAGGACTTATCACCGCATCGGTTTGTTTTATTGGATTTGCCAGTGCTACAGAAGGTTGGATGATATATGCATGGCTAATTCCTGGAGGATTTGCGGGACTTGCTTTGCCATCTATTCGTTCAATAATGTCAAAGCAGGTTCCCCCAAATAGACAAGGAGAACTGCAAGGTGCAATAACAAGCATACAAAGCTTTGTGGCTATGTTTGCTCCACTTATGATGACACAAATCTTCAATATCTTTACAGATACAAGTTTTAAATATTATATTCCTGGAGCTCCATTTTATACTTCTGGAGTTATAATATTTATTGCATTTATTTTATTCCTTAGGTGCCTTAGATTAAATAAAGAAATAAATAATTAATTTTTTACTTTTCATAGGAAGCTTTTATGGGACCACGTATTTTAAAAGGTTTTGTTAATGTTGGAAAGGGTCAAGTTCACTACAGAATTTGCGGTGAAGGCCCGCCCATAATCCTTCTCCATGACTCGCCAAGATCCTCAGTATTACACTTACCTTTACTTAAATATTTCTCTAAAGAATTCTCTACAATCGCAATAGATACGCCTGGTTACGGAAACTCAACTCCTCTTAAAAAAGATGGTCAGTTAGAGATAGTTGACTTTGCAAATGCCCTTTCTGAAACAATACTTGGTTTCAAATTAGAAAAATGTCCAGTTTACGGCTTCCATACAAGCTCCAAGATTCTTTTAGAGTTTGCTGCGCGACATCCAAATAGAGTTTCATTAGCAATTATGGATGGCCTCTCTTTACCGGAGGGCGATACTGACCATAAGTTTATTTCAAGTTATATGCGCCCCTTTAAAATTACTGAAACAGGGAGTTACCTTGCAGAAGAATGGACGAGGGTAAGAGATTTTCAAAGATGGTTTCCATGGTTTCTTAAATCAAAAAAGACAAGACTTTCCTCAAATCAGAGAAAAATGGATTTTATGCATGCATATTGTATGGACCTTTTTATGGCTGGCCCCCACTTCTCAGATGCTTATGCTGCAGCCATGCGTTATAAGGCCGTAAAAGTAGTGCCAAAAGTAAAGGCAAAGTCTATCTTTATGGCTAGAGAAGATGATGTGCTTTATCCATTTTTAGATAGTCTTCCAAAAAATCTTCAAGAAAACTGTAAGATTGAACGACTAACGGCTGATATTGATAAGTGGAAGCTAAGACTTCTAGAATTATTTAGAGAAAACTCTAGATCAAAAGAAACCAAAAACTTTATCCCCCCAAATCCACTCAGTAATCCACTTGAAGGTGACTTGGTTACTAAAGGATATGTGCAAACAAAAGAAGGTCAAGTTCTTATTCGAAGGTGTGGCCATGGAAATAAAACACCCATAGTATTTCTTCATGATCTACCAGGAAGTTCAAGAGCAGATGAAGAGTTTATTAAATTACTCTCAAAAGATAGGATTATCTACGCTATCGATCTACCTGGATGCAATGACTCAGATAAAATAAATGACCCTACTTCAAAAAAATATTTAGACTCGATATATCAAATAATTACAGAATTAAATTTAAAAAAAATTAACATAGTAGCAAACGGTCTCTCAACATCACTAGCTATAGAATTTTCAATTTTTCATAAGAGTAAAGTCGATAGAATTGTTTTAGATAGTATTATTTTAGGTAATTCTGCGTATAGAGATAACTTAAGTGCAAACTATTTAGCTAATATTGAGCCAAAAATTGATGGGTCTCATTTACATGCCTGCTGGCACATGATTAGAGATCAAAGCATTCAATGGCCTTGGTATGACGGAACAAAAAACGCAATTAGAAAAATAGACCCCACATTAGATGAGACGAATATTCATATCCGATTAGTTGATACTTTAAAACAATGGCATAACGCACATGACCCAATTAAAGCATCTTTTGAGATTAATCTTGAAGAAATTTTGCCCAAACTAGAGAGTCCAGTGCTCTTAATAAGCAGAGAAAGTGACCCAAAATATTCCTGGGTTGAAAAGGCTGGCTCACTAATACAGAATTCTAGTAAATCTGAATATCATGCTGATAAAACTATTTTGGCAAAAAACATATTATCATATTTAGATAGTTAGAAAATTATGACCTCTTAAGTTTTCCATCTTTAATTTCCCAAGTCTTACCACCTATTAATTTTCCTGCAACTGGATTCCAAGGAAGTATTTTTACATCCTTCCAAATATTATTTTTCACGTATGGATCGCCCTCAAATAGGGATATTGCTTTTTCCCTTGTCTCTGCCTCGTAAACTAAAATAGACCCCTGGGAACCTTTAGTAAAATCTTTCTCACTAACAGGACAAGCTCCAGCAATAACCACTTTATCTAACACACTTTCAATATATTCAAGGTGCTCTATCAAAAGTTTACTTCTTTTCTCTTCCTGATTTCCATCATCAAGGCATATAAAAGCAAATTTCATTTATCTTCCTAAAAAAAAGCTTGTAATCCTGTTTGTGCTCTTCCAAGAATTAGTGCATGAATATCATGTGTTCCCTCGTAAGTATTTACAGTTTCCAAGTTAATCATATGTCTCATTACATGATAGTCTTCCTGTATTCCATTTCCTCCAAGAATGTCCCTCGCATGCCTTGCAATCTCAAGCGCTACTCCAGCATTATTTCTTTTAACTATTGAAATCTGCTCTGGAGCACATTTTCCCTGATCAATTGCTCTACCAACTTTATAGGAAGCCAAATAACCCATAAATATTTGTGTCTGCATATCCACAAGTTTTTTTTGAATCAGCTGTGTCTGGGCTAAAGGTTTTCCAAACTGTTTTCTCTCTAATGCATAATTTCTTGATATATGCCAACAGTCTTCAGCAGCGCCCAATGCACCCCAGGAAATGCCATATCTTGCTTTATTTAGACATCCAAAAGGTCCTTTTAAACCTTCAACATTTGGTAAAATAGAATTTTGGTCAACTTCAACTTCATCTAAAACTATTTGCCCTGTCTGTGATGTTCTTAATGATAACTTTCCTTCAATTTTAGGAGCAGATAGTCCTTTCGTACCTTTTTCAATGAGAAACCCTCGAATCTTTCCATCTTCCATTTTAGCCCAAACTACAAATATATCTGCGATAGGGGAATTTGAAATCCAAGTCTTAACCCCATTTAAAACGTATCCACTATTTGTTTTCCTTGCCTTTGTTAACATGCTTCCGGGATCTGAACCTGAGTCTGGCTCAGTCAAACCAAAACAACCTACTAAATCACCATTTATAAGACCAGGAAGGTATTTTTTTCTCTGATATTCAGACCCATAAGCCGCAATTGGATAAATAACCAGAGAAGACTGGACACTTAGCATCGATCGATAGCCAGAATCTATTTTTTCTATCTCTCTTGCTACAAGACCATAAGCAACATGACCCAAATCTGAACCACCATACTTAACGGGTGCATTAACACCTAATAGACCCAAAGACCCCATATGTGGGTAAATACTTGTATCGAATTTTTCTTCTCTAAATGATTTAATTACTTTTGGCAAAAGAAACTCAGATGAAAAATTTTTAGCGGTTTCCTGAACAAGCCGCTCTTCACTAGTGAGATCATCATGAATGTTAAAAGGGTCTTTCCAAGAAAATGTACCCCATGAAGTTGAATAATCGTCTTCTTTTTCTTTTTTTGATTTCATTTTATTTCTTCATGATTCTTTAATTAAGGTGATGCTTATTTATATGCACCAAACATATATATTCCACCATTATTTTTTGGGTTAGATTTAATTTTATCTGCCCTCATCTTTGCCTCATGAGCATGGCGACTAAAATGACCAGACCAGCTTGGGTAACTTTCATCATGTCGATCGATTTGCTGAGAAGTTTCAAAGACCTTATCTTTATCAAAGCCAACTTGCAGCATCTCTTCCACTATGTTTAAGCTATGAAGCTTAGCCCAGTAAGGCTCTCCGTTGTACCAAGCATCCCAGTCTCTAACAAATTTTTCAAAAGCTTCCGTATCTTCATCAAAATTTGGTTGTTCCATGTGTATCATTAACTTACCAGGTTTAAGTAGTCTTAATGAATTGCGAAAAATATTTCTCATCGATTTAGCAGAAATCTCATGAAAAAACATTGCTGAAATTATTAGATCTGCAGTATTTTCTTTGAAATCAGAAAACTCAAAATCACACTGTTTAAAAATCACATTATCAACTCCCATATCAACCGCTCTAGCATGTCCATATCTAAGCATGGGCGCTGCAACATCAATCGCAAACACCTTTGCATTTGGAAACGCCTGTGCAATAGGCAGAGTATTAATACCGGCTCCCGCGCCAATATCGTAAATAACCTTTGGATTAAGCTTACTATTGTTTTCCTTTATCCAATTTGCCATCGCCCTACCAATAATGTCGCTTTTTGGTCCAGTGCCTCCGGCAACGGTTGTAAAATGTCCAGCCTCATAATTTGCAGGAGCTGAAATATCTTTTTCTGTAACCTCGGTATAATAACTACCAGGCATGCAATGGTTATCAATTGCACTTAAATAGTTTGGTATCTTAACATTTTTATCAAGTTGTAAATTTTCTGGATTAGTTTTGCTTAACTTTTTTGACTGATCAATAAGCTTGTCAATTTGCCTATAAACTATTGAACGGCCTATCTGGTGCCTCATTTCCATAGTGTTTCTTCTAATTGCTGACCATGCCTGATAGATTTTATTATCTTTTATGATATTTCTTACTTCTATAGATGTTTTTGGTTTTCTTCCAAATTTTTTTACAAAGTCTGGCTCAACCTCATTCTTGTATGCACGAGAAACCCCAGGAAAAAGCACATTTCCAACATGAATATTTAAGTTAGCTATAAAGTTCATTCTAGAATTTTCGTCATGGTTCACCTCTGGAAGGACCTTATGACGATATATCCGGTTATATGGTGGTGGAAGAGGAATTTTATTTGTCATAACTATTTCTTAAAGTCATTTCTTGATTTATTGTATTTTCACAAACTATTTGTGGTCAATGTTAATTTTATCGATATTAAATCAACCTTTCAATAGCCCTTTGGGTATATAAAAAGAAAAATTAAAAAAAATGAGCCAAACTCTTATCCAAAAAATACTATCAAGAGCATCAGGTAAATCTGAGGTTAAAGTTGGAGAAATCGTTACATGTGATGTAGACATAGCGATGATACTTGACTCGGGCGGACCGAGAAAAATTTGGCCAAGATTAAAAAATTTAGGAGTAGGAGTTTTTGACCCTGAAAAAGTGATTGTAGTTGCAGACCACTTTGTACCAGCTGCAGATCCTCAAAGTGCTGCTATTCTTAAATTAACAAGAGATTTTGTAAAGAATTATAATATTAAGCACTTTTATGACATGGAAGGTATATGCCATGTGATAATGGCAGAAAATGGACATCTCCAGCCTGGGCTATTCTGCTGTGGCGGTGATAGTCATTCTACAATGGGAGGTGCATTCGGCTGTTACATGGCTGGCTTTGGTGCAATTGAAATGACTGGTGTGGTGATAACTGGAAAAATTTGGTCAGTTGTAATGGATACAATAAAGGTCAACTGGGAAGGTTCGTTTTCTAGAGGAGTAACAGCAAAAGATATTATGTTGTTTCTAGCGAAAAAACTTGGAATGGAAAATGCCTTTAAAGCAGTTGAATTTGGCGGAAGTACGGTCAAAAACATGTCAATGCAAGAAAGAATGGTATTAACAAATATGGCAGCGGAATTGGGAGCAGAGACAGGGCTTATTGCACCTGATAAAACAACACTCGAGGCAATAAGATTAGCTGGAGTTGAACCACAAACGAATGCTTTAAGTTGGAAAAGTGATGATAATGCATCTTTTTGTGAAACACATAACTTTAATGCTGAGAATTTATTGCCGCAAGTTGCTGCACCTCATAAGCCATCAAACTCTGCATCTGCTGAGCAATTTGAGCAAGAAAATATTAAGATTGATCAGGCATATATTGGAGCTTGTGTTGGAGGCAAGCTCAATGATTTACATATGGTAGCGAGAGTATTGAAAGGTAAAAGCGTATCTCCAAAAACGCGTTTATTGGTAGCACCCTCCTCAAAGAAAATTATGGCTCAAGCAGCATCAGATGGAACATTAGAGATAATAACAAATGCAGGAGGTATAATACTACCTTCCGGATGTGGTGCTTGTGCAGGTCTTGGCGCCGGTGTTATTGCAGAAAAAGAAGTATGTATATCTTCTACAAATCGAAACTTTCAAGGCAGGATGGGCTCAAAAGACTCATTTGTATACCTCGCATCACCATATACAGTAGCAGCAAGCGCAGTAGCTGGTAAGATTATTGATCCAAGAGAACTAATATGAAAGAAAAAATAATAAGGGGTAAGGCATGGGTATTTGGGGATGAAATAAATTCAGATGTAATGGCTCCAGGAATTTACTTTAAGGAGTCCATGGATGTTATGGCCTCTCATTGTTTGGAAGCAATAGATCCATTATTTGCAAAAGAAGTTAAACCAGGAGACATAGTTGTTGCTGGAAGAAATTTTGGGGTTGGATCTGCCAGAGAACAAGCAGCACTTGCATTTAAGGAATTGAAAGTTGGAGCAATCATTGCCAAATCTTATGCTCGTATTTTTTATCGGAATGCTCTTAATTTTGGCTTACCTGCTCTTGTGTACAACTCAACTAGTGAAATAAAACCAAAAGACGAGCTTTTAATTGATCCCGTTAAAGGAGAATTAAAAAATCTTACCACTAAAATACATATTAATGTCAGCCCCATACCAGAACACCTTATGGATATGATTTCTTCAGGGGGGTTGATGCCATTTCTTAGAAAGAAAATTGATGACGGTGAAATAAAAGTTAGGAAAGAATAAAGTGAATCATGCTAAAAAACTAAGAGATTTGTTAAAGAATAATAGTATTAATATCGCTCCAGGTATATACGACGGATTTACTGGTTTAATGGTGCAAAATGCAGGCTTTGAATGTGCGTACGTGAGTGGAGCAAGCATTTCATACTCTCAGCTTGGCAAGTCAGATGTTGGACTTACAACACTAACAGAAGTTGCAAATACAATTTCACGAATACGTGAAAGACTATTAATTCCATTAGTTGTAGACGCAGATACTGGTTTTGGTAATGCACTAAACGTTCAAAGAACTGTCAGGCTTCTTGAAAACGCTGGAGCATCTGGAATTCAAATAGAAGATCAAACAATTCCAAAAAGATGTGGCCATCTTGATGGGAAGGATATAATTACCCAAGGCCAAATGGTTGGAAAAATTAAAGCAGCAAAAGATACTATTGAAAATGATAATACAATAATAGTTGCAAGGACTGATGCAATTGCAGTTGAAGGATTTGAAGCTGCCATATCAAGAGCTGAAGCATATTTGGAAGCAGGAGCAGATATGCTATTTATTGAAGCACCCAGGTCAATTAAGCAGATGGAAGATATTGGAAAAAAGTTTTGCAAGAAAGTATCTTTATTAGCCAACATGGTTGAAGGGGGTAAAACCCCTAAATTAAATTCTCAACAATTAGAAAAATTAGGCTTTAATTTTATTATCTTTCCAGGGTCTATGATTAGGACCTTTGCATTTGCAGCTCAGTATTATCTAAATAATTTAAAAAAACATGGATCTACTGATAAAGTTCAAGATAGGATGTTAGACTTTGGACAGCTAAATGATTTATTGGGAACCAATGAACTCTTAGACAAAGTAAAACAATACGAAGAATAAACATAAATTTGAAATGAAAATATGCTCTAAATATTTCCTAAGGTAACTATTATACTGAAGAGGTAAATGAAAAATGGAACTATCTGACAAAACGGCTCGACAAATCTACAAAGAAGTGAAATCTAACCCAGCAAGAAAAAAATTTGGCTTTGGTAACAAGGCAGCTCTCATAAACATCGACCTTCAAAAAGCCTACACAAGACAAGACTTGTTCAAAACAGCATACGAAACCGATCCAAAACAAATAGATTATGTTAATGAAATAGCAGGTTTAGTTAGAAATAAAAACTGGCCTGTAATTTGGACATATGTTGCCTATCATGATTCTGGAGATGATGCTGGTGTCTGGGGGACTAGAACAGATACAGAGGATAGTTTACAGAACATCAAATTTGGATCTACCAGGTCTGAGCTTGATGAAAGGTTAGACATAAGAAAACAAGATCATATTGTAGACAAGAGAATGCCATCCGTTTTCTTTGGTACCCATATTGAAATGCTCCTAAAACATTATGAAGTCGATACATTACTATTAACGGGTGGCTCCACATCCGGCTGTGTAAGGGCCACTGCTGTAGACAGTTTGTCAAGAAGCTTTAGAACAATTGTTATTGAAGAATGTGTTGCAGATAAACATGAAAGCTATCATTTTGCAAACCTAACTGATCTTGCATTAAAATACGCCGACATAGAATCTGTGAGTTATATTAAGGAATTATTAAGAAGTAAAAATTAATGGAGTAAAAAGTGAAAGAGGACCTTAAACTTTACGACTACTGGGCTTATGAAGGTAGGCCCAAAATTAGATGGCCTAACGGGGCAAAGGTAGCCTTCTGGGTAGCTCCTAATATTGAGTTTTATGAAATTAACCCACCGGTAAATCCACTCAGAAAAGCTTGGCCAAGAATACACCCTGATGTTTTATTAAACTCAAGTAGAGACTATGGAAATAGAGCTGGACACTGGCGCATGATGGAGGTTATGGATAAATACAACGTAAGAGGGTCAGTATCACTTAACATAGCCCTGATAGATCATCACCCAGAGCTAATAAAGGAAGCAAAAGATAGAAAATGGGAATTCTTTTCACATGGCATATACAACACTCGTTATTCATATGAAATGAACGAACAACAGGAAAGGGCTATTTTAGAAGATAGCATTGAATCAGTTCTTAATGCTACGGGGCAAAAACTTGCTGGATATCTTGCACCTGCATTAACCCACACCGAAAAAACTATTGATTTGCTGGCAGAATATGAATTTCTTTACACGTGTGATTTGTTTCAAGATGATACACCTCAGCCTTTAAATGTATCAAAAGGGAAACTTATCTCAATGCCTTACTCATTGGAAATTAATGATATAATTGTTTACAACTCTTATCTTGGAACTCCTCGACGATATGCTCAAATGATAAAAGATCAATTTGATCAATTACTCAAAGAAGGAGATGAATGCGGAACTGTAATGTGCATCCCTCTTCATGCATACGCAGTAGGTCACCCTCATAGGATTAGAGGCTTTGAAGAAGCATTGGATTATATAACATCTCATAGCAAGGAAGATGTTTGGATTACTACGGGTCGTGAAATTGCAGAATATTATTATAAAAATTATTACGACGATTGTTTAAAAAGTATTAAAAAACAAAATTAAGAGTTAAATATGACATTAGAAAAAGAATATTTAGAATACCCAAAGCGTATGTATGGAATGGACCATAACTTTTTTGACTGGTCGATCTTACAAAAAAGAAAAAAAATAATTTGGCCAAATAATGCTAGAGTTGCTGTTTGGATAAGTTACTCTTTAGAGTTTTTTCCACTAAATCAACCATCAGAACCTTTTAAAGCTCCAGGAGGAATGGTAACTCCATATCCAGACCTTAGACATTTCACAACCCGTGACTATGGAAATAGAGTTGGCATAAGCAGAATTTGGAAATGTTTATCAAAACATAATCTTAAGGCCTCAGCAGCCGTAAATTCTTCTGTTGCCAAGAGGTATCCTTATATCATAAAAAAAATAAATGATAGAAATGACGAAATTATTGGACATGGTGTCGATATGGGCAAAATCCATTATGGAGGAATGGATGATAAAAAAGAATCTGATTTAATTAAAGAAAGCTTGGACACACTCAGAAAAATTTCAAACCAGAAAGTATTGGGTTGGTGGTCCCCAGCTAAATCTGAAAGCTGGAATACATGCAAGCATCTTGCGTCAAATGGTATTGAATACACGTGTGATTGGTGCAATGACGATATGCCCTATAAGATGAATAGTGAGGCTGGAAATATATGGGCTATGCCCCATGGAAGCGAAATTTGGGATAGAACTATAATAATGGATAAAAAGCAAACTGAAGAAGAATTTGTGGAACAAGTTCAAGATGCTTTTACTACCCTTTATGAGGAGTCCGAACAATACGGAGGAAGAGTATTATCTATAATTCTAACACCATATATAATGGGGCTTCATTACCGAATAAAATACCTAGATAAGCTTTTTGAATGGATAAATAATAGAGAATTTGCTTGGAACGCTACAGGTATAGAAATACTAAATGAAATAAAAAAACAATAACCAAGAGACTGAAATGTATAAAATCTATTGCCCTTCGAAAAAAAGTATTGGTTTATTATTCTTTATAGTAAGTTTATTTTTGACTAACATTGTTAATTCTAAGGAAAAAAACTTGTCTAAACTACTTCGATTTAAGATGGCAACTGTTAGTGTTGTGAATTTAGAAGAATCTGAAGAACTCTATAATGAGTGGTTGTACTACGAAACTATTGAAAGAGGAACCGTACCAGTTGAATTAGCTTTATCTTGGGGAGCAGAAAAAACTGGGGGCCAGCCATATGTAGTTATGCAACCAGCAAGTGGAGAGGACGTTTACATTCGCCTCATCAAAATAAACCAACCTCCAAAATATATTGCAAATACTACATGGGGATGGAATGCTATTGAAATAATTTGTGAAGACCCAGATGGACTTAACGAAGATTTTAAAAATTCTCCCTTTAAGATACTTGGAGAACCTGATGCCCTAAAAAACTATCCAAGCATTAGAGCTATGCAAGTTCAAGGCAAAGAAGAAGATGTTATATATTTCACAACAGAAACTGGAAGCTATAGAAAATCCCCTCTACCAAGGCCGAAATCAAAGATTGGAAGAATTTTTATTATGGTTGTTGCGGGACCCGATATTTTTAAACTTCAAGATTGGTATTCTGAGAAATTTAATATGCAAAAGAAAAAAATTAATAATTCACCAATAGCTCTCATCAATAAAGCACAAGGAATACCTCTTGATAGTGAAAGGCCCCTTACAACTCTATCATTATCTGAACATGGCAATCTCCTAGAGCTGGATGGTTATGGTAATAACACGGGGCCAAGAATGCAGAATATTGATGAACTTCCTCCTGGTATTTCCATTACCTCGATTAGCGTAAAAAATCTCGATGACTTAGATCTAAAATATATTACAAGACCAATTAATTCATATGGGTCACGATCTGCTACAGTTGTCGGGCCAGCCGGTGAACTTCTTGAACTCATTGAGGAAAATAAATAACAGGATAACTTTAATG
>MDSZ01235586.1_pt1 | contig 13671 bp, 16 predicted proteins | sample 811201 | NCBI WGS metagenome assembly MDSZ01 (sample SAMN05326647, study PRJNA326480) | marine metagenome | isolation source: seawater | place: Indian Ocean: North | collected 2010
CCTCTCTGGTTTTGTTGCAAATGAACATATTGATCATTCTGGTGTCAGTATAACGGCAGGGGATGGTCTTACAGGCGGCGGTACTATAGCATCTACAAGAACTGTGGCGGTTGGTCAAGGAACTGGCATAACAGTTAATACGAACGATATCGCAACAAATGATTCTGAGATTGTTCACGACAATCTATCTGGTTTTGTTGCTAATGAACATATTGATCACTCTGGCGTTAGCATAACAGCAGGTGATGGGCTAACTGGGGGCGGCACCATTGAATCAACCAGAACTCTCGCAGTCGGAGCAGGTACTGGAATTGATGTTGCCGCTGATGCAATTTCTGTAGACGTTTCGGATTTTATGACAAACGGATCAGACAACAGAGTTGTAACAGCAACTGGTACAGATGCTATGAATGCTGAAGCAAACTTAACATTTGATGGAACAACTTTGCAGGTTACTGCGAACTCAGATGGGAATAATGATCAATTATTGTTATATGAGTCTGCCAATGATTACGCTAGACTTTCTTTTGCAAACAGTGCAGATACCACAGGCGATGGCGGTAGTTTTTCTCACAGATGGACGCTGGCAGGATTGGCTGCAGTTGATGCATCACCAGAAAATGCGAAATTTAATATTTACTACGAGGATTTTGGTGACGTTATCACCTTCACAGGCGCGGGTAAAGTTGGTATAGGGCAAACTACTCCTACAAAACAACTTACAATTGAGATGAATAATACAAACACTACTGTTGCCTCTGGACACGCCCTCGGCGGTGGCGGCGCTGGCGATGGGTTGCTTATTGAAAACATATCTACCACCACCAATAGTTATGCAAATTTAGATTTTAGAGCAGCCACGGCCGACGCTAGAATAGCACTTCAGTACAAAGGTGCATCAAACAATGGAGATATGCATTTTGTAATGGATAACAGCAACACTCCAACATCACAATTCATTATTTCAAACGAAGGCGAGTTGTTTGCTCCAAACTTGGATGCAATCTCTGGTGACTATTACATGAGATATGAAACGGATGATGGGGAGATCGGATATATCACCTCAAAGCGAATCACAAAAAAGAACATAGAGACTATATCTAGTTCTCGTGCGATAGAAATTATAAACAACCTAAACCCTGTTAATTTTGAGTACAAGTCGGAGAAAATGCCTGGATTAAAGTTTGGATTTATAGCAGAGGAAGTTGCAGATGTTGACACTAATTTGTCATCTTACCATGCAGATTACCAATACAATGAAGAAACTGGCAAGATTGAAAGAGACGAAGAGACAGGAGAGAAGATAATAAAATCTGATGCAAGAGTGCCATGCATGTGGTCTATGGAAGGCGTTATATCAGTATTGGTTAAGGTAGCACAAGAGCAACAAAAACAAATTGCAGAACTTAAAGAAAAAGTTGAATCTTTAAAATAAATTTGATTTAATAATTTATATCTGATATACTTTGTTTATGAGAAAGTTATTGGTATATTTCTTGTTGTTTGGTTGTATTAACCATCACTCTCCAAACGATGATTTAGATACGCAATATTGGATATGTAAAAATGAAGAATCAATTCACCACAACAGATTGTGTCATGATGATTGTTATGTTCCTGGCGATCCTTATAAATTTTGTTGGTTATTGCTTGAAGTAATGTGTAAGGAAGATTTTCTGTCTAACGATACGAAAGAATCGTGCCAAGTTTTTGAAGAGAGTTATCATGATCAGAATAATTAAAAAAATACCAAAAAAAGTTACAGTTGCTTGTTCTGGTGGCATTGATTCAATGGTTTTTGTGCACTTCTTGCTACGGGGAAAGAAAGATGTACAGTTAGCTTATTTTAATCACGACACTGCCTTTGCTAGAAAGTCAGAACAATTTGTACAGGAGTTTGCAGAAGACAATAGACTCAAACTTCATATCGGCAGGGTTAAGGGGAGAAAAGAAAAACGTTCTTTAGAAGAGTTTTGGCGTGATGAGAGATATGGTTTTTTGCAAAGTATTAAAAGTGATTTTGTCATCACCTGTCACCACCTAGATGACTGTGTTGAAACATGGCTGATGTCAGCGTTTCATGGTCAGTGTAAATTAATACCATACCAAAGGAACCATAATATTTTCAGACCTTTCTTGATGACATCTAAGCTATCCATAAAAAGATATGCAGACTCTAAGGATGTAAAGTGGGTTGAAGATCCTTCAAATCAGTTAACAAATTTTGCAAGAAATAGAGTAAGACATAACATTATGCCAGAGGTCTTACAGATTAATAAAGGTATAAGAAACACAATTAGAAAAAAATTAGTTGAAACTTATTTGTAAGTGTGTTATAAAGGTATTAATGGGCCTATAGCTCAATCGGTTAGAGCAACGGTCTCATAAACCGTAGGTTCCTGGTTCAAATCCAGGTGGGCCCACCAAATTAAAAAGGAGTAAATATAGTGATAGACCAATTTTGGGGATCAGAAGAAGAGAGAGGCGAGGTTGTTAAAAAGATAAATTCTCCGATGGAAAAAAGTAACGATGACGGCGGCGATTTTAATCAAGTAGATAGCTCTGGAAATAGAATCTATTTTTACTCTGGAGTTAGCAGACCAAAAGTATTAAAGCTTAATAAGACCTTATTTAATCTTAATGCAAACTTGGCACCAAAAGCAGAAATGTACGAGTGTGGCAAACCAGTTATTAAACTTCACATTAATAGCTACGGTGGTTCAGTATTTGCAGGTCTCTCTGCAGTTGATCACATTATCAACTCTCCACTGCCAGTTCATTCTGTTATTGATGGTTGTGCTGCTTCAGCAGCTACATTGATGTCCGTTGTTGCAGATAAAAGATACATTCAAAGAAATGCATGCATGCTAGTGCATCAGCTTTCTGGTGTTATGTGGGGTAAATATGCAGCAATGAAAGACGACATGGAAAACTCAAAGATGTTAATGAAAAAGATTAAAAACATCTATAAAAAATACACTAAAATACCAGAGTCTAAGCTTGACGATATTTTAAAACACGATCTTTGGTGGGATGCAGAAAAGTGCCTTGAGTATGGACTTGTAGACGAGATTATTTAATAAAATGCCTATTTATCAATATAGATGTGAAAAATGTGGACACCAATTCAAGATCCTACAGAAGTACTCAGATAAGATAGAAATGCTTGAGTCTGGTTTCTGTGAAGAGTGTGGTGAGAAATCATTAAGAGAAGTGATTTCTACCTCCGTTTTCCACTTAAAAGGAGGGAGTTGGGCAAAAGATGGCTACGACTGAAAGATCAATCACAAGTAAAGAATCTTTAGAGTTTTTAAGCTCTGTGTTTAAAGACCATGAGCATTTAGGGGCAAACCTCAATAATCACAAAAAAACCCCAAGATCTCAAGATACGTATCAATTTACAATAGACAAAATGTCAGACACTATTATAGAGACAATAATGTCAGATGAGAAAATGGGGGTGAAGGATGTCTATTATCATCCTTTAGTCGCACCACAGGGTTATGGGATATCTCTTAGATATCGTATGTATGTGGTGTATGAAAAAATTAAACTTAGAAAGAGAGGTAGGTCCAAATCATGATGAGAAATAGAAGATCTAAAATTCAAAACATACAAAAAGAAATTGAAGAATTAGAATTATCAATTCAAAAAGCAAAGTCATCTAAAAAGAATGCGTTTGCGGCTAGACTGACAATGATGAAAGAACAAAAAGAAAAACTTCTTGAAACTTGGTATTCTACTCCTTAAGTTTCTTAAAGGTTTTGTGAACAAAATCTAGTGTAGAATCATAGGTAGAAACCAGCGTGACGCTATTAAATGATGGGTGTGTTGCAAAAAGAATTCCTATCAATTCTCCTTTCTGATTTAAAATACCACTCCCAGAACAACCTCCAATTGCACGAATGGTCGTCACAGAAAATTTACCTTTGTGGGCTTGACCACTGTATGTGCCCTCTAAGACGGGGACTGCTGGTGGATGAAATATACCTAACGGAGCAGATAGAGAATATATTTTATCACCTATGTACGGTTCATCTTTTGATATTTTGACTCCTTTTATTTTCAAAGATTTAACAAACAAAGCACAGATATCTGGATTGGTAAAACTTGTATTAACTATTGTGGCCTGACCTGCCCTCCCAAACCTGTCAAATACTTTAAAAGTTAAGAAGTGATTTGTTAATCCTTTTGGTAGTTCATTTTGCTGTATTTCGCATATGTGACCAGCTGTCAATATTAAAGACCCAACGTCTTTAACACTACCAATTGATATTCCAGATCCAGTTGAAGTAAATGAATCTCTAACGCAAACACTCATTCCATCTGTTTCTTTACAAGCTTCAACGTGAAGTTTGGCATTAACAAAGACAAAAGAATCAGCAGGTATTGTACTTCTTTCGTGCACATGAACATGTGCTTGGCATGAAATCAAAATTAAAATAAATAAAAGTAAAAAAAACTTGTGCATAAGCTATCCTATATAATAAGTATAGTTAAAATGAATATATTTTTAAAGGAACACATAAAATGTTTTATACACTATTAACAATTGCCTGCCTTTGCAGTACTACAGAAGCTAAAATAGAACATACAAAGCCAACTGTAAAGCCGCAGCCGACTGTTATTGAGAAGTTCATTAACATTCCAAAACAATTCAAAGTTTCAGATAAGGTAAAGTACAACAAAGTACCAACCAGGTGGGAAAGAAGTTAGCAACAAACTAATTACTGTATAAGAAAGAGAGTTTTGTTTTGGCTAAAAAAATTTACGTTCTTGACACCAATGTGTACTTAACTGATTCTAATTCAATAGAATCATTTAACAATAATGATATAGTAATTCCACTGAAAGTGCTTGATGAAATAGACAAGCACAAAAAGCGACAAGATCCTGTCGGTATTCATGCTAGAAAGACAATAAGGAAGCTTGATAAGTTAAGAGAGCAGGGGAACCTTGCATCTGGTGTAAGAATCGCAAAAGGCAAAGGTATGATGTATGTTAAGTCTTATGACTCATCATCTCTACCCCCAGATTTGGAGCTTAATAATCCAGATAATCAAATATTAGCAACAGCTTTGACTCAAAAAAGCCTGCACCCTAATAGAAAAGTGATACTTGTATCTCGTGATATTAACATGAGGGTTAAGTGTGATTCTTTAGATTTAATATCAGAAGATTACAATGCAGAACAGGTTGTAGACGACATAAGTGGATTGTATACTGGTCTAACCGAGCATCTAGTTGACGATCAAATTATTGACAAGGTTTACAATGATGAGGATGTATATCTTTCAGAAGATGAGACCTCACTAAGCAAGAATCAGTTTGTGATGCTTATATCAAACTTCAATGACAAAAAATCTGCGTTAGTTAAGTTTAAGGACTACACCAGGCCAGTAAAAAAGATTTCTAATTTCAAAAAGGGGATATGGTCTTTGAAGCCAAGAAACAAAGAGCAGCAATTTGCACTTGATCTCTTAATGGACCCCAACATACCTGTTGTTACTTTAATTGGTAAAGCTGGCTCTGGCAAAACTCTATTAGCTTTGGCTGCCGCACTCCATCAAACTTTTGGAGAGGTTGCAAACGACAGAATATATAACAAGATATTAGTTACCAAGCCTGTTGAACCAGTCGGAAAAGACATAGGCTTTTTACCTGGCACCATGGAAGAAAAGATGTTTCCCTGGCTTGCACCAATTCAAGATAATTTGCAATTTCTTTTTGGTAATGATAAGATGACACTAGAGATGCACATAGATGAAGGCAGAATTGAGGTTGAAGCTATGACTTACATTAGAGGTAGGTCTATATCAAACTCTTTTATTATTATTGATGAAGCACAAAACATGTCCAGGCATGAAATAAAAACAGTCTTGACAAGAGTTGGAGAAGGCACTAAAATAGTATTAACTGGTGACATTGAGCAAATTGATAATATTTATATTGATGCAACTAATAATGGATTATCCTATGTGGTTGAAAAGTTTAAGTCTGAGGAGATTGCTGGCCACATTACACTGACAAAAGGTGAACGCTCAAAAGTTGCATCTGTTGCTGCTAAAGTACTATAAGGAGAATAAGTTATGTTTATTAAGTTTGATGAAAAAAATAAAAATGAAAATGAGGAAATGACAAAGACTGTAGAGACAGATACTGAATTAAAAACTATGATTGTGGACTTTGTGGGAAATAAAATTCAACCCGAAGATGATAATATTACCACAGAAATGATTGTTGATGTTTTTGCAAAAGAGTTTCCTGAATTTTTAATGGCTGTGGCTGAAGAGAACTTTATACGTGGATATGAACAGGGACTTTCAGATCTGAGCATTCAAGAGGATTGTGATAATCCTGGAATCGCTCCTCCATGGCATGTGGATCAAGTGGATGAACAGTGAATATATAAAAGATTCTAGCAAAAATTTCAAAAAAACATTTAAAGAAAAATCTCTAGGAAACATACAGGTAATCATAAAAGATGATTTGCCAAAAGATTTCAATATAGATTTGGCTTTAAAATCTGTGGAATCTTCTGTGCCTGAAAAATTCTTCAAGAATGTTGATTACATATTTGTTGGCGATTTCCCTGAATTCAAGATTAAAAGTGTGAATGCGTTGTATATGGAAGGTGCTATATACGTCACAAATAATCAACAAGATGAAATGGACATGGTTGATGACATAATTCACGAAATAGCTCATGCTGTAGAAGAGGAAGAGTTCTTAGAAATATATTCAGACGGAACGCTAGAAAGAGAATTTCTGGGAAAAAGAGAAAGACTATTTCACTTGTTAGATACAGAGGGTTACGATTTAAATTATCAAGAGTTTAAGAATCCAGAATATACAAATAATTTTGATAATGTTCTGTACTTTGATATTGGGTACGCTGTGCTTACGCCAATATCAATGAATCTATTTTACAGCCCTTATGCAATTACATCTTTGAGAGAATATTTTGCAAATGGCTTTGAAGCCTTTTATTTTCACAAAGACCATGATAAACTATTAAGGATAAGTCCAGTTTTGTACACCAAACTTGAAAAACTTAATGCGAGGAGTAAAAGATGAAGATTAGTAAAAATGACGGAAACAATATTGTTGTTGATGTAAGGGTTAAAACCAGAAAGCTTGCCACCGACCCTTATGAGAGTATTGATTTTGGAGATGTTGTTAAATTTTTAGAAGGTGAAGGCATAGACGTTTTAAATGATTATGTCTGTGAAAAGAAACTTGTAGTTGCAAATCACGCCGAAAACTTACCTTTATCAGGACAATTTGTATTTTCTAAAAAGAAAACCTTGACTTTGGCACCAAAAGCTGATACTGTAGAAGAGGTTCAAGAAGAAGTGAAACCAGAGCCTAAAACTGTATCTACTAAGCCTGCTACGACTAGTAGAAGAAGAAGGAGATCTCGTGCAACAAGGTCAAAGGAAGAGAATAAGCTACTCGGAACTGAAACTGTGGAATGACTGTGCTTACAAGCATAAGCTAGTCTACTTAGATAAGATCAAAGCATTTGTTGGGAATGAATATACCGCTTTTGGATCTGCCTGTCACACTGTCAATGAAAAGCTAATCGTAGATGAAAACATTGACACACAATCTGAATTTAAAAAACATTTTGTAAAAGAGATTAAATCTCTACCTGATCACTCAAAGTTGAATAAAAAATTGGTTCTTGAGATGCATGAGCAAGCCAAAGATTTGTTTGATTACGTAATTCCTGAAATGAAAAACTACTTTGGTAAATATGAAGTGTTTAAGATAGAGGATCCACTCTTTGAAGAAATAAGTGAGTTTGAAACGGATTTTAAGTTTAAGGGTTTTATTGACCTCGTAATCAAAACTGAAGACGGTAAGTACCATATACTTGATTGGAAAACAACTAGCTGGGGCTGGAGAGCCGAAAAGAAGAATGATTCTATTACTGCTTATCAATTAAGTTTGTACAAAAATTATTTTGCCAATAAGTATAATGTTGACCATAGTCAAATTGAAACTCATTTTGCGCTTTTAAAGCGCACCGCAAAAGGTAAGAAAGTGGAGATATTCAGAGTTACTAACGGCAAGAAAAGAGTTGCTAATGCAATTGATCTTTTATCAAAAGCAATTAATCACATTAATAGTGAAAATTTTGTTAAAAATAGGTTATCTTGTAAGTATTGTGAGTTTCATAAAACTAAGCACTGCACATGAGGATTAATAAATGGATAAAATAAAAGTACTTGTCCTTGCTGACAGCCCCCTAGCACCTTCTGGTGTCGCTGGACAAACCAGATATATGATTGAAGGTCTTCTTAAGACAGGTAGATATCAATTCGTAAACATGGGTGGAGCAATTCGCCATCCAGACTATACACCCATTAAGGTTGAGGAGTATGGCGATGATTGGGTTATCTATCCAGTAGATGGATATGGTACACAGGATCAAGTAAGATCTTTTATTCAATCTTTTAAGCCTGATATTGTTTGGATTATGACAGATCCAAGATTTTGGGGATGGCTGTGGGAGATTGAAAATGAAATAAGATCTGTCTGCTCTTTAGTATATTATCATGTTTGGGACAACTATCCTTATCCTAAGTTTAACAGGCCATACTATCTATCAAATGATTTTGTTGCTACAATAAGCAAGGTATCTGATGATATTGTAAAAACAGTTGCACCAGAGGTTCATAGTGTGAGAATCCCGCATACTGTTAATACAGACATTTTCCGAAGAATGCCAGATGAGCAATTGAAAGAATTTAAAAAAGCTAACGATTCTTTTTATAATGCGGCTGGTGAAGAAAGGGTTATCTTTTTTTGGAACAATAGAAATGCACGTAGAAAAATGTCTGGATCTGTATTGTGGTGGTACACAGAGTTCATTGAAAAGATTGGCAGAGGTAAGTGCTTACTGATCATGCATACAGAACCACACGATGTTAATGGTCAAGACCTTACTGCAATTATTGAAGAAAGAAATATGCAAGATGAAGTTGCAATTTCTGTTCAGAAGGTTGGTTTACCTGAACTGTCTTGCCTCTACAATACTTCAGACTGTGTTCTTAATATTTCTGACGCTGAAGGTTTTGGTCTTGCCACATTAGAGGCTCTAGCTACAGAGACTCCTATAATTGTTAATATGACAGGTGGATTGCAGGAACAGGTTACAGATGGTGAGAACTGGTTTGGTATTGGTATTGAGCCAGCTTCAAAGGCCGTTATCGGATCTCAAGAGGTTCCATACATTTATGAAGATAGAGTATCAAAAGAGGATTTTATTGCTGCACTTGAAAAGATGTACAATATGTCTAATGAAGAGAGAAAAGAATTAGGTAAAAAAGGTCGCCAACACGTTTTAGATAACTATAGTTATGATTCTTACGTTCAACAGTGGGATGACGAGTTAACAAAACTTGTTGAGAGAAATGGATCTTGGTCATCCAGGAATTATAAAGGTTGGGAGTTAACTAAAGTAGTATGAGATATAAAGTATTGGTTGAAGGCCCTGTATTGACACAATCTGGGTATGGCGAGCATTCTCGCCTTGTCTTAAGGACATTAAGAGATAGAGAGGACATCTTAGATATCTATGTCTCTCCTTTAAACTGGGGTGCTACTGGTTGGATTCTCGGTGATAGTGAACAAAGAAAATGGATTGACGAGCTACTACAAAAGCAAATACCTTCTGAAAATCCTCAAGATTTTTTTGATATTCATATACATATTGGTATTCCTCATGAGTTTACTCGTAAGGGTAAGTTTTGCACACACGTTACCGCTGGTATTGAGACGACGAAAGTTTCAAAGGCATGGATTGCCAAGACGCATGAGATGGACAGGGTAGTTGTTCCTTCTGAGTTTGCAAAGTGGGGCTTTGAAAATACCAAGCACCCTTTTGATGTAGATGATGGATCTGTGCGAAATGTTGGGTGCGGAGCGCCAGTGAAGTGTGTTAATTACCCACACAGAACTTTAGAAGTTGACAAAGATTTTCAAATAGATTTAGAGACCGACTTTAATTATTTAATAGTTGCTCAATGGTCAGTTAGAAAGAACCTAGAACAAACAATAACTATGTTTGTTGATGAATTTAAGAATGAAAATGTTGGATTAGTAATCAAGACAAACCAAGCTAAAAATTCTATAATTGATAGAGAGCAAACAAAGCAAAGACTTAACGCTCTTTTGTCAAAGTATGATAAGGATAAATTAAAGTGTAAGATATACTTGCTGCACGGATCTTTATCACTTCCAGAGATGAATGCACTTTATAGTCATCCAAAAATAAAAGCTATAATTAGTGCCACACATGGTGAGGGTTTTGGTCTTCCTTTGTTTGAAGCATCGTATAACGAACTACCAGTTATTGCACCAGGGTGGAGTGGTCACTTAGATTTCTTATATGGTCCTCTTAAAGGTAAGAATGGTAAAATTAGAAAGAAGCCTTTGTTTGCAAGAGTAGACTATATTTTAGCACCTGTTCAAAAAGAGGCCGTATGGGAAAACATCATAATTAAAAATTCAATGTGGTGCTTTCCAAACGTAAATGATTTTAAAAAGAAGTTGCGTGCTGTCAAGAACAATCATGGAATGTATAAGTCTTGGGCTAAGATTCTAAAGAAGGAGATCCTCCAAAACAATTCTGAAGAAGAAACTCGCAAGAAAATGTTTTCTGCTATGTTGCCAGATAACATAACTACAGCACCAGATTTTATTTTTGTAAGCGATATGTTTGCTGCACAGTACGCTGGGGGTGCTGAATTAAGTTTGCAAACAATTATGGAAAACTCTCCAAGTAAGCATGTTGGTGCTGTCAATTCTGAATTGTTAAACAAAGATATAGTTGATCAGCATAAGAATTTAAAGTGGGTGTTTGGGAATGTTGCAAACTTAAAGTCTGAAATTATAGAATATGTTATATCCTCTGGTATTGAATATTCCTTTATTGAATTTGATTACAAGTTTTGCAAACATAGAAACCCAGTTCTTTACGATATGGTGGAAGGTGAGCCCTGTAATTATGCTGAAACTGATAAAGGCAAGTTAATGACAAAATTTGCCAATAGTGCGGCAAGCATGTTTTTTATGTCGGAAAATCAAATGAAGATTCATCAGCAATCTTTGCCAGAATTAAGAAAAGATAATGCACATGTCTTATCTTCTTTGTTTACGCAAGGTTTTTTTGATTATGTTGATCAGGTTAAAGAGAAATATAAAAATAAAAAGAAAACTAAATGGCTTGTCATGGGATCTAATTCTTGGGTAAAGGGAGTACAAGAGTCTAAAGACTGGTGCGAAGAGCAAGGTCTGGAATACGAGGTAATACAGGGACTATCACCAGAGGAATTTATTGACAAACTAGCTCAAGCGAAGGGTTTATGTTTTAAACCAAGTGGACTAGATACTTGTCCAAGGCTTGTGATTGAAGCAAAGCTATTAGGGTGTGAGTTGTCTCTGAATGAAAACGTACAGCATAGTGGTGAAAAATGGTTTAGTGGAGACGAGCAGACCATGAAGTCATACTTGTTAAACAGACCAAGTTTCTTTTGGGAGCACGCATTTGAAAAATAATCACTTTACGATTGTCATACTTTCATACAACAATGAGGACTGGGTTGCCAAAAATCTAAATTCAGCAATCAATCAGGATTATGATAATTATGACATTGTTTATGTAGAAGATGCTTCTACGGATGATACTCGTAAAAAAGTACAATCACTGCAAGACTCTTGGGATCACAAAAAAGGCATCTTTACCTTGATGTGTAATGCTGAAAATGTTAAAGCATTACCAAACCTTTACAGTTCTGTTAATTGTGCAAAGCGTGGGTCAATTATTGTAGCTCTTGATGGAGATGATTGGCTCGCTAATTCAAATGTTTTAAGTAAGTTAAATAAAGTCTATCAAGATGATAATGTCTGGATTACTGCTGGCTCATATTTGGAAAGTATAGGTGGCCGTGTTGTATCTCCCCAAATACCTAATGGGTACTGGGACGGCAACATAAGGCAGAAGCATTGGTCTTTTTCGCATCTTAGAACTTTTCGTAGAGAACTATTCATGAGTATTGAAAAGCAAGACTTTATGGATCATGATGGAGATTTTTTTAAGTTTACCTGGGATAGGGTTATTATGTATCCCATGGTTGAAATGGCTGGACCTGATCATTTTAAGCCCATAAATCAAATTATGTACATCTACAATCGCGAAAATCCACTGGCTGTTGATAAAGTACACAGACAAGAGCAACTTAGGATTGAAGCAGTCTTAAAAAGCAAAAAACCATATTCAAGATTGAAAGAGTTGATAGTTGAAGAATTATAAAATTTTAATGTGCTCAAGACCAGGCGGCGACCGTGGTCCTGGACTTACATTTAGTCATCACGTTGATGCTCTTAACCAGCACCAAAATATTGAAGTTGATGAGTTGTGGAAACTCACTGGTGAAATTGATCAAGATAGATTGAATGGGTATGATGTTTTTTGGTTTTATGCTAAAGGGTTTGATCCAAGTCTTTATGAACAATTAAAAAGTCTTTGCCCAGCTAATAAGTTTGTTTTTGGACCTAACGTACTATTAGATTATCCAGATTATGGACCTCATGACCCTTGGGATAAATGGTTTGTAAATAATGTAGAGTTTGATCTGTATATTGATCAAGTAGAGTATTACAATAATCATGTTAAGAAGTTTTTGAGAAAAGATCTTGTTCACAATGCAGACTATCTTGATAAGTGTGTTACGTTTGATATTGACCCAAAGTTGATTGAAAATAAAAATATTAAATACGACTGCCTAGTATACTCAAAGAAGCGTAGATACGATGACAACTATCTTGATTTTCACGAATCTGTCATTGATTTATTGGAAGACAATGACATATCGTATGTTGAATTAACTTATGGTGAATATACAAGACAAGAATATTTTGACAGACTGTTAGAATCAAAGTGTTGTTTAAACCTTAGTCTAGACGAATGTCCTGGTATAGCGACATACGAATCTATGTTTTTAGATGTACCAGTCATTGGTTCTCCTCATAATACTCCAAGTATCTTTGATCAAAGATTCTGGGTCCACGATACTGACTATATGACAGAAGACAAATATTTAAAGCGAAAAGAGACGGCAGGACAGGCCTATATTGAAAAGTTGCAAGAGTTTTTATCTGGAAAGTTGCAGATTGAAAAAACACCACGAGAATATATCTTGCAGCATGCAGGGTACGAAAGATATAGAAATGATGCTTATAAGCTTTTACTGAAGTATTGTTGAGGTTGACATGGGACTAGGTGGTTATTTAGCTTGGACAGCAGTCACAAGAGAAGTTAAAAAAAGAATTGATGACGACATAAAGGTCTTGCCGTGTGAAGGTGATGGTAAGAACATCACCAAACTTGTAAGAAGTCCAGTATTTGAAAATAACCCATACATTGCTAAAGCAGATGAACAGTGTAGGATGTTTCCCCTCTTTCTTAATAACCCTCAAGCGAATTATTGCAAAACAGATACGCCACTTATGGCACACCATAGATACGACAAACACATGATAGCCCAAATGTGTGAGTTCTATGGTATTGACGATCCTGAGTTAAGATGCGAAATGTACTTCACAGAATATGAAAAACAAAAAGTAAAAGATCTCACTTCTAGTATCGGTGATTTTGTTACG